>Ga0196963_10000481_pt1 | contig 36070 bp, 31 predicted proteins | sample S1_5metaG_FD_148600 | JGI IMG/M metagenome (GOLD analysis project Ga0196963, IMG submission 148600) | Soil microbial communities from Anza Borrego desert, Southern California, United States - S1_5 | ecosystem: Environmental > Terrestrial > Soil > Desert | place: USA: California | collected... | reverse complement strand
GCACCAGGCTGTGGCGCCCGGACGACACCAGTTGCGGCCGGCCGGCGGGCAGCCGGCCGAGGTGGAAGTTGAAGCTCATCGGCCATCTCCGGGGTGATGGGGCACGATTGTTGCGCCAGCGCCGGCGCGATCACAATGCGCTGCGCGGACTTGGGGCTCACCCGCGGACGAGGAGGCGGAATGCATTGGTTGATGCTGTTCGGCGCGATCATCGCCGAGGTCATCGCGACTTCCACGCTGAAGTCGACGCAGGGATTCACGCGGCTGTGGCCCTCGGTGATCGTCATCGTCTGCTATGAGACGGCCTTCATCCTGATGTCCCTCAGCATGAAGAAGATTCCGGTCGGCGTCGTCTATGCGGTGTGGTCGGGTGTCGGCGTGGCGCTGATTGCGCTGGCCGCATGGCTCTTCCTGGACCAGGTTCCCGACGCCGGCGGCATCATCGGGTTGACGCTGATCGTGGCTGGCGTGGTCGTCATCAACGTGTTCTCGAAGTCGGCGGCCGAATGATGCAGTGGGCCATCCTGTTCGTGGCTATCGTGGCCGAGGTCATCGCAACATCGGCCCTGAAGCAGGCCAAGGGCTTCACGCGGCTGTGGCCCTCGGTGATCGTGGTCAGCTGCTATTCGCTGTCGCTGTACCTGCTGGCGCAGACGCTGGAGGCGATACCGGTCAGCATCGTCTACGGCATCTGGTCCGGATCCGGCGTTGCCCTCATCACGCTGGTGGGGCGCTACTACTTCAAGCAGGTGCTGGACCGGCCGGCGCTGATCGGCATCGCGCTGATCGTCTCGGGGGTGTTGGTGCTGCAGTTCTTCTCGAACACCGAGTTGCGGCCCGCCGCCAGCCCGGCTCAGTCCGCGCCGCGCAGCACGATGGCGCCTTCCTCGACATAACGCTTGAAGTCGGCGAGCGGCATCGCGGCCGAGCCGCGGGCCTCGCCGTCGGTCCAGCCCAGCGTGGCATCGGTGTCGGTGGTGTCGACTTCGATCGGTCCGCGGCGGATGGTGATGTTGGGGCCGTCGCCTTCGCGGTACTCGACGAGGCCGACGATTTCTGCGGCTTGCGTCATGGCGGCTCCTCGGGTGTGGGGATGCGCCCGATCGTCCGCGCATCTCGCGCATGGCGCGACAAGACGAGCCCACGACCTGGCGTAGCCCGATTCCTACAGGCCATGGCACGGGCGGCGCCATCGGCGGGCAGGGAACATGGCTTGCCGCGCCGACGGCATCGCGCCCGACGGCGCGCCATCCGAAGGAGTCCCCACATGAATCCGCTTGCCTCCGATGCCTTGGCCAGCCAACAGATCCCGCAGCGCGAGAAGCTGTGGAGCCTGATCAAGGACATGAAGTTCGGCATGTTCACCACCCGCCACGAGAACGGCCACCTGCACTCGCGGCCGATGACGACGCAAAACAAGAAGATCGACGAGGACGACTCGCTGTGGTTCTTCATGTCGCGCTCGGCCGAGTCGGTGCAGGACTTGGCCCACGACGTGCAGGTCAACGTGGCCTATGCGCACCCGGGCGACGACACCTATGTGTCGGTCTCCGGCACCGCGTCGATCGAGGAGGACGCGGCCGTCAGGCAGCGCCTGTGGAGCAAGCCGACGGAGGCCTGGTTCCCCAAGGGCGTGGACGACCCCGACCTGGCGCTGGTGCGGGTGCGCATCTCTCATGCGCACTACTGGGACGTGAAATCGAGCAAGCTGGTGCAGCTCTACGCCATGGCTCGCGCCGCGGTGACCGGCAAGCCGCCGAAGAAGCTGGGCGACAGCGGCGAGGTGCGCATGCACTGACCTTGCCTCGTCGGCGTCGGGCCCGCCGTCCGGCGCTGGGAAAGACGCCGCCGCGTCATCCGCCGGCCTCGGTGCGCAGCCACTCGCAGAAGCGGCGCACCGGCGGCAGGTCGGCCTTCCAGTCCGGGCAGCGCAGGTGGTAACCGCGCTCGGCCTGCACCGAGCGCTCGGCGAGGCGGTGCAGCTGGCCCGCGGCGACTGCGCCGTCGGCCGCCCAGTCGGGCAGCAGCGCGACGCCCTGGGCGGCAATGGCGCCGTGCAGCGCCATCGACACCAGGTCGTACTGCGGACCGCGGGTCAATTGCGCGTCAGGCACGCTCCCCGCCTGGCCGGCGGCGGCGAGCCACTGGCTCCAGGCCCGCGGCTCACTGGTGTTGCGGATCAGCGGGGCCGCGGCCAGCAGGCGCGCCAACCCGGCCTGCCCCAGGCCACCGCCCGGCCGCGGGCGCAGCCGGTGCGCGGCCAGCAGCGCCGGCGCGGCATGGGGCCGCACCACCAGCGGGCAGATCAGCTGGGCATGCAGCCCCGGCTCCGCGCCGGCGCAGTATTCGATCGCGGCGTCGTGCGGGGTGCGGGCGTAGTCCACCGGACCGACGTGCGTCGACAGGTTGAGCCGGATCTCCGGATGCGCCTGCACGAAGCGGCCCAGCCGCGGGATCAGCCACAGCGTGCCGAAGCTGGAGGCCGCGGTGAGGTTCAGCGCGCCGCCCAGGCCCTTGTGCGTGGCGATGTCCTGCGTGGCGCGTTCGATCTGGCGCAGCGCGGGTGAGATCTCGCGCCAGTAGGCCTGGCCGGCCACCGTCAGCTGCAGGCCGGCGCGGCGCCGCACGAACAGCGGTGCGCCCAGCATCGCTTCCAGCGCGATCACCTGGTGGCTGACGCCGCCTTGGGTCAGGTGCACCTCGGCCGCGGCCTTGGTGAAGCTGGCGTGGCGCGCGCTGGCATCGAAGCAGCGCAGCGCCGTGAGGGAGGGCAGGTGGCTCATGGGGTGCCTTGGGGCGCGTCCTCCGGCATCAGCCCTGGGCGGGGCCGGCGGACTGATGCATGAAGCGGATTGATGCGAGGCCGAAAACTTCTCGATTGTGGAGCGGTATGCCACGCCCTAGATTCCGCACCGTTGTCACGCAGAGTTGCTGTCGCACCATGAATGCCGTCGATGATCGTTTCCTGACCACCAGCCGCCGCCGCGCGCTGGCCCGCCTCAGCTCGCTGGCAGCGTTGGCAGCGCTGCCGCTGTCCGCGGCGCGGGCCGCGGGCTATCCGGTGCGGCCGATCAAGCTCATCGTGCCGTCCGCCGCCGGCGGCTCGCCGGACGTGATCTGCCGCATCATCGCGGACGAGTTCCCCGGTGTCGTCGGCCAACCGCTGGTGGTCGAGAACAAGCCCGGCGCCAGCGGCAACAACGGCATGGGCGAGCTGGCGCGGGCCGAGCCCGACGGCTACACGCTGGGCTATGCCAACGTCGGCACGCTGGCGATCAACCGCTCGCTGTACGCCCGGCTGCCCTACGACCCCGACACGCTCAGCGGCATCGCCATCACCGGCACGGTGCAGAACGCGCTGGTGGTGCGCAACGAATTGCCGGTGAAGACCGTGCAGGAGCTGATCCAGTACGCCCGTGCGCGCCCCGGGCGGCTGATGATGGGCTCGGCCGGCAACGGCACCACGGGTCACCTGGGCGGCGAGCTGTTCAAGGCGATGACGGGGACCTTCATGGTCCACGTGCCCTACCGCGGCAGCCCGGCCGCGGTGCAGGACCTGATAGGCGGCCAGATCGACCTGATGTTCGACAACCTGGCCTCGATCGGTCCGCACATCAAGCAGGGCCGGGTGCGTGCGCTGGGCGTCAGCGGGCCGCGGCGCTCGCCGCTGTTCGCCGAGCTGCCGACCATCCAGGAGTCCGGTGTCAAGGGCTACGAAACCGTGGCCTGGGGCGGCCTGGTGGGCCCGCGCGGCTTGCCCGCCGAGATCGTGACGCTGCTGAACGCCGCGGTGAACCGCATCGTCGCCATGCCGGCGGTGCGTGAACGTTTTGCGAAGCTGGCGGTCGAGACCATGATGTCGACGCCCAACCTGATCATGACGATGGCCAAGCTGGAAACGCCGCGCTGGGCGGAGGTGATCAAGCGCTCCGGGGCGAAGGTCGAATGAACACCGCTTCTCCGATGGCGGCGGCCGGCCGCGTCGTCTTCCGCGGGGCCGAGGTCATCGACGGCACCGGCAGCCCGCGTTTCAGCGCCGACGTGGTGGTCGAGCACGGCCGCATCGCCCAGGTGTGCCAACCGGGCTCGGCGGCGGGCGGCGAGATCGTGGATGCCGAGGGCCTGGTGTTGTGCCCGGGCTTCATCGACACCCATTCGCACGACGACCTGCTGGTGCTGGACCACCCCTCGCCGCACCCGAAGCTGTCGCAGGGGGTGTGCACGGTGGTCACCGGGAACTGCGGCCTCAGCCTGGCGCCGCTGGTGACCGACCGGGCGCCGGCACCGCTGGACATCTTTCCGCCGGGCGTGCTGCGGCATGCGCATTTCAGGAGCTATCTGGCCGAAGTGGATGCTGCCCGGCCGGCGGTGAACGTGGTGCCGCTGGTCGGCCACACCAGCCTGCGCATCCGCCACGTGGCGGAGCTGCGGCGAGCCGCCACGCCCGAGGAAACCGCGGCGATGCGGGCGGACGTCGAGGCCTCGCTGCAGGCGGGCGCCTTCGGTCTGTCGACGGGGGTGTACTACCCGCCGGCCCGCGCCGCGACCACCACCGAGCTGGTGCAGGTCAGCGAGCCCTTGAAGGCCCGCCGCGGGGTGCTGGCGATGCACATCCGCGATGAAGGCGAGCACATCGACGCGGCGATCGACGAGGCGTTGCAGGTCGGCGCCGCCAGCGGCGCGCGGCTGGTGCTGTCGCACCACAAGGTGGTGATGCAGCAGAACCATGGCCGCACGCGGCAGACCCTGCGCACGCTGGAAGGCGCGGCGCGCCGACAGGACGTGTGCATCGACTGTTATCCCTACGACGCCTCGTCGACCATGCTCGACCCCGAGCGCGCCGCCCGCGTGAAGGAGGTGCTGGTCACCTGGTCGCATGCCGACCCGGCACAGGGCGGGCGGCGCTTGCACGACATCGCGGCCGACTGGGGCGTGGACCTGAAGCAGGCCGCCGAGCGCTTGCTGCCCGGCGGCGCCATCTACTTCACGATGTCGGTGGAAGACGTCGAGCGCGTGCTGGCCCACCCGCTGACGATGATCGGCTCCGACGGCCTGCCGCACGACACGCACCCGCACCCGCGGCTGTGGGGCAGTTTTCCGCGGGTGCTGGGCCACTTCGTGCGCGACCGCGGCCTGCTGCCGCTGGAGCGCGCGGTGCACAAGATGACCGGCCTGCCGGCCAGCCGCTTCGGCCTGCACGACCGCGGCAGCGTCGCGCCCGGCCAGGCGGCCGACCTGGTGCTGCTGGACCCGGCCACGGTGCGCGACACCGCCACCTACGAGCGGCCGCAGTCGGTGGCGGCAGGCATCGTGCTGGTGATGGTGAACGGCCGCATCGCGGTGCGCGATGGGGAGCACCTGGACCTGCGTGCGGGGCGTCGGCTGAGGCCGGCGTGGGCAGCGGCTTGAAGGCCCGGCCGGGGGCAGTGCCGGCGTCCGGGGGGGGCAGATCGCACGCCGGACGGCTCCTACACGGCCGCGGGACGGGGTGACCGGCCAGCCGACTTCGCGCCTGACAGCGCGCCCGTGCAGCCGATCCTAGAGTGCTTGTCATCGCACTCAGGAGACTCGCCATGGGCACGCTCGATCCCCAAAGCACGTCGGTTCTCGTCGTCGTCATTCTCGTGGCGCTGCTGGCGGTGGCCGGCTGGCTGCTGCACCGCCGCAACGAATCTCAGCGCCTCGCGCGGCGCTTCGGCCCGGAGTACGGCCATGCCGTGGAAACGCTGGGCAGCCGGGGCAAGGCAGAGGCGGAACTGAAGGCGCGCGAAAGGCGCGTCAGCAAGATCCGCATCGTCCCGCTCGCGCCGGCCGACGCGCAACGGTTCATGCAGCAATGGAAGGCGCTGCAGGCGCGCTTCGTCGACAACCCGAAGGGGGTGGTCTCCGAGGCGGATGCGCTCGTGCGCGACCTGATGCTGCGCCGCGGCTACCCGATGTCCGATTTCGACCGCCTGTCGGCCGACCTGTCGGTGGACCATGCCACGGTCGTGGACCACTACCGCGCGGCACGGTACATCGCCGAGCGCGATCACCGCGGCGAGGCGGACACCGAGGAACTGCGCAAGGCCGTCGTGCACTACCGCGTGCTGTTCGATGAGCTGCTCGAGGTGGCGCCGCCGCAGCAGCACCGTGACACCACCATCCGGACCATGGAGGCCCATCGATGAACACCATCACCGCCGAAGACACCCGCCGCGCCGAGAACCGGCTGAGCACCGCCGACCTGGCCGCTGCCGCCTCGGGGCGGCAGGCACCTGATGCATCAGCCGCGGCGGACGGCGTGCAGCCGCAGGCTGGCGCCGAGGGTTCCGCTGAACTGGCGCAGTTGTTTCCCGAAGACCTGGCGAGCGGCTTCCGCGCCCGCTGGGACGAGGTGCAGATCGGCTTTGTCGACGATCCGGGGAAGGCGGTGCGCGAGGCGGACGAACTCGTCGCCGAGGTCATGAAGCGACTGGCTGACAGCTTCGCCACCGCCCGCAGCAGCGTGGAGTCGGAGATCAGCCAGGCCGGCAACGCATCGACCGAAAGCATGCGCGTGGCCTTGCAGCGCTACCGCTCCTTCTTCCAACGGCTGCTGTCGCTGTAGCGCCGGTCTGGCCCACCACCCAAGGCGAGTTGGGCCGCATGCGCCCGGCTCGCCTCGCGTCATGCGGCCGGCTTCACCATCAACTCATGCGCCCTGCGTGTTCACGTACAGCGCGTACAGCGAGTGGCTGGCTGCCATGAACAGGCGGTTGCGGTGGCGGGCGCCGAAGCAGACGTTGGCGCAGCGTTCAGGCAGGTGGATGTGCGCCAGCGGCGTGCCGTCGCGGTCGTAGACGCGCACGCCGTCCAGGCCATCCGACTCGGTGCCGGCGGCGCCGGTGCTCCCCAGGCCGCACCATAGCCGGCCATCGACGTCGACCGCGAAGCCGTCGAAAGCGCCGGGGCCTTGCGCGTCGATGTGCAGGCGCTTGTTCGTGAGCTTGCTGCCAGCGACGTCGTAGGCCCAGATCAGCCGGTGCGGCGCGGCACGGCTTTCGACGACATACAGCACCGATTCGTCGGGTGAGAAGGCGAGGCCGTTGGGGGCCGCCAGGTCGTCTATCACGCAATCGACGCGGCGGCTGTCGGCGTCGATCCGGTAGACGGCGTGCGGGCGCTCGGCCTCGGCCGGCGCGCCTTCCCACCAGCCGTGGATGCCGAAGCTGGGGTCGGTGAACCAGATGCTGCCGTCGCGGGCGCAGACGATGTCGTTGGGCGAATTGAGGCGCCGGCCGTCGAAGCGGTCCGCCAGCACGGTGATGCTGCCGTCGTGTTCGGTGCGGGTGACGCGGCGGCTGCCGTGTTCGCAGGCCAGCAGCCGGCCCTGGCCGTCGCGCGCCAGGCCGTTGGCATGGTGGGACGGTTGCCGGAACACGCTGGTGGTGCCGGAGCATTCATCCCAGCGCAGGATGCGGTTGGACGGGATGTCGCTCCACAGCAGGCAGCGCATGTCGCCGAACCACACCGGGCCTTCGGACCAGCGGCAGCCGGTGGCCAGCTGCTCGACCGATGCGCTGTACAGCCGCACGGGGCGGAAGCGTTCGTGCAGCACCTCGATGCGCGGGTCGGGGTAGCGGGCGTTGACCTGGAAGGGCACGGCGGGGCCGGGCAGCATCGTGGTGGTATTTCCGGGAAGCAGCTCGTCAGTCATGGCCGGCTCTCTGGTGAGTTACTTCATCAGTCCGGGCAGCCACAGCGAGAACGCCGGCACGTAGGTCACCAGCATCATCGTGGCGATCAGCGCGCCGTAGAACGGCGCGATCGATCGCATCACCTCGCCGACCGAGATGCCGCCGATGGCACAGCCGACGAATTGCGTGGTGCCCACCGGTGGCGTGTTCAGGCCCAGCGCGCAGTTGATCAGCATCATGATGCCGAACTGCGTCGGGTCCATGCCGAACTGCTGGCAGATGGGCAGGAAGATCGGCGTGCAGATCAGGATGGTGGCGGCCATGTCGAGGAAGGTGCCCAGCACGAACAGCAGCACGTTCACCATCAGGAAGATCAGCCACGGCTGGGTGGTGACCGACTGCATCAGCTCACCGGTCTTCTGCGGCACCTCGTACAAGGCCATGAAGTAGCCGAAGGCGGCCGAGATGCCGATCAGGAGCAGCACCACGCCGGTGGTCTTGCAGGCCTTGGCGCAGGCCTTCAGGAAATTTTCCCAGCTGAGCGTGCGGTACACCAGCACGGTGATGAGCAGCGCCCAGAACACGGCCGTGGCGGCCGATTCGGTGGCGGTGAAGATGCCTGAGAGGATGCCGGCCAGGATGATCACGACGATCAGGAGGCCGGGCAGCGCGGCGAAGAAGGCGCCCAGCACCGCGCTCCAGCCGGGGAACTTTCCATGCGTCGGGTAGCCGCGCTTCACGGCCACCCAATAGGCGGCGACCAGGTTGGCCACGGTCAGCAGCAGGGCCGGGATGATGCCGGCCAGGATCAGGTTGAACACGCTGACCGAGGCGATGCCGGTGGTGGCCAGCGCGAAGATGATCAGGTTGTGCGAGGTGGGCATCAGCGCGCCGACCAGCGATGCGTGCGTCGTCACGTTCACCGCGTAATCCGCGTGATAGCCCTCCTTCTTCATCAGCGGGATCATCACGCTGCCCATGGCCGACACGTCCGCCAGCGGCGAGCCCGCCACGCCGCCGAACAGCGTGCAACCCACGACATTGCTCATGCCCAGGCCGCCGCGCACGTGCCCCACCAGGCTGTTGGCGAACTTGACGATGCGATCGGCGATGCCGCCGTACAGCATCAGTTCGCCGGCGAAAACGAAGAACGGGATCGCCAGGAAGCTGAAGATCTGCATGCCGCCGACCATCTTCTGGAACACGATGGCCACCGGCAGGCCCGCGGCGATTATGGTGGCGACCGACGCCAGGCCGATCGAGAAGGCCACCGGCACGCCGAGCAGCAGCAGCAGCGTGAAGCTCACGCAGAGGACGGTCAGTTCCATTTGGATGGGACGCTTACTTCAACAGTAACGGGTTGACGGCTGCCGGCGCGTTGGCGAGCAGGCATTCGGCGTGGGGGTGCGGCTGATCCGCGCACCGCTGCGTGCACGCGTTGCGCCTTCACTTCGACCTCGGCATGGAAACGCAGGCTTCAATGCCACGCCGGCTCGACCACCGTTCCACGCCACAGCGCCACGATGTGCTCGATCGAGAACAGCAGGATCAGCGCGCCCGCGATGACGAGCGGCAGGTAGTCCATGCCCGCCGGCACCGGCAGCATGGGCTTGCGTTCCGACCACTTCATCGAGGTCCACAGCCAGCCGCTTTGCAGCATCAGTGCGCCGAACAGGCCGACGAAGGCGTGGATCAGGATCTCGAGCTTCAGGCGCCAGCGTTCGGGCAGCAGCGCGACGATCGATTCGAGCCCGATGTGCCCGGCATCGCGCACCCCTACCGCCACGCCCAGGGCGGTGACGTACGACACCAGCAGCAGCGCCAGCGCCTCGGCCCAGGTGGGCGTGTCGTTCAGCAGGTAGCGGCCGACCACCTGGTACTGCACGCACAGGATCAGCGCCAGCAGCCCCACGATAGCCAGCACCAGCGCGGCCTTCGACAGCCACGCGCACAGGCGCGTGAAGGCACCAGCCGGCGTGGCGATGGCGGGACCGGGCGGCGCCACCGGCGCGCCAATGGCGGCGGCGCGGACGGCGTCGGCTGAGGGCCGAACGCTCACGGCGCGGTCTCCGCGCCTGCACCGCCCCTGTCCCCGGGAAGGACCTGCCCGCCGAGCGTGACCATGCGCTGGATCACGGCGTGTCCTGGATCGTCTTGACCAGGCGCTTCAGGTCCGGCGTGGTCATGAACTTGTCGTAGACCGGCTGCATCACGCCCTGGAAGCTTTTCTTGTCTACCTCGATGATCTCGGCGCCGCCGGCCTTCACGGTGGCCAGCGACTTGGCTTCCTGCTCGTCCCACTTCTTGCGCTGGAAGGCCACCGACTCCTTCGCGGCGGCGCGGATCATGTCCTGCTCGGCCTTCGGCAGCTTGTCCCATACCACCTTGCTCATCAGCAGCATCTCCGGCGCCATCGAATGCTCGGTCTTCGAATAGAACTTCACCGCCTCGAAGTGCTTGAAGCCGTCGTAGCTGGGGATGTTGTTCTCCGCCGCGTCGATCAGCTTGGTCTTCAGGCCCGTGTAGACCTCGCCGATCGGCATCGGCGTGGCATTGGCGCCCATCGCGCTGACCAGCGCCACCCACAGGTCGCTCTGCTGCACGCGGATTTTCATGCCCTTGGCATCGGCCACGGTCTTCACCGGCTTGTTGCCGTAGATCGAGCGCGCGCCGGAGTCGTAGAACGCCAGGCCGATGAAGCCCTGGTCCTCGCAGCTCTTCAGGATCTCCTCGCCGGCGGGGCCGTCCAGCGCCTTGCGCATGTGCTCGACCGAGCGGAACAGGAACGGCATGGTCGGCACCTGCGTCTTGGCGCAGATCGAATTCATCGGGCTGATGTTGACCCGCGTCATGTCCAGCGCGCCGATCTTCACCTGGTCGATGGTCTCCTTCTCCGAGCCCAGCGCGCCCTTGTTGAAGACCTTGATCTTGTGCTTGCCGCCGCTGGCCTTGGCCAGCAGCTCGCTCATGTGCTTGACCGCGGCCACGGTCGGGTAGTCATCGCTGTTGTGCACGTCGGACGAACGGAATTCGGCGGCGTGCGCGCTGCCGAATGCGGCGGCGACGGCCAGGGCCAACAGGCTCTTGAGGCAGGACTTCATTCGATGTCTCCTGGGGAATGGGGTGCGATGGATGAGGGGTGGCTCAGTCGTAGGGGCCGAGCTGCACGAAAACGCCGCCGTGGTAAAGGCGCGTCGGGTCTTGGGGATCGAGGGCCGGCTGCTTCGCTTCCAGTTCGGCGCGCCAGGGTTCGGAGCTGTCTTTCGGCCGGTAGCCGATGTGCGCGGCCAGGCGGTTGTCCCACCAGCGCGTGCCGTTGTCGCTGAGGCCGTAGACGATGCTGTGGCCCACGTCCGGCGCCGTGAGCGCCGCCACCACCAGCCGCTCCAGGTCGTCCAGGCTGAGCCAGGTGGCCAGCATGCGCCGGTTCTCCGGTGCGGGCGTGGCGCTGCCGATGCGCAGGCACACCGTCTCGATGCCGTAGCGGTCCCAGTACATGCGCGAGAGGTTCTCGCCGAAGGCCTTGCTGACGCCGTACAGCGTGTCCGGCCGGGGCGGCGCCAGCGCGTCGATCACCTCATGCTGGCGATAAAAGCCCACCACGTGGTTGGAGCTGGCGAAGACGATGCGGCGCGTCCCGTTCAGCCGGGCCGCTTCATAAAGGTGATAGACGCCGGTGATGTTGGCGGCCTGGATCGGCGCCCAGGCGGCTTCCACCGAGACGCCGCCCAGGTGCACCACGGCATCCACGCCCTGCAGCAGGGCGAGCATCGCGGCGCGGTCTTCCAGCGCTGCCGGCTGCAGCTCTTCGCCCGCAGCGGCCTCGCCCAGGTTGCCGCGGTCGGACAGGCGCAGCATCTCGCAGTGCGCTTTCAGCCGCGGCCGCAGCACGCGGCCCAGGGTGCCTGCGGCACCGGTCAGCAGCAGGCGGGAAAAAGGCGGGGCGTTCATCTGTTGTCAGTCGTCGTACAACCATGCGGATGATCCGGCACCGGGCGGCCGCGATCCAACAGAGGTTTCCCGGGTCGCTCCAGCGCACGGGCATGTGCGAGCCCACCGGCGGCGGACTCAGGGCTGTTGCGGAGTCTCCCCGCAACAGCTTTCGGATAATATCGAAACGTCGTTCCAAGAAATTTAGGGAATTCCATGAAGCGGGTCGCGGTGGTGGGTGAATGCATGCTGGAACTGCAGGGCGAGGCCTTCGGTGCCATGCGCCAGACCTTCGGCGGCGACACGCTCAACACCGCCGTGTACCTGGCGCGGCTGGCCGGCGGCCACGGGGTCGAGGTGCAGTACGCTACCGCCCTCGGCGAAGACAGCCTCAGTGAGGGCTTGCTCACGCGCTGGCGTGCTGAAAAAGTGGGCACCGACCTGGTCCGGCGCATCCCGGGTCGCATCCCCGGGCTGTACCTGATCGAGGTGGACGCCAGCGGCGAGCGCCGCTTCAGCTACTGGCGCGACCAGAGTGCCGCCAAGGCCTATTTCGACGGCCCGGCCTCCCCGCTGGAAGAAGCGAGCGAGCAGTTCGACGTGCTGTACCTCAGCGGCATCAGCCTGGCCATCCTGCCGCCCGCCGGGCGCGAGCGGCTGCTGGCGCTGATGGCCGCGATGCGCGCGCGCGGCGCGGTGGTGGCCTTCGACAACAACTACCGGCCCCGGCTGTGGCCCGACGTGGGGGAAGCGCGTGCGCTGTTCGCCCGTGCCTTCGCGCAGGCCACGCTGGCTTTTGTGACCGCCGACGACCACCAGGCCCTGATGGGCCTGCCGACGCTGGACGATGGCATCGCCGCCGCGCGTGCACTTCCCCCGCCGGAGTTGGTGATCAAGCGTGGTGGTGCGCCCACACTGGTGCGGCACGACGGCCGCTGGGGGGAGGCACCCACCGAGGCGGTCGAGCGCGTGGTGGACACGACCGCCGCCGGCGATTCCTTCGCGGCGGGCTACCTGAGCCGTCGCCTCGTGGGCGCAGCGGCGCTGGATGCCGCGCGCTTCGGCAACCGCGTGGCCGCGCGGGTGATCCAGCACCGCGGTGCGCTGATCGAGCTGCAAGCCATGGCCGACCTGGTGGCCGCGGCCTGATCGTGGCGCTCGCAGGCCCGGGGCTGATCGGTTGCTCAGCGCCGCGGCGCCAGCGGCCCGGCCGGTTCCTCGTCGAGGATGCGGCCGTGGCCGCGCAGCGCATCGCCCAGGATGCGGGCGTCGAAGGGATCGCGGTCCCAGGGCCGTGCGCCGACGGCAGCGGGCAGTTCAGACAGCACCCGCTCGGCCGGGCGCGGCAGCAGCCCGGGCGGCAGGTAGGGCGCGGTGTCGGCGATCAGCTTCGGGCGGCGCTGCATCTGCGCGCCCGGGCGTCGCAGCACGTCGTCCACGCCGGGCGGCAGCGGCGGGCCGCCATCGCCCGGCACCGACACGCGCACCGGCACCGGCCGGCCCGCGGTGTCGAAGGCGAGGTTGTCGGCCAGGAACAGCTCCAGGTCACCGACGCCTTCCAGCGCGACGAAGGGCACGCCGGGCTGCGTGTCGGGCCCGGCCCGCAGCACGTTGCCCTGCAGCGCCAGCCGGCCCGCCACGGGCACCTGGCCGCTCCATTCGTCTGCCAGCAGGTTGTAGTGCACCGCACGGGCGCCGGGGTTGACGATCAGGTTGTTCACCATGGCTGCGCGTGCGCCGCCCTTGAACAGCGCGTTGCGCTCGCGGTTCGAGACGTACACGTTGCCGTAGAGCAGGATGCCGCTGGCGTTGTCGTGGATCAGCGTGCCCTTCGAATGCTCGCCCTTCTCATGCACCGAGTGGCTGAGGCCCTCGGCGATCAGGTTGTGGCTGAAGGTGATGTTGTGCGAGGTGGCGCGGCGCCATCCCTCCGGCGCCGGCCCGCCGTCGAAACGGGGACCCGAGGCCGAGAGGTTCTCGTCGGTGGCCCAGGTGAAGCTGCAGTGGTCGACGATGACGTCGTGCGCGCCGCCGACGGTGGACAGGCCGTCGTGGTCGTTGCCGGATTTCTTCGCGCGCCCGTAGGCGCCCGGCCGGAAGGCCAGGTGCTGCACGATCACGTCGTGGGTCGCGACCTGGGTCTCGCCGCGGATCAGCGTGATGCCGGGCGAGGGCGCGGTCTGGCCCGCGATGGTCAGGTGCGGCTGATCGATGACCAGCTTGCCGCCGGCCAGGTCGATCACGCCGCCGACGTCGAACACGACGGTGCGCGGCCCGCGGGCTTCCACCGCCGCGCGCAGCGATCCCGGGCCGCTGGCCGCCAGCGTGGTGACGCGCAGCGTGCGGCCGCCGGCACCGCCGAGGGTGCGGGTCCAGCCGGTGGGGCCGATTTCGCGTGCGTCGAAGGCCGCGTCCTTTGTCGTCCAGCCGCCGGGCGGCTGCAGGCCCTGCGCCCGCATCGCTTCGGCCGCCAGCTGCGCCATCGCCAGCGCGCCCTGGGCGCTGAAGTGCGTGTTGTCGCTGATGCCGGCGGGGTAGCGGTCCAGGTCGCCCGCGGAGGACCAGACGAAGAGCCGCTTCGATTCCACCGGGCCCAGCCGTTCCAGCAGCGCCGTGCTGGCGAGCTGAAGGTCCAGCAGCGGCACCTGCTCGTCGGCGGCCACGCGGCGCGCCATGTCGGGGTAGCTGCCGTGGGTGTCTCGCAGGCGGCTGTCGTCGCCGAAATTGCGCCGCGCCAGCGGCGTGGCCAGCACGGGTTGCGCGCCGCGTTCACGCAGTTCGCGCACGAAGCGGCGCAGGTTTTCGCGGTAGGTGGCCGGGTCGACGAAGCGCTTCGCGTCGTCGGCCCGTGCATCGTTGTGGCCGAACTGGATCAGCACGGTGTCGCCGCGCTGGACTTGCGTCAGCAGGTGCGCCCAGCGGCCCTCGTCGCGAAAGTTCTTCGTGCTGCGGCCGTTCACTGCATGGTTCACGATGCGGGCCGGCTCGGCCACCAGCGTGAGCAGCAGCTGGCCCCAGCCATGTTCCAGGTTAGGAGGCGAGGCCGGCTTGTCGGCCATCGTGGAATCACCGACCAGGTGCAGCGCCGGGTGCACGGTGGCGAGCGGGCCCGGGCGGTGCAGCGGCGCGACCAGGCTGGCCAGGTAGTCCTCCAGCCGCGTGTAGCCGGTGGCCGGATTCAGCAGCGCGCCGTCGCGTGCGTCGCCTGGGTCCAAGCCCTGCGCCCGTTCCCAGGCGTCGGGCATGCCGTCGCGGTCGCTGTCCGGCGGGGCGGGCAGGGACTTCAGATGCGGCCAGCCGCCGACTTCGCGCTGGCTGTTGATCAGGCGGCCGGTCTTGCGCCGCACATGCTCGACGATGCGCAGGTCCACCAGGTCGCGCACCAGCGCTGCGCCGGCGCGGGCCAGCACCTTGTCGTGCGCGGTGTCCGCCGCGTCAGGCGTGATGGGGCCGTGGTCGATGTCTTGCGCAAGGCGGTAGCCCGGCGGCAGGCCGGCGGGCAGGTGCTTCGGGTGCGCGCGCACCAGGCTCCAGGCGTCGGCCGGGGTCACGCCGTTCATCGCATTGCGCGCAAAGTACGCGTGGGCGACCGGACTGCTTTCCTCGAAGGCCAGCGCGCCGGTCGACATCGGACCGCTGACGTAGGCGTTGTCGGTGAAGCTGTAGGTCGAGCGGGTGCCGGCGGAATCCAGGTTGTAGCCGGCGCGGTCGCGGCCCCAGCCGTAGAAGACGTTGGAGCGGAAGTCGAAGAAGGCGCCCACCGGGTCCACGTCGGGCTTGTGCCAGTTGCCCGGCCGCGGCATGCGGTCCAGGTGCAGCGCCCACAGGTTGTGATGGAAGCTGACGCGCGCGCCGCGGCCGGCGCGCAGCAGCGTGCCGAAGCCGTGCGCCTCGCCCTTCTTCGCGCGGTTCAGGTTCAGCGATTCGGTGATGAAGCTCCACTGCACCGTGACGTCGCCGAAGCTCGTCTCCGGCTTGTCGAAGCGCGCCGACAGCGACAACGCCTCGTCCGTCGACCAGCTGGCCGACACGTGGTCCAGCACGATGCGGCGGCCGGCGACCACGCCGATGGCGTCGCCATCGACACCCGACTCATCGCCCAGGCGCGAACGGATGAAGCGCACCACCACGTCGTCGGCCGCGATCTCGAACGGCTGGTCGCGCAGCGTGATGCCGTCGCCCGGCGCGGTCTGGCCGGCAATGGTGAGCCGGCCGTTCGTCACGCGCAGCGGCGACTTCAGCGCGATGGTGCCGGAGACCTGGAACACCACGGTGCGCGGCCCGGCCGCTTCCACGGCGGCGCGCAGCGACCCGGGGCCGCTGTCGCCGAGGTGGGTGACGTGGTGCACTGCGCCGCCGCGGCCGCCGAGCGCGAAGCGGCCCGCGCCCTCGGCACCGGGGAAGGCGGGCACGGCGGCCGGCCTCCATAACGCATCGACCGACGGGGGCGGCGGGGCCGGCGGCGCGGCACAGCCGGCCGCCACCAGTGCGGCCAACAGCGCCGAGCGGCGTGGCGGGCGCAGAAGGCGTTGCGACACCAATGGTGTCCGCGCTGGCGAAGGCCGCTCCCGCTGCGCCTGCTTGACTGGCGGCCTAACCGTCGAAAGACATGGCCTATTCACCTGCCGAATCACGGCACGGGCACCCAGCCGCCCGGCGCGCCGGTGGCTGCCGTGCTCTTGAAGAACACCTCCGCCCGCGTCGCCAGCCCGCTGATGTTGTCCAGCGGCTTGGCCAGCCGCACGGTGGTCGGCTGCCCGCCCACGGTAACGGTGGCGGCCCCCAGCCGCCCGGCCACGTTCAGCGGCGCGCCGCCCAGGTCCATGCTGCCCGCTTCGCGCCAGCCGGCCGCGTCCGTCGCGCCGCCGTTGGCCGTGCCGGCCCAGGGCGGCGGGTTGCTGCCGCAGCTGCCCTGCCCGGTGCCGGTCTTGCTGGTGCCGGTGCCGACGCACCAGCCCACCGGCAGGATGTGCGGCCCGATGCGGGTGTTGATGAAGGCGATGTTGTCGATGTAGGTGCTGCTGGCCGTGCCGCCGCTGCGCGCCAGGTAGGCCTGCGTGACGCCGGCGCCGGCGGTGAGCGTGCTGTCCAGGAACACGAAACCGGCGTCGCCCGCGGTGGCCCGCGCCTGCAGGATGAAGCCGGGCGAACTGCTGGCGGGATCGAACACCGAGCGGATCTCGCTCTGCTCGAACAGCGCCGCCATCACGCTGCCCCAGATGAAGTCGACGTTGCCGGCCACCAGCGAGCGCCACACCCACACATAGCCCTTGAGCTGCAGCGTGTCCTGCTCGCTCAGGAAGTTCATCTCCTTGGCCACCAGGCGCGCCGCGGCCGGCGTGGTGCTGGTGTTGAAGTAGAGCGCCTCGGCCTGGTTGTCGTACAGCGAGCTGCGGCCGTGCGGGTTCTCGAGCGTGAACTGCGCCAGCGTCAGCAGGTCGGCGTTCTCCACCAGCAGCACGGCGCGGCCGCCGCCCAGCACGCGGTGGCCGAGCACGCGGCCGCTGGCCGTCAGCGTGCTGCCGGCGCTGGTGGCGCTGGCACCGCTGCCGGAGTTCAGCGATTCGAAGTTCACCGTGCCCACCCGCACGCCGTCGCGACTCTCGCCGACGATGCTCAGGTTGTGCACGTTGCGCAGCACTGCCAGCTCCGGGTAGTGGCCGTTCTTCAGCGTGATGGTCTTCGGCGTCTGCACCGTGTGGCAGCCGTTGGTGGCCGGGCTGCCGGTGGAGCAGTGCAGCATCACCCAGTTCAGCGCGCCCTGCAGCGTGCGGAAGTCGGCGGCGGTGCCGTCGTCGACCACCACCACGGCGGTGCGGCTGGCCGGTGCGCTGCGGGTGCGGAAGGTCCATGCGCCTTCGGCGATGCCGTTGAACGGCTGGCCGCTCACCTGGCCGGTCAGCACCCCGGCATCTACCGTCACCGAATAGGCGGTGTCGAACGCGAGCCGGTGGCTGCGCAGGCGGATCGTCGCCGCGTTGGCGCTGACCGTGACCGGCCGGTACCAGACGAAGCGCGCACGGGCCGGGTTGTCGGGCATCGCACCCAGGCCCAGTGCGTCGATCTCGAGGTTGTTGCGCGGGATCACCGACTGCGTGTCGGTGACCGACGGCGCGCTGGAGAGGTCGATGCGGTCGACCACCACGCCGTCGGACAGGCGCCGCACCGTGACGAAGCCGCTGCTGCCGATGGCCGGCGCGCCGTCGAAGGCCAGCGTCAGGATGGTGTCGGTGTGCACGCCGGCCGCGCCGTGCGCCGGCACGCGCGTGCCCGTCGGCATGCCGACGTTGCCGCTGCCGGTGACGGTGGTGCTGAGCTTGCCGGCGCCGGCCTTGGCCAGCGCATTGGCCTTGACCAGCGCGGCCGGCCGCGGCGTGAAGGCATAGGGCACGGCCCAGGCCACGCCTGTGGACACCGGGCAGGCGCCCAGCGGCGCGCCGTTGAGCAACGAGCCGCTGTCGGCGAAGGCGCTGGCGGCGTTGGGGTTCAGCGTCTGCAGCACGGAAGCGCAGCCGGCCGGCGCGCCGGTGATGGCAAAGACGTTCGAATGCGAAATGACCTGCGCGCCGGTGCCGATGCCCACGCTGTACGAATGCGCGTAGACCGGCGCGCCTTTGGTCCCGGCGTGGTAGTTGTTGTAGAGGTGCACCTGGCCGAAGCGCACGCGTGGCGCGCGCTGCGACACGGCGCTGAAGACGTTGTTGGCGATGGTGATCCGCAGCCGGCCGATATCGGCGGTGTAGCTGTCGGAATGGCCGATCAGCATCGTCTTGTCGTGGCGATCGATGACGTTGTACGACACGGTCACGTAGTCGCCACCGCGCGTGATGTCCATGGCACCGTCGTGGCACTGCCGCGTCTTGCCGTTTTCCACCGGCAGCGTGTCGTCGGTGGTGGGGGCGTCGGTGATGGTGTTGTGGTCGATCCACACATGGTCCGCGCCCAGCACGGTGATGGCGTCGTAGGCGGCGTTCCAGCTGCCGGTGGCGCCGTCGGTCGGGTCCCAGACCGGCGCCACGTCGCAGGGGGCGACGATGTGCAGGTTGCGCACGATGACGTTGGAGACGCCGATGAACTCGATGCGGCCGTTGACCAGGCCGGCGCCGGGGCCGGCGCCGATCAGCGTGGTGTTGGACGGCAGGCGCACCATCGCGCGCAGGTCCTGGTCGGCGCGGCCGGTGTAGGGCACGCCGTCGCTCATGTCGATGGCGCCGACGACCTTCACGATCTTGGGCCGCGCGCCGCCCTGGGACAGCGCCGCCAGCAGCTGCATGCGGTTGCCGACGCTGTAGATCTGCTGGGCGGTGGCCGCGGCCCCACCGGTGGTGCCGCCGGCCATCGCCGCCCAGCCATCGGGTGGCGCGGCTTCGCGGGCGGGGTCGGTCAGCGCGGCGGCGGGCAGGGCGGCCAGCGCGAGCAGCGCGGCCGCGGCGTGGCGGACAGCGCCGTGGAGCAGGAGGTTCGTCATGACGCGTCCTTCAGGCGTTGGCGCTCGGACGGCGTGCGCGCCGTTGCACAGGGCGGTTCAGCGCCGAAGCGCTCAGCGCCCCTAGCGCGGCAACCGCCAGCAGCGCCAGCGGTGCCGGCTCAGGCACGCTGGCGGCGGCCACATCGATGCGCAGCAGGCCGAAGGGCTCGCGGAACTGCAGGTCCGTGAGCGTCAGCTGCAGCGTGCGCGCGTCGAGCAGCGTCGCCTCGGCAGTGCCGCCGACCAGCGCCGACAGGTCCAGCGCCGCGGCCGACAGCGGCGCCGGCAGCCCCGCGAAGCTCAGCTGCAGCACGGTGCTGCCCGCCAGGCCGGCGCCCCCGTTGTCGTAGACGTCGATGCGGCCGCTGCTGAAGAGGTCGATCGCGATGAGTCCGTCGGCCGTCAGGAACTCCAGGTCGGCATCGGTCAGCGCGCTGGCGTTCGAGCCCGGTCCGGCCGCGAAGCCGCTGTCCAGGCCCAGCACATCGGCGTTGCCGTCGTGCAGCACGGTGACCGGGGTGCCCGCCGGCAGTGGGGTGAGCGCTGCCGTGGCCGGCGTGCCGGCGAGCGAGGCCGCGAGGCATGCGGCAGCCGCCGCGCTTCGGAGAAGGCGTGTCATGGCGATCGCTCCTCGGCGGTCAGAACTTGTAGCGCAGGCCGAGCAGGTACTCGCGGCCGGTCACGTGGTACACGACCGAGCTGTTGCGCGCCCGGCTGACGAACTGGTCGTTCGGCCGGTCCGTCAGGTTCACGCCTTCCAGCGTGAACTCCAGCGCATCGCTGACCTTGTACGAGATCGACGCGTCGATGTTGACGCTGGAGTTCTTGCCTTCGACGTCGTTGTTGTTCTGCCCCGGCACGCGCGTCAGGAAGCCCATGCGGTAGGCACCGGACACGCGCGCGCTGAACTTGCCGTCGTCGTAGTACAGCGTGGCGTTCCACGACTTTGGGGAGAGGTTCAGCAGGTCGTCGGTGACCGTGGCGCCCCCGTTGGGCGATACCAGGTACTCGATCTTCGACTTCACGTGCGTGTAGTTCAGCAGCGCGCCGAAGTTGCGGCCGATGCCCGGCAGGAAGGTGAAGGGCTGCTGGATGTTGACTTCGAAGCCGTTCAGCTTGCCGCCTTGCGTGTTCACCGGCGTCGTCACCTGGAACACCTCGTCGCCCGTGAAGTTCGGCGGCAGCAGCGACAGCGGCAGGCCGGTGTCCTTGTAGGGCACGTTGGTGCGCAGGTTCTGGATGTAGGTGTTGATGTTCTTGTGGAACAGGCCCAGGCCGACGAACGCATTGCGCGCGTGGTACCACTCGAAGCTGGTATCGAAGGTCTTCGCGCGGAAGGGCTTGAGCAGCGGGTTGCCGCTGGTGATGGACAGGTTGCCGGTGGTGCTGATCGTGCCGCCCGGGTTCAGGAAGCCCAGCTGCGGCCGCGCCATCACCTTCGCCGCGGCGAAGCGCACGATGAAGTCCTTGGTCACGTTGGCCGAGAGGTTCAGTGACGGCAGCACGTCGGTGTAGCTTTGCGCCACCTGCACCTCGGTGCCGCCCGCGGTGGCCTGGTAGCCGGTGGCCACCTGCTCGGTCTTGACGTAGCGCACGCCGAAGTTGCCGCGCAGCGGCACATTGCCCAGCGCGGTGCTGAAGTCGGCCATCACGAAGCCGCCGGTGTCTTTCTCGGTCACCGATCGGTTGTTGCCGCGCGCATTGCCATTGGTGGTCGATGACAGCGTGAAGTCACCGGGCCCGCCGACCGGGCCGCTCTTGAGGCAATTGCAATAGATGTCGTAGGCCTCGGCGATGGCATTCAGGTTCGGAATGGCCCACGCGGTGGGCGTGCCCGCCGGCAGGTCCAGGCCCTTGCCGAAGCCGCTGATCATGGTCACCAGGTTCGCGAGCGGCACGCCCGCGGCCGGCGCGAAGATGGTGTCGTTCTGGTTGATGCGGCGGAACTCGTAGGTGTCGAAGTCGAACTTCTTGTAGTCGGCACCGGCCTGGAGCGTGAGCTTGTCGGGCACGATTTCCCACGCCACGTCGGCATGCAGGATGTCGTTGCGGTTGTTCGAGCCCTGCGGGCGGATGCGGATCTCGCTGCTCGTCGTGTTGGCGATCGTGGCGGGCTGCGTGCCGCTGGTGGCGCGCGGCACGCCGACCAGCGTGAGGCCGCCGGCACTCGCCTGCGTCGGGTCGAACGGGTAGCCGATCGCCGGCAGGCGGTTGTTGTTGCGGAAGTCCAGCGTGTAGCCGTTGACGTTCAGCGCATCCAGCGTGGTCGTCGTCTGCACCGGATTGCGGAACTTGGAGTCGGCCCGGCCGAGCTTGGCGTTCAGCGTCACGAAGTCGCCGAAGCGCTGCTGCAGGCTGAGGCTGGGCTGCGTGAACTCGGTGCTCAGTTCGTCGAAGCGCGATTCGGCGCGGATGTCGACGCCGTTGTAGCGGCCGAGCTGCAGCGCGCCGCTGGCGTCGTACTGCGCTTCCAGCACGCTGGTCTGCGGCTTGCCGCCTTGTCCCGCGGTGCGGCTGAAGGAGATGGCTTCCAGGAAGTCTTCCTGCCGCGTCGCCTTCAGCTTGGCGTACAGCATGTCGAAGGTCAGCATCGTGTCGTCGCTGGGCTTCCACTGCGCGGCGGCGGTGATGCCGATGCGGTCCTGGTCGTGTGTCAGGCGGCCGTAGCGCGGCAGGCGCGGGTGGAAGTTGTTGGCGTTGCCGGCCGCGTTGTAGGCGGCGACGTGCTCTGGCGTGTTCGGCAGCCGCGCCACGCCCTGTGCGGCCGGGCCGCAGGTGGTGGCGGTGGAGTTGGCGGGATTCGCCGTCACGCCTTGCGGCGCGCACCAGCCGCCGGACGAGGGGCCGTTGTCCCAGCGCACGGTGCTGAAACCTTCTTCCAGCAGCTGGCGCTTCGAATAGGCGCCCGACAGCAGCACGCCGAAGGTCTTGTTCTCATTGGTGTTGGACACCAGGAAGGCGACGCGCGGATCGGTCTTGCCCGACAGGTCGTTGTAGCGGCCCTTCACCGACGCGGTGGCCTTGAAGCCGCGCGGGAAATCGAGCGGGCGCGAGGTCTGCAGGTCGACCGTGGCACCCAGCGAGCCTTCATCGACGTCGGCCGACGAGCTCTTGCGCACGGTGATGGAGTTGAACAGCTCGGCGGCGAAGACGTTGAAGTCGAAGCCGCGCGAGCGGTTGGCGCCGCCCGATGAATCGGTGCCGCCGGTGGTCGCCAGCGCCTCGATGCCGTTGATGCGCACGCGCGTGAAGTCCAGGCCCAGGCCGCGCACGGTGATGTTGCGGCCCTCGCCGGCGTCGCGATCGATCACCACGCCGGGAATGCGCTGCAGCGATTCGGCCAGGTTGGTGTCCGGGAACTTCGCGATGTCCTCGGCCTTGATGACGTCGACGATGCCCTTGTCGTCGCGCTTGGCGTTCAGTGCGCTTTCCAGCGCAGCACGCAGGCCGGTCACGACGACGGTCGAGCTGCTGGTGTCGGCGGGCTTGGCGGCCGATGCGGCCTGGGGCGGTGGCGCGACGGTCTGCGCCTGCGCCGCGGCGCCGAGCGTGGCCAGCACCGCGAGCGTCATGGCGGTGGGCAGCGGGGGCCGCATCGTCGGCGGCAGGGTTCGCGTGGTCATGGCTTGTCTCCAGATGACGTTCAAAAGGCGCGGCCAGGCAGGCGGCGGCGTGCCGCCGACCAACAGGGGCCGGAAGTTCGGTCGGAACGGGCGCGCGCAGGGCGCCTTTGGAACGAGGGCGCCCGGCGGCTGCAGTGCCGCCAGGCGCTTCGCTTAAGCGCTTAGAGGTAGTCCTCGCGCCGCGGGGAGAACTGGTCGAGCAGGGTGCTGCCTTGTTCCAGTGCCACCACCCCGTGTTCGGTGAGGCGCGGCACGATGAAGGCATCGCCGGGTTTCAGCACGCGCTTGATGCCGCCCACCGTCGCCTCGAACGAGCCGGCGATCACGAAGGCGATCTGGTCGTGCGCGTCATGCGCATGCGGGGTGCCGATGGCGCCGCGGTCGAACTGCACCAGCACGGACATCAGCTCCGGCGTGTGGCCGACGATCTTGCGGCGGATGCCATCGCCCAGCTCGGTCCACGGGTGCTCGCTGTCGAGGTAATACGGGCTCATCGGCTCTCCTGTTTTTCAAGCGTTCCTGCGGGCATTCCCGGGTCCGGGGAGGCTTGCGAAACGTTGATTTGCAGTTACTATAGCTGCACGAATTCTTTTTGAAACGTCGGTTCAAGCCAAAAGAACAGCGATTCCGGGAAAGTCCCAAGACGGGAAAGACACGGAAGCCGCTGAACGAACCGGCGCCGCGGGTCACGACCCGAAGCGAACACCGCCACCGCCAACGAACACGCCGGCGCCCGCGCGCCGCAGGAGGCCCAGAAGCCATGCAGATCCGCCAGCCCATCCACAGCGAACACGCCCGCAGCCTGGACACCACCGGCCTGCGCCAGCAGTTCCTGGTCGAAGACCTGTTCCAGCCCGAGCAGGCCACGCTCACCTACAGCCAGATCGACCGCATCATCGTCGGCGGCATCCACCCGGTGCGCGAGGTGGTGCGCTTTGCGCCCGAACTCGGCAAGCACACCGGCACCGACTTCTTCCTGCAGCGCCGCGAGATCGGGCTGATCAACATCGGCGGCGACGCGGTGGTGGAAGCCGATGGCAAGCGCTACGAGATCGGCCCGCGCGAGGCGCTGTACATCGGCCAGGGCGCGAAGGACTTGAGCTTCCGCAGCGTCAACCCGGATGCGCCGGCCAGGCTGTACTTCAATTCAGCCCCGGCGCACTGCCACTACCCCAACAAGAAGATCACGCTGGCCGAGGCCTCGCCCGAGACCCTGGGCGACCCCAAGACCAGCAACCGCCGCACGATCCACAAGTTCATCGTGCCGGACGTGCTGCCCACCTGCCAATTGCTGATGGGCATGACCCAGCTGGAGCCCGGCAGCCTGTGGAACACCATGCCCTGCCACACGCACGACCGTCGCATGGAGGTGTACTTCTACTTCGACATGCCGGCCGACGGCGTCGTCTTCCACATGCTTGGCGAGCCGCATGAGACGCGTCATTTGGTGGTCAGGAACGAGCAGGCGGTGATCGCGCCCAGCTGGTCCATCCATTCCGGCGTCGGTACGCAGGCCTACACCTTCATCTGGGGCATGGTGGGCGAGAACCAGGTCTTCAAGGACATGGACCACGTGCCGATGTCCGCACTGCGCTGAGAGCGCGGGCCTGAATATGGTGCTTCAGCAATTCAGCCTGGGCGGCAAGGTCGCCATCGTCACCGGCTGCAATACCGGCCTGGGCCAGGGCATGGCGCTGGCACTGGCCGAAGCCGGTGCTGACGTGGTCGGCGTCAACCTCAGCGAGCCGACAGAGACGATCGAACGCCTGCGGACCACCGGCCGCCGCTTCCTGGACCTGCGTGCCGACCTGGGCGATACGGCCTGCATCTCCAACGTGCTGCGCGAGGCGGTGGCCTGGGGCGGGCACGTCGACATCCTGGTCAACAACGCCGGCATCATCCGCCGCGAGGACGCGATCAAGTTCAGCGAGAAGGACTGGGACGACGTCATCAACGTCAACCTGAAGACGGTGTTCTTCTTCTCGCAGGCGGTAGCACGGCAGTTCCTGGCGCAGAAGAGCGGCGGCAAGATCGTCAACGTGGCGTCGATGCTGTCCTTCCAAGGTGGCGTGCGCGTGCCTTCGTACACCGCCAGCAAGAGCGGCGTGGTCGGCATCACGCGCTTGATGGCCAACGAATGGGCGAGCCACGGCATCAACGTGAATGCGATTGCGCCGGGCTACATGGCCACCAACAACACCGCGGCGCTGCGGGCCGACGTGGACCGCAATGCCTCGATCCTGGAGCGCATTCCCGCGGGGCGCTGGGGCGTGCCCGGCGACCTGGCAGGGCCGGTGGTGTTCCTCTCGTCGCCGGCCTCGGACTACATCAACGGCTACACGGTCGCCGTCGACGGCGGCTGGCTGGCGCGCTGATGTTTGAACTGCAAGGCCTTGTCACCCGGCGACGGCAGCGCATCGCCATGAAGCAGGCCGTCTAACCCACAATGGACGCGTGGCGCGAAGAATGCCACGCGCTGGAGACCTTCTCCGTGTACGAGAACCGCCGCATCGGCTTTCTCTTCGTGCTGCCCTTCGTGCTGGGCGTGCTCGGCTTCAAGCTCTTCCCGTTCGTGATGAGCTTCGCGCTGAGCTTCACGCAGTACGACGTGTTCTCGCCGCCCGAATTCACCGGGCTGCAGAACTATGCCGAGATCGCGACGCAGGACAAGGTGTTCCGCCAGTCGCTGGGGGTCACGCTGCTGTTCGTCGTGTTGGCGGTGCCGCTGCGGGTGGGCTTTGCGCTCTTCATTGCGCACGTGCTCAACTTCAAGCTGCGCGGCATCAACTTCTTCCGCTCGGCCTTCTACCTGCCATCCATCCTCGGCGGCTCGATCGCCGTGGCGGTGCTGTGGCGGTTCATCTTCTCTCAGCACGGGCTGGTCAACAGCGTGCTGGGGCGGCTGGGGATCGAGCCCATCCTGTGGCTGGCCAGCGAGCACTATTCGATCTGGACCATCGTCACGCTCTTCACCTGGCAATTCGGTTCGTCGATGGTCATCTTCCTGGCCGCACTGCAGAACGTGCCGCAGAGCCTGTATGAAGCGGCCGAAATCGACGGCGCCACCAAGTGGCAGCAGTTCACCCGCATCACCGTGCCGCTGATCACGCCGGTGATCTTCTTCAACCTGATCATGCAGCTGGTGCACGGATTCCAGGAGTTCAACGGCCCCTACATGGTGACCGAAGGCGGCCCGTTGCATTCCACCTACCTGCTGAGCCTCTACATCTACGAGGAGTGCTTCAAGTACTTCAACCTGGGCTATGGCGCAGCACTGTCATGGGTGATGTTCGCGCTGATCGGGGCATTGAGCGCATTCAGCTTCTGGAGCTCGAAGTACTGGGTGTTCTATTCGGGTGAGAAGGAAGGGCGGAAATGAGCGCCGCACGGCCGTTCCGAAGGCGCTCGCTCCCCCCTGGAGGCACGGCCCGCAGCGCCAAGGGGGCCCACCAATGAGCGCCCACGTGATGCGCCCGGTGGTCACCGCCGAGGTGATTGCGCAGCAGACCCGCCGCCGCGAGCGCGCGGCGCTGGTGCTGCGATACATGGCATTGGGTGCTGTCGGCTTCGTGATGCTGTATCCCATCCTGTGGCTGGTGGGTGCATCCTTCAAGTCCAACGCCGAGATCTTCAGCGAGATCGGCTTCTGGCCTTCGCACTTCGACTTCAGCGCCTATGCCAAGGGCTGGAAGACCAGCAGCGAATACACCTTCGCGACCTACTTCCTCAATTCTTTCCTGATCGTCGTGCCGCGCATCATCGTGACGGTGATCAGCTGCGTGCTGGTAGCGTACGCTTTTGCGCGCTGGGAACTCCCGGGCCGAAAATTCCTGTTTTCGGTGATGGTCACGACCATCATGCTGCCGCACATCATCCTGCGCATTCCGCAATACCTGATGTTCAAGGAGTTCGGCTGGCTGGACAGCTACCTGCCGCTGATCATCCCTTCGGCCTTCGCCACCGACACCTTCTTCGTCTTCATGCTCGTGCAATTCCTGCGCGGCATTCCGCGCGACATGGAAGAGGCTGCGGTGATCGACGGCTGCAATCCGCTTCAACTGCTGTGGTTCGTGATCGTGCCCTTGCTGAAGCCGGCGATCGTCTCGGTCGTCGTGTTCCAGTTCATCTGGACGATGAATGACTTCATGGGGCCGTTGATCTACCTCTCTTCGGTAGAGAAGTACCCGGTTTCTCTCGCCCTGAAGATGACCATCGGTGCCACTGAGGAAGTCGAGTGGGCCAGTGCGATCGCGATTTCCGTCGTTGCGCTGATTCCGTCTGTAGCGGTGTTCTTCGCGGCGCAGAAGCATTTCATCGAAGGGGCAACTTCCAGTGGCATCAAAGGATGAGTTTCATCCCTGGCATGCGTGCTTGTGCCGAGGGAGCCGAGGCCACGGGGGACACGAGCGGAAACAGGGCACCCCTGGCGGCCTGATCCATCACGCCGAATTGAGATCGGTCCACTGAAGAGACGCTAAACACATGGCAGCACTCAGCCTCAGCAAGATCGAAAAGATCTACCCCAACGGTTTCAAGGCCGTGCACGGCGTCGACCTGGAAGTGCGGGATGGCGAGTTCATGGTCTTCGTCGGACCCTCAGGATGCGCGAAGAGCACGCTGCTGCGCATGGTGGCGGGACTGGAAAGCATCTCCGGCGGCGAACTTCACATCGGCGGACGGGTCGTCAATCAGATGCCGGCCAAAGAACGCGGCATCGCCATGGTGTTCCAGAACTACGCGTTGTACCCGCACATGACGGTTTTCGACAACCTGGCTTTCGGCCTCAAGCTCGCTGGCACGCCGAAAGCGGAGATCAGCACCCGAGTCAGAGAGGCCGCGAAGCTGCTGGAAATGGAGCATCTGCTCGATCGGTTTCCCAAGCAACTGTCCGGCGGCCAGGCGCAGCGCGTGGCCGTCGGCCGCGCCATCGTCAAGCGCCCCGGTGTCTTCCTCTTCGACGAGCCCCTGTCCAACCTCGACGCCAAGCTCAGGGCATCGATGCGCGTGCGCCTCACCGATCTTCACCGCACCCTGCGCGAATCCGGCAGGCCCTCCACTGTCATCTACGTCACCCATGACCAGGTCGAGGCGATGACCATGGGGGAGCGCATTTGCGTGTTGAAGGACGGGACCATCCAGCAAGTCGACACGCCCGCCGCGCTGTACGACCGCCCCGCCAATGCCTTCGTCGCCGGCTTCATCGGTTCGCCGGAAATGAACCTGCACCCGGTGCAGGTAGCCGCCGATGGCGCCGCGCTGCAGTGGGGCGGATTGACGCTGCCGCTGCCCGATGCACTGTCGGCCCAGCTTGTCGGCCGCGCCGGCCGCACGGTGACGCTGGGCCTGCGTCCCGAGCACCTGACCGCGCTGGCCACCCACGCCGACGCCGTGCCGCTGCCCGGCACCCTGCGCTTCACCGAGAACATGGGCAGCGAGGTGTTCGTGCATGTTGACATCGGCGGCCTGCCCTTCACCGCCCGCGTCGCCCCCGATGCGCTGGGTGAACTGGCCGGCAAGACCCGCGGGGATGGCCACGTCTTTCACGCGCAAGCATCGGCGCTGCACCTGTTCGATGCCGACAACGGCCTCAGTTTGCGACCCGCCACCGTGGAGGTGCCCGTCGGTGTCACCCGCCACTGAGCCGCTGGCGGCTGGGGCGGAAGCCTCGCCGCCACGCACCGCACGGCCAGCACCCGCGGCTGAAGACCTGTCGCGCCGCCACTTGCTGCGCAACGCCGGCGCGCTGGCGCTGGGCGGCGCGGCGCCGGCTTTCGTCGGCGCGGCCGAGCCGCAGACGCTGCGCTTCCTGTGGTGGGGCGGCGGCGACCGCCACCAGCGCACGCTGAAGGCCATCGCCGCCTTCGAGGCGCGGCACCCCGGCGTGCGCATCAAGGCCGAGTACATGGGCTCGGTGGGCTACCTCGAGAAGCTGACGATGCAGATGGCCGGCGGCACCGAGCCGGACATCATGCAGATCAACTGGGCCTGGCTGAACATGTTCAGCCGCAACGGCACCGGCTTTCTCGATCTGGGCACGCAGCGGGAAGCGCTGGGCCTGGATGAGTTCAGCGACGAAGACCTGGCGTTGTGCACCGCGGGTGGCCGGCTCAACGGCCTGCCGGTGTCCTACACCGCCCGCATCTTCCTGTGGAACGCCGCGAGTTATGAGCGCGCTGGCCTGGCACTTCCCGCGACGTGGGACGACCTGTTCAACGCCGCGCCAGCCTTCCGCCGCGCTCACGGTGACCGCGCCTACCCGATCGACGGCGAGGTCTACGACATGCTGCTGCTGTCGCAGGCCTTCGTCTTCCAGCAGCACGGCACACCGTACGTGCACCCTACCGAACCGCGCGTGGCGATGAGCCCTGCGGGCCTCACGGACTGGGTGAAGACCTACAAGCGCCTCTTCAGCAGCGGCGCCGCCACCCCGGTGCCCTACCGCGCCAGCCTGGGCGGGGCCGAGAAGCCGCTGGAGCAGCAACCGGACTGGGTGGTCGGCCGTTGGGGCGGCACCTACACCTGGGACACCGTGCTGCGCTCGCGCCAGTCGACGCTGGACAAGCAGCAACGCCTCGACATCGGCCCCTTCCTGACGCTGCCCGGCGCGAAGAACAGCGGCATGTTCGGCCGGCCGACGGCGCTGTACTCAGTGAGCAAGCGCACGCGGCACCCTGAGATCGCCGCGCGCTTCCTGAGGTTCATGCTCGCCGATCCCGACGCCGCGAAGCTGCTGACGCTGACCCGCGGCGTGCCGCCCACCGCCAGCGCCTACCAGGCGCTGCAACGCGACCGGCTGCTGCCGCCGCTGGAATTGAAGGCGTACCGCCAGATCCAGGCCCAGCGCCAGGCCGGCCGCATCGACCTGCCCAGCATGCGCTTCGAGGATGCGCGCTTCCGCCGCTTCCTGCGCGAGATCTTCGAGCTGCTCGGCTACGACCGCATCAGCACCACCGATGCCGCCCGCCGGCTGCTGGACGATGGCAACGCGCTGCTGGCGCGCATCAAGTGAACGCAATCCCACGAAGCCCACGGCATGAAACACACGGTACGCACGCTCACCTTCGATGTCAGCACCGATCCCGACACCGGCGCCCGCCTGACGCGCCTGACGCCGATCGACGTCACCTGCCACCGCAACTACTTCTATCAGAAGTGCTTCACCAACGACGGGCGCAAGCTGGTCTTCGGTGGTGAGTTCGGGCCGACGGACGATTGGAACTACCACCTGCTGGACCTGCGGACCGGCGAGGCCCTGCAACTGACCGACCAGCCGGAGGAAAACACCTTCGGCGGCTTCCTGAGCCCCGATGACAAGCACCTGTACTTCGTGCGCGCCAAGCGCCAGCTGATCCGCCTGGCGCTGGACACGCTGCAGGAAGAAGTGGCCTACACCGTGCCCGACGGCTGGGTGGGCTACGGCACCTGGGTCGCGAACAGCGCCTGCACGAAGATGGTCGGCATCGAGATCCGCGCCAGCGACTGGATGCCGCTGACCGACTGGCAGAAGTTCCGCGAGATGTTCTTCCGCAAGCCGCGCTGCCGCCTGATCCGCATCGACCTGCAGACGGGCGCACGGGAAACCATTCACGAGGTGGACTGCTGGCTCGGCCACCCGCAGTACCGCCCGTTCGACGACAACACGGTTGCGTTCTGCCACGAAGGCAACCACGACCTGGTCGATGCGCGCATGTGGTTCATCAACGAGGATGGCACCAACCTGCGCTGCGGCAAGCAGCACGCGCCCGGTGAAAGCTGCACGCACGAGTTTTGGGTGCCGGATGGTTCGGCGATGGTCTACGTCTCGTACCTGAAGGGCCAGGCCGAGCGCTGGATCCGTTCGCTCGACCCCGTCACGCTGCAGGACCGCGCGCTGACGGTGATGCCGCCGTGTTCGCACCTGATGAGCAACCACGATGGCACGCTGATCGTCGGCGACGGCTGCGCGAGCCCGGCCGATGTCGATGACAAGGCGGGCTACGCGATCGGCGTCGATCCCTACCTGCACCTGTTCGACCTGAAGGCCGCCACCGGCGCAGGCGCCGCTAGCACGCGGCGCATCGCGCGGCACGACAGCAGCTGGGGCGTCTACAAGGGCGACCGGCAGGTGACGCATCCGCATCCGTCGTTCACGCCAGATGAGAAGCAGGTGCTGTTCAGCTGCGACAAGTCGGGCGAGCCGGGGGTGTTCCTGGCCGAGCTGTGAATGGCACCACACCGCGCCGCGCTCGTCCTGGGCATGTTGATCGCCCTGGCGCTGCAGGGCTGCGGGCACGCCGTGGCTGACGCGCCAAAGGCGCGGCCGCAACTCAGCGATGCACAGGCGCGCGGCTTTGAGCGCGCGGCGGTGCTGGGGGACTGGGACCCGCTGGCGGATGACGATGCCGCGCTGGCGCCGCAGTTCATCGTCGACCCCCGCCATGCCGACGGCCGAACGCGCTTCGCGAGCGTGCAGGCGGCGGTGATGCATGCGCATGCGCACGCTCGCAGGCCAGTGCGGCCGCAAGGGCCAACGCACACGACACCGCACACGACACCGCACACGGCATCGCAGACGACAGTGCGCGGCGAGCGGATCGTCATCGGCATCGCGGCCGGCAGCTTCGACGAGGTCGTGCACTTGCCGCCCGGCACCGTGCCGCTGACCCTGCGTGGCCTGGGCGCGACACCTTCGGAGGTGCGGCTGCGCTTCGCGCTGCATGCCGGCGCGAGCGGCAGCGGGTTCAAGCGGCGCGTGGCGCGGCCGATGGCTGCGGCCCGCCGGCTGCCGTCCAAACTGCCCTCCGAACTGCCCGCCGAACTGCCGGCTGAGATCTCCACCCGGCTCGCCCGCTGCACGGTGCGCGATCGCATCGGCACCTTCTGCACCGCCGTGCTGATCATCGAACGCGATGGCACGCGCCTGCAGAACCTGAGCATCGAGAACACGCACGTCGACGGCCCGTCCGGCGCCGACCAGCAGGCGGTGGCGCTGGCGGTGGAAGGGGCTGACCGCGTGCACCTCGACCGTGTTCACCTGTTGGGGCACCAGGACACGCTCTACCTGGCCAAAAGCGCGGCCACTGCCAAGCCCGCACGCAGCTTCATCGACCGCAGCCTCGTGGCCGGCGACGTCGACTTCATCTTCGGCAACGCCACCGCCTTCGTCCAGCGCAGCGAAGTCCGGTTCAACGGTGCCGAGCGCGGCCGCGACACCGGTTTCATCGCCGCGCCCAGCACTGACCTGCACACGCCGCACGGCTTCGTGTTCGATGACTGCGACTTCACGGCGGTCCCTGGCCCGGTGCCGCAGCGCGTGCACCTGGCGCGCCAGTGGTTCCCCGGCGCGGCCTGCAGCCCCTACGGCGACGCCGCGGCCACGTGCCGCATCGCCTCCAGCGATACCGCGGCCGGCCCGGGCGAGTTGAAGCGGTCGGCGCTGACGGCAATCGGCCAGATGGTCGTGATGCGCTCCCGCCTGGGAGCGCACATCGCCGCCGACGAGCCCTGGGCACCCTGGCAGCGCGACCGCGCCCACCGCGCCTACCGCCCGGCCCAGCACGACAGCGACGAGGCCTGGCGCCTGCTGGCCGGCGCCGGCCACGACCCCGCTGCCTTCGGCTTCCCGCCTCCGCAGGCAGCCAAGCCCTGGCTGGCCGAACACCGCAACCGCCTGTGCACCCCCGCACGTGAAACCTGCACCCCCGCCCCGAACCGCCGAAGTGGTTTGGAGTGACAATCCCGCCAGGAAGCCAGCTTTGAAACGCCATACCGAATCACTCGAAACGAATCACTCGAAATAATGGACGACGATTCATTCGACCCCAAGCAGCCCGAATCCGTCGCCGCGGTCCTGAAGGTCTTCGCGATCCTGCAGGCGCTGTCCGAACGCGACGAGACCGGCGTCTCCGACCTGTCGGTGCGGCTGGCGATGCCCAAGGCCACGATCTACCGCTTCCTGCAGACGATGAAGAGCCTGGGCTACGTGCGCCAGGAGGCCGACAGCGAGCGCTACGGCCTGACCATGAAGATGTTCGAACTGGGCACCAAGGCGCTGCAGTACCACGACCTGGTGGAACTGGCCAAGACGCGCATGCAGCTGCTGGCCGACGACACCGGTGAGACGGTGCACCTGGGCATGTTGATCGACAGCGAGATCATCTACGTGCACAAGGTCGATTCGCGCCACATGCTGGGCATGTACAGCCGGGTCGGCCGCCGCGCGCCGCTGCACTGCACGGCCATCGGCAAGGTGCTGCTGGCCTGGGAGCATGCCGAGCGGGTCGATCGCATCCTGGCCGGCTGCGACTTCCAGCGCTACCGCGACAAGACCATCACCGACCGCGCCGCCTTCGACGCCGAGCTGCAGCGCGTGCGCGCACAGGGCTTCGGCGAAGACCGCGAGGAATTCGACGACCACATCCGCTGCCTGGGCGTGCCGATCTTCGACCGCCTGAACCAGCCGGTGGCGGGCCTGAGCGTCAGCTTCCCGACCTTCCGCTTCGACGAGGCCAAGGCACCCGAGGTGGTGAAGAAGCTGCAGCAGGCGAGCCGGCAGATTTCCATGGAGCTGGGCTGCAGCCAGTTCCCGCTGGACCCAGTGGTGGCCGGCGGCCGGCGTTGAGGCTCGAGGCGCCGGCAGCCGCCACGCAGGGGCCGTGGGGGGGCGTGCTGCCGCTGCGGCTGATGCAGTAGAGTTGCGTCGTCATACAACATGCCTGATTCCGCCATCGCACCTCCTGCCGCACCCGCTGCTCCTGCCAGTGCAGCCGAGCGTCCGCTGCGCCGCCGCCCGCGCACGCTGGCGTTGGAGCTGGTCGACGCCCTGGGTGAACGCATCCGCGACGGGCGCCTGGCCACCGGCGACAAGCTGCCGACCGAGGCGGCGATCATGGCCGAGTTCGGCGTCAGCCGGACGGTGGTGCGCGAGGCGATCTCGAAGCTGCAGGCCTCGGGGCTGGTGCAGACGAGGCATGGCATCGGCACCTTCGTCGCCGGGCTGGGGGACACCGGCTTCCGCATCGCGCCCGACCAGTTCGAGACGCTGCGCGACGTTATCGCGGTGCTGGAGTTGCGCATCGGCATCGAGACCGAGGCCGCGGCGCTGGCCGCGCAGCGCCGCAGCGACGAGGACCTGCGCCGCATGCGCAGCGCGCTGGACGCGGTCTCCGAAGCCATCCAGGCCGGGCGCGACGCGGTGTCGGCCGACTTCCAGTTCCACCTCGAGATCGCACGCGCGACGCAGAACACCCACTTCACCGAGCTGATGGGCACGCTGGGCGCGCGCATCATCCCGCGCGCGCGGCTGCCGGCCGAGCCGGAGGTCAGCGAGGAGCAGCGCCACTACCTGCGCCGCGTCAACGGCGAGCACGAGAACATCTTCGATGCCATCGCCGCCCGCGATGCCGACGCGGCACGTGCCGCCATGCGCACCCACCTGGCGAACAGCCGCGAGCGGCGGCGCCGCGCCAGTGCGGAAGGCGAGGGCGGCGAGGTTTCGTCCGGCTGAGAGGCGCCTGATGCTGCGTCAAGGGGCGGCGAGAGCCTGAGCCCCGCCGCGGCACCGCACTGCACCGCACTGCACCGCACTGCACCGCACTGCACCGCACCGGCACGGCACGGCACGGCACGGCACGGCACGGCACGGCACGGCACGGCACGGCACCGGCACCGGCACCGGCACCGGGGCGCGCCCTCCGGCGAGCCGCAGGCGGCAGTGCGCCGGTCCCTCGACCCCGTCGTGGTCAGCAAGCGGCAGCAAGCTCCCGCATCCGTACTTCTCCGCCCATGGCCTTCCTTGACTTCATCGACTCATGTTGTACGATGACTGACAACTTATCCCAACAACGCGAGACCCGCCGATGAGCCCGCAAGACCTGAAGCAAGCCATGTCCTCCGGCCTGCTGTCCTTTCCGCTGACCGACTTCGACGCGCAGCTGCGCTTCGAGCCGCGCGGCTACGCGGACCGCCTGGAATGGCTGATGCCGTATGGCGCCACGGTGCTGTTCGCCGCCGGCGGCACGGGTGAGTTCTTCTCGCTGGAGCCGGCCGAGTTTTCGCAGGTGGTGCAGGTGGCGGCGGAAACCTGCCGCGGCCGCGTGCCCATCGTCGCCGGCGCCGGTGGCGGCACTTCGCTCGCGATCCGCTATGCGCAAGAGGCCGAGCGCCAGGGCGCGCAGGGCCTGCTGCTGCTGCCGCACTACCTGACCGAAGCCTCGCAGGACGGCCTGGCCGCCCACGCCGAAGCCATCTGCAAGAGCGTGAACATCGGCGTGATCATCTACAACCGCGGTGCCGCCCGCTATGCGCCGGACACGCTGGTGCGCCTGGCCGAGCGCTGCCCGAACCTGGTGGGCTACAAGGACGGGGTGGGCGACATCGAGCACTTCGTGTCGGTGCGCCGCAAGCTCGGCGACCGCTTCGCCTACCTGGGCGGCCTGCCGACGGCCGAGGTCTTCGCCGGCGCCTACCACGCGATGGGCTGCCCGGTGTACTCGTCGGCCGTCTTCAACTTCATCCCGCGCACGGCGATGGCGTTCTACAACGCACTGGCCGCCGGCGACCGCGCGACGACGGACCGCCTGCTCGACAGCTTCTTCCTGCCCTACATCGAGCTGCGCAACCGCGGCCAGGGCTACGCCGTCAGCATCGTGAAGGCCGGGGCCCGGCTGGTCGGCCACGGTGCCGGCCCGGTGCGCCCGCCGCTGTCGGACCTGAAGCCGGCCGAAGTCGAGGAACTGCACGCGCTGATCGCCGCGCTCGGCCCGCAGTAGCCTGGCCGGGCTGGCCGCTGGTATCACGCTTTAGCAAGCACGACTCAGCAACGACGGGGCGCCGATCCCCGCACCCGAGGAGACAACGATGAACCCGAGCCTTCCGTCGCGCCGCCACTGGCTGGCCGGCGCGGCTGCCGCCACCGCCAGCTCGCTGGCCGCGGCGCAGTCCTTCGACTTCAAGCCCAACCAGCGCTATCCCGATGCCTCGGTCCAGATCCTGGACCCGAGCTTCGGCAAGTACCGCATCTACAGCAGCACGGTGGAACAGCTGGCCACCGGCATGCGCTGGGCCGAAGGGCCGGTGTGGTTCGGCGACGGCCGCTACCTGCTGGTGAGCGACATCCCGAACAACCGCATCATGCGTTTCGACGAAGCCACCGGCGCCTGGGGGGTGTTCCGCGGCCCGTCCAATTTCGCCAACGGCCTCGCGCGCGACCGCCAGGGCCGGTTGCTGGCCTGCGAGCACCTGGGCCGGCGCGTCACCCGCACCGAGTACGACGGCCGCATCACCGTGCTGGCCGACAGCTACAACGGCAAGCGCCTGAATTCGCCGAACGACATCGTCGTGCAAGGCAACGGCGCCATCTGGTTCACCGACCCGCCCTTCGGCATCGGCGGCCACTGGGAAGGCGTGCATCG
>Ga0196963_10000480_pt1 | contig 36074 bp, 33 predicted proteins | sample S1_5metaG_FD_148600 | JGI IMG/M metagenome (GOLD analysis project Ga0196963, IMG submission 148600) | Soil microbial communities from Anza Borrego desert, Southern California, United States - S1_5 | ecosystem: Environmental > Terrestrial > Soil > Desert | place: USA: California | collected... | reverse complement strand
CCTACACTTCAGGGCCTGAGTGCCGCCCGGTGCTCCCGAAGGCGCCCCATGAGTTCCAAGATCCTGTTCGGCTTCCATGCCGTCACCGTGCGGCTGAAGACCGCGCCCGAATCCATCGTCGAGATCCACGTCGACAACAGCCGGCGCGACGCGCGCATGCGCCAGTTCGCGGAGCGCGCCGAGGCCGCCGGCGCCAAGCTGGTCGACAGCGACGACGCGCGCCTCACCGGCCTGGCCGGCTCGCCGCGTCACCAGGGGGTGGTGGCGCGGGTGCAGCCGCTGAAGGGCCGGCACTCGCTGGACGAGGTGCTCGACGAGGTCGACGGCCCGCCGCTGCTGCTGGTGCTCGATGGCGTGACCGACCCGCACAACCTGGGCGCCTGCCTGCGCGTGGCCGACGGCGCCGGCGTGCATGCGGTGGTGGCGCCCAAGGACCATGCGGTGGGCATCAACGCCACGGTGTCCAAGGTGGCCAGCGGCGCCGCCGAGACCGTGCCCTACCTGATGGTGACCAACCTGGCCCGCACGCTGAACGAGCTGAAGGAGCGCGACATCCGCGTCGTCGGTTTCAGCGACGATGCCGAGCGCACGCTGTACGACGTCGACTTCAGCGGCCCGGTGGCACTGGTGCTGGGCGCCGAAGGCCCCGGCATGCGCCAGCTGACGCGCAAGACCTGCGACGAGCTGGTGCGCATCCCGATGGCGGGCGCGGTGGAGAGCCTGAACGTCTCGGTCGCCTCCGGCGTCTGCCTGTACGAGGCGCGGCGCCAACGCATGAAGTGAGCAGCATGCGCTTGCAGGCTTGCCGGTGCACTCGCATGGACGCCCCGGGGACGGCCACGGCAGGACGCGCACCGGAGCCATCCCAGTGAGCGATCTGGTCGACGCCGTGCGCCGCCGCGTTCAAGCGGCGCCGTCGATCTGTGTGCTGACCGGCGCGGGCATGAGTGCCGAGAGCGGCATTCCAACCTTTCGCGACGCCTTGGCCGGGTTGTGGGCCCGTTTCGATCCCATGCAGCTGGCCAGCGAGGAAGGTTTCCGCGCCGACCCTGCGCTGGTGTGGAACTGGTACGCCGAACGCCGCGCCGGCGTGCGTTCTGCCGAGCCCAACGCCGGCCACCGCGCGCTGGCTGCCTTCGCGCAGCGACACCCCGGCCGGCTGACCGTGGTGACGCAGAACGTCGACGACCTGCACCAGCGTGCCGGCAACACCGGCACAATCCGCCTGCACGGCGACATCCTGGCCGACCGCTGGCTGGACGACTGCCCGCGCGGCCGGCACGGCAACGCCTGCGACACCGGCCGGGCGGCGCCCGGCACGCCGCCCGCCTGCGCCGAATGCGGCAACCGCGTGCGCCCCGGCGTGGTCTGGTTCGGTGAAGCGCTTCCGCTGGCGGCGCTGCAGGCGGCAGAGGTGGCTGCAGCAGATGGTGCGCTGATGCTCGTGGTCGGGACCTCAGGCGCCGTCTGGCCCGCGGCCGGGCTGGCGGCGCGGGCTCGGCGTGCCGGCGCCTTCGTCGCCATCCTGAACCCCCGGCCCAGCGAGATCGACGACGACGCGCACGCCGTTCTGCGGGGCACGGCCGCCGAGCTGCTACCGCGCCTTTTGGACGATATCAGCGCCGGCTGACGCGGCACGCGGCCTACACTGGCGGCTCCGCCGCCGCCGGCCCGTCCTGCCCGAGCACACCATGCCCGTCATTGCCGTTTCCCATCCGCTGGTCCGCCACAAGATCGGCTTGCTGCGCGAAGCCAACATCTCGACCAAGAAGTTCCGCGAGCTGACGCACGAGGTGGCGCGCCTGCTGGCCTACGAGGCGACGGCCGACTTCCCGCTCGAGCGCACCACCATCGAGTGCTGGAGTGGCCCGGTCGAGATCGAGCAGATCGCCGGCCGCAAGGTCACCATCGTGCCCATCCTGCGCGCCGGCCTGGGCATGCTGGACGGCGTGCTGGACCTGGTGCCGAACGCGAAGATCAGCGTCGTCGGACTGGCACGCGACCACGAGACGCTGCAGCCGGTGCACTACTTCGAGAAGTTCGTCGGCCACCTGGAAGAGCGCACCGCCATCATCGTCGACCCCATGCTGGCCACTGCCGGCTCGATGATCGCGACCATCGACCTGCTGAAGAAGCGCGGCTGCCAGGACATCCGCGCGCTGGTGCTGGTGGCGGCGCCCGAAGGCATCAAGGCGATCGAGGACGCGCATCCCGACGTGCGCTGCTGGACCGCCGCGATCGACAGCCACCTGAACGAGATCGGCTACATCATTCCCGGCCTCGGCGACGCCGGCGACAAGATCTTCGGCACCAAGGATGAGGACACGAAGTAGCCCGGCCTTCCGATTTCTGTAGCATCGCGCCCGTTTTCAACTTGCCCCGTTTGGAGTTCCCCACCATGGCCATGGATGTCGTCGACTACGAGATCAAGGGTTCGGAAATGCAGTTCGTCGAGGTCGAGCTCGACCCCGGCGAGGCGGCGGTCGGCGAAGCCGGCAGCATGTTCTTCATGGACGTCGGCATCGGCATGGACACGGTGTTCGGCGACGGCTCGAAGGGCGGCGGCGGCGGCTTCTTCGGCAAGCTGCTGGGCGCCGGCAAGCGCCTGATCACCGGCGAGTCGCTGTTCACCACCGTCTATACCAACAACGCCAGCCAGAAGCAGCGCATCGCCTTCGGCGCGCCGTACCCCGGCAAGATCCTGCCGATGGACCTGTCCAAGCTGGGCGGCATGCTGATCTGCCAGAAGGACTCGTTCCTGTGCGCCGCGCGCGGCGTCTCGCTGGGCATCGCGCTGCAGCAGAAGCTGTCGGTCGGCTTCTTCGGCGGCGAGGGCTTCATCATGCAGAAGCTCGAAGGCGACGGCCTGGCCTTCGTGCATGCCGGCGGCACCGTGGTCAAGCGCGAGCTGCGGCCGGGCGAGACCCTGCTGGTCGACACCGGCTGCGTCGTGGCCTACACGCCCAGCGTCGACTTCGAGATCCAGTACGTCGGCAAGATCAAGACCGCGCTGTTCGGCGGCGAGGGCCTGTTCTTCGCCAAGCTGACCGGCCCCGGGACCGTCTGGCTGCAGAGCCTGCCGTTCTCGCGCCTGGCCAGCCGCGTCTTCGCGGCAGCACCGCAGACCGGCGGCGGCGGCCGCGACGAAGGCTCGGTGCTGGGCGGGATCGCCACCGGCGGTTTGCTGGGAGGAATTCTCGGCGGCGGCGACGACGATTGAGCCGGCGCAGCCCGCGCGCACCAGGGGGCCGCCTACACTAGCGACTGCGCGGGCCCCCAGCCCGCGCAGCCGCCTCGGCCGTCCTCTCTCGCTGGTTCCACCATGTCGTTTCTTCCCTTGCGGCGCTGCGCCGTTGCGCTGGTGTTGCTGTCCGCGCTGGTGCCCCTGGCCTCCCGGGCCGACGGCGTACCGCGGCCGATCTTCGTGCTCAATTCGCTGGACGCGACGATCAGCGTCGTCGACCCCGCCAGCTTCACCGAGCGCAAGCGCATCCCCACCGGCAAGGAACCGCACCACCTGTACCTGACACCGGACCAGAAGAGCCTGATCGTCGCCAACGCGATGAGCAACTCTCTGACCTTCATCGATCCGGTGACGGCCGAGGTGCAGCGCACGATCAACGACATCGACGATCCCTACCACCTGCGTTTCTCGCCGGATATGAAGTGGTTCGTCACCGCCGCCAACCGGCTCGACCACGTCGACCTCTACCGCTGGCAGCCGCAGGACGCGGCGCAGCCGGTGAAGCTGGTCAAGCGCATCCCGGCGGCCAAGACACCGAGCCACCTGGCCATCGATTCGAAGAGCACCGTCGTCTACGTCTCGCTGCAGGACAGCGACGAGCTGATGGCGATCGACCTCGTCACGCAGGCGCCGCGCTGGAAGATTTCGGTCGGCAAGATGCCGGCGGACGTCTACCTGTCGCCGGACAACAGGCGGCTCTTCGTCGGCCTCACCGGCGACCGCTTCGTCGAGGCCTACGACGTCTCGGGCCCGGCGCCGAAGCTGCTGCAGCGCATCGGCACCGGCGACGGCGCGCATGCCTTCCGCGCCAAGGGTGATGGCAAGCACCTCTTCGTCAGCAACCGCGTCGCGAACTCGATCAGCATGATCGACATGCAGACGATGGCGGTGGTGGCGCAGCTGCCCGCGCCCGGTGGCCCGGACTGCATCGAGCTGATGGCCGACGGCCGCACGCTGATGTTCAGCTCGCGCTGGGCGCGCAAGCTGAGTTTTGTCGATCTCGACAGCCGCAAGCTGGTGCGGCAGGTCCCGGTGGGCCGCTCGCCGCATGGCGTGTGGACGCTGGACCATGCACCGAGATAAGCGCGTCCCGGCCGCCGCCCGGCGCCTTGCCTGCCTGGTGCTTGCGCTGGGCAGTGCCGCGTCCTCCACCGCGGCTGCCACGGCCGGCGCACGCTGCGAACGCCCGGTGTACCTGACCTTCGACACCGGCCACATGGGCGTGGCCCCGTTGGTGGCCGAGGTGCTGAAGAAGCACGACGTGAAGGTCACCTTCTTCCTTGCCGACGAGCGCACGCAGGACGGCGGCTCCAGCCTCGACGAGCGCTGGGCGCCCTGGTGGCGCGAACGTGCAGCCGAAGGCCATGCCTTCGGCTCGCACACGATGACGCACCTGCGCTGGCTGGGCGATCGGGCCGACGGCGGCTTCGACATGCGCTCCGACTTCGGTCCCGCCGCGAACCAGCGCCGGGTGGTCGATGCCGCCGGCTACTGCGCCGAGCTGGCGGCGCCGGCGGCGCGCTTCAAGGCCATCACCGGGCAGGCGATGCAAGCCTGGTTCCGCGCGCCCGGCGGCAAGACCTCGCCGGCGCTGCTGAAGGCGGCGCAGGCCTGCGGCTGGTCGCATGTCGGCTGGTCGGAAGCCGGCTTCCTCGGCGACGAGCTGCCGAGCGAGCGGCATCCGAATGCGCAGCTGCTGAAGCGGGCGCTCGAACGCATCCGCGCGGGCGACATCCTGCTCGCCCATCTGGGCATCTGGTCTCGCCGGGACCCTTGGGCGCCGGCGGCCCTGGAGCCGCTGGTCGAAGGCCTGAAAGCCAGGGGCTTGTGCTTTGCGACACTGCGCGAGCATCCGGTGCACGGCCGCGCCGGCGCGGTGAAGTGAGCGCCGCATGAGCTGGAATCCGCTCGACTGGTTCGGCGACGCGCAGCAGGCGCTGTTCGAAGGCCTCGTGCAGCCGCTGCTGTTCCGCGCCGGCCAGGGCAACCTGCTGGAAGACGGCTTCGACGCCACCGGCTGGCTGCTGGTCGGCCTGCTGCAAATCGGCGTGATGCTCACCTTCATGCGCGCGCTGGAGCGCTGGCGCCCGGTGGAGCCGGTGACCGACCGCGCCGAGGTGCGCACCGACATCGTCTATACGGTGGTCCACCGCCTCGGCCTGTTCCGCGTGCTGATGTTCTTCACGATCGATCCGCTGTGGGACGCCGTGGCGGGCGAGGCGCGGCTGCTGGGCCTGCGCGGCCTGGACCTGGACCGCCTGTGGCCCGGTGTCACCGACGTCGCGATCGTCAGCTTCTTCGTCTACCTGCTCGTCTTCGACTTCGCCGACTACTGGTTCCACCGCGCCCAGCACCGCTTCCACTGGTGGTGGCAGCTGCATGCGCTGCACCACAGCCAGCGCCAGATGACGATGTGGAGCGACAACCGCAACCACCTGCTCGACGACCTGCTGCGCGACAGCCTGTTCGTGCTGCTGGCGATGGTGATCGGCGTGCCGCCGGGCCAGTTCGTCGCGCTGGTGGCGGTGACGCAGCTGGTCGAGAGCCTGTCGCACGCCAACGTGCGCATGGACTTCGGCCGCCTCGGCAGCCGGCTGCTGGTGGGGCCGCGCTTCCACCGCCTGCACCATTCGATCGGCCTGGGCCACGAGGGTGATGGGCCGGGCACGCTGGGCGGCCGCAACTTCGCGGTCTTGTTCCCGGTGTGGGACCTGCTGTTCCGCACCGCCCGCTACGACGGCCTGGACCACCTCACCGGCATCCGCGACCAGCTGCCGGAAGAGGGCGGGCGCGACTACGGCCGCGGCTTCTGGACCCAGCAGTGGCTGGGGCTGAGGCGGCTCGCCGGGCGCGCCTGAGCGACGCCCGGGGCCGCGGCCCGGGCGCCCGGGCCGCAGCGCCCGGCTCGCCATGCAGACCGCGGCGGATGCTGCGGGCCGGCCGATCGCCAGGCGTGGCATATCCTCGCGGCCTGATGAGACCTCTGCTCGACGCCTTCTGGCGCGCCGGCGCCTACTGCCTGCACCCCAAAGTCATCGGCCTGTCGCTGCTGCCGCTGACGCTCAGCGCGGCCACGGCGCTGCTGCTGGGCTGGTTCTACTGGGAATCCGCGCTGGGCGCCGTGCGCGGCACGCTGGAGAGCTGGCACCTGGTGGACGCCGCGCTCACCTGGATCGAGACACTGCTCGGCGCTTCCTTCCGCGCCATGCTGGCGCCCTTGATCGTCGTGGTGCTCGCGGTGCCCGTGGTGGTGGTGCTCTCGCTGCTGCTGGTGGCCTGGCTGATGATGCCGGCGATCGTCCGGCTGGTGGTCGCGCGGCGCTTTCCCGCGCTGCAGAAGAAGCAGGGCGCCGGGCTGCTGCTGGGCCTGGGCTGGTCGCTCGCCTGCAGCGCGCTGGCGCTGTTGCTGCTGGCCTTGAGCCTGCCGCTGTGGCTGATCCCGCCGGTGGTGCTGATCGTGCCGCCGCTGATCTGGGGCTGGCTGACCTACCGCGTGCTGAGCTTCGACGTGCTGGCCGACCATGCCGACCGTGCCGAGCGGCGCCTGCTGATGGACCGGCACCGCTGGCAGCTGCTGGCCGCCGGCGTCATCACCGGCTACCTCGGTGCGGCGCCGTCGCTGCTGTGGGCCTTCAGCGCCGCGACGCTGATCCTGGCCCCTGTGCTGGTGGTGATCTCGATCTGGCTCTACACGCTGGTGTTCGCGTTCAGCGCGCTGTGGTTCGCGCATTTCCTGCTGGCGGCCCTCGCCGCATTGCGGTCCGAAGCAGCCAGCGCCGCGGCCACCGCGATGCAGGCCCTTGAATTGCCCTCGGCGCCGCCGCAGCACCTGTTTGGTGCGCCGGACCCCTGATCCGGCGCACCAGTTTTGAGCGCAAGATGGCACCAGATCGGTGCCGAAGGCGCACTGAGAGGCGGCATTCCCAGGTCAGGTCCCTGGCATGGTGTCTGCTACATTCCAGTGCGTCTTTCGGGGGGGCCTCACCCCTCGCCAAGAAGAATCGCACCCACCCAATCCCCTCTTTCTCGCGTTCTGCTAGGAGAACCCTTGATGGCCAAGACCGTCGCCGACGTGATGTCGATGGTGAAGGAAAACGAAGTCAAGTTCGTCGACTTCCGTTTCACCGACACCCGCGGCAAGGAACAACACGTGTCCGTGCCCGTTTCCCATTTCGATGAAGACAAGTTCACGTCGGGACACGCGTTCGACGGCTCCTCGATCGCCGGCTGGAAGGGCATCGAAGCATCGGACATGCTGCTGATGCCGGACCCCAACACGGCCAACGTCGACCCGTTCTTCGAAGAGCCGACGCTGATCCTGACCTGCGACGTGCTGGAGCCGGGTGACGGCAAGCCCTACGAGCGTGACCCGCGCTCGCTGGCCAAGCGCGCCGAGGCCTACCTGAAGTCCTCCGGCATCGGCGACGCCGCGTTCTTTGGCCCCGAGCCCGAGTTCTTCATCTTCGACCAGGTCCAGTGGAACGTCGACATGCAAGGCTGCTTCGTGAAGGTCACTTCCGAAGAAGCCCCGTGGAGCACCGGCGCCACGCTCGAAGGCGGCAACATGGGCCACCGCCCGGCGCTCAAGGGCGGCTACTTCCCCGTGCCCCCGGTCGACAGCTTCCAGGACATGCGCTCGGAGATGTGCCTGATCCTCGAATCGCTGGGCATCCCGGTCGAGGTCCACCACCACGAAGTGGCAGCCCCGGGCCAGAACGAGATCGGCACCAAGTTCTCGACGCTGGTGCAGCGCGCCGACTGGCTGCAGCTGCAGAAGTACGTGATCCACAACGTCGCGCACGCCTACGGCAAGACCGCCACCTTCATGCCGAAGCCCATCGTCGGCGACAACGGCTCGGGCATGCACGTGCACCAGTCGGTCTGGAAGGACGGCAAGAACCTGTTCGCCGGCGACGGCTACGGTGGCCTGAGCGAGTTCGCGCTGTACTACATCGGCGGCATCATCAAGCACGCCCGCGCGCTGAACGCCATCACCAACCCCGGAACCAACAGCTACAAGCGCCTGGTGCCCGGTTTCGAAGCCCCGGTGAAGCTGGCCTACTCGGCCCGCAACCGCTCGGCCTCGATCCGCATCCCGTACGTGGCGAACCCGAAGGGCCGCCGCATCGAGGCGCGCTTCCCGGATCCCCTGTGCAACCCGTACCTCGGCTTCTCGGCGCTGCTGATGGCCGGACTCGACGGCGTCGAGAACAAGATCCATCCGGGCGAAGCCGCCACGAAGGACCTGTACCACCTGCCGCCGGAAGAAGACGCGAAGATCCCGACCGTCTGCCACAGCCTGGACCAGGCGCTCGAGTACCTCGACAAGGACCGTGCGTTCCTGACCAAGGGCGGCGTGTTCACTGACGCGTACATCGACGCCTACATCGAGCTGAAGATGCAGGAAGTGACCCGCTTCCGCATGACCACGCACCCGCTGGAATTCGACCTGTACTACAGCCTGTGACCACCGCGTCCGCGGTGCGTTGACAAGGGCGGCCCCAGGGCCGCCCTTTTTCTTGCTGCGAGACAATGAGCGCAGATTGGAGATTCCGATGAAGCGCTGGCTGATCGCACTGTGTTTGTTGGGCGCCGCGGCTGTGCAAGCCCCTGCGCGGGCCCAGTCGCCGTCACCGGCGCCGGCAGCCCCCGCTGGCGCGTCGGTTGCGGTTTATCGCTGCCCGGGGCCGCCGGTGCTCTACACCGACCAGATCACGTCCACCGAAGCCCGCGAGCGCGGCTGCCGTCTGATTGAAGGCTCGCCGGTGACCGTGATCCAGATGCCGCGTCCGCGTGCCGCGGCGCCACAGGCCAACAGCGCGTCCCCGGCGCGCGGCGCCGACAGCCGGGTCGACCAGACCGCCCAGCGCACGCGTGATGCCGAGGCCCGCCGCATCCTCGAAGCCGAGTTGAAGCGCGAGGAAGACAAGCTGGCAGCGCTGAAGCGCGAGTACAACAACGGCGAACCCGAGCGCCTGGGCAACGAGCGCAACTACCAGACCTACATCGACCGCGTCGCCGGCCTCAAGGCCAGCATCACCCGCAGCGAAAGCGACATCGCCGCGCTGAAGCGCGAGATCGCGAAGCTGCCGTGACGCTTGACGCGGCTGCGGCGGCGGACGGCCGCTACGAGGCGCTGGACCTGTTGGCAACCATGGTCGCCGTGGTGGCCGAGGACGGCTCGCTGCACTACGTGAACGCGATGTTCGAGACGGTGGCCGGCCTCTCGCGCAGGAGCCTGATGCGTTCGCACATCCACGACTGGCTGGCCGAGAGCGCCCAGCTGCGCGAGACACTGACCGCCGTGCTGCGCAACGAGATCGCGACGGGCCGCTTCGACGGCACGCTGCGCCGCGCCCCGCTGGCCGCGAACGAACTCCTGCCGGTGCACGTCATCGTCACGCAGATCGACCACCGGCGTGACCTGGCGCTGGTCGAGATGCTGGAGATCGAGCAGCAGACGCGGCAGGACCGGGAAGAGCGCTCGATCGGCCAGGTGCAGGCGAACAAGGAGCTGATCCGCAACCTGGCGCACGAGATCAAGAACCCGCTGGGCGGCATCCGCGGCGCGGCGCAGCTGCTGGCGATGGACCTGCAGTCCAAGGAGCTGACCGAGTACACCAACGTCATCATCCGCGAGGCCGACCGCCTGCAGGCTTTGGTCGACCGCCTGCTGGCGCCGCACCGGCGGCCGCACGTCGTGGCCGACGTCAACATCCACGAGGTGTGCGAGCGGGTGCGGGCGCTGATCCTGGCCGAGTTCCCGCAAGGCCTGAAGGTCCAGCGCGACTACGACACCTCCATCCCCGACTTTCGCGGCGACCGCGAGCAGCTGATCCAGGCCGTGCTCAACATCGCGCAGAACGCGGCGCTGGCCTTGGCCGAGCGCATCGCCGGCGGCGACGCGCGCATCGTGCTGCGCACGCGCGTCGCGCGGCAGGTGACGATCGGCAAGCAGCGCTTTCGATTGGCACTGGAATTGCATATCGAGGACAACGGTCCGGGCGTGCCCGACGAGATCCGTGATCGCATCTTCTACCCCCTGGTGTCGGGGCGGGAGGGCGGTTCGGGTCTGGGGCTCACGCTGGCGCAAACGTACGTCCAGCAGCACTTGGGAATGATCGAGTGCGACAGCGTGCCCGGCCGGACCTTGTTCAAGATCACGATACCGCTGCCCTGAATCGAGTTTTCCCCCACGCTCGCGTTGCTCGCTGCCCCTGAGGGGGCCGTCAGCATCGTCGGGCGACCGGGCGATGCTGACGTGGGGCAGCCAATGAGGACGACAGGCGCGCCACTCGCATGAAACCTATCTGGATCGTAGACGACGACCAATCCATCCGATTCGTGCTCGAGAAGGCGCTGCAGCGCGAGCAGTTTTCGGTGCGCAGCTTCTCGAACCCGCGCGACGTGCTGCTCGCGCTGGACGACGACGAGCCGCAGGTCCTGGTCAGCGACATCCGCATGCCCGGCGGTTCGGGCATCGAGCTGCTGACCAAGGTCAAGCAGCGCCACCCGGGCCTGCCGGTCATCATCATGACGGCCTACTCCGACCTGGACAGCGCCGTCTCGGCCTTCCAGGGCGGCGCCTTCGAGTACCTGCCCAAGCCCTTCGACCTGACGAAGGCGGTCGAACTGATCCGCCGCGCCGTCGAGGAGAGCCTGCGCGAGGAAGTGCGTGACGCCGCGGCGTCGGAGATGCCGGAGATGCTGGGCCAGGCGCCGGCGATGCAGGACGTGTTCCGCGCCATCGGCCGCCTGAGCCAGAGCAACGTCACCGTGCTGATCACCGGTGAGTCCGGCTCGGGCAAGGAGCTGGTGGCGCGGGCGCTGCACAAGCACAGCCCGCGCGGCGATGCCGGCGCCAACGGGCCCTTCATCGCGATCAACACGGCCGCGATCCCGAAGGACCTGCTGGAGAGCGAGCTGTTCGGCCATGAGCGCGGCGCCTTCACCGGCGCGCAGACCATGCGCCGCGGCCGCTTCGAGCAGGCCGACGGCGGCACGCTGTTCCTGGATGAAATCGGCGACATGCCCTTCGACCTGCAGACGCGGCTGCTGCGCGTGCTGTCGGACGGCCAGTTCTACCGCGTCGGCGGCCACCAGCCGCTAAAGGCCAATGTACGCGTCATCGCCGCCACCCACCAGAACCTGGAGCAGCGGGTGCGCGAGGGCGTGTTCCGCGAGGACTTGTTCCACCGCCTCAACGTGATCCGGCTGCGCCTGCCGCCGCTGCGCGAGCGGCGCGAGGACATCCCGTCGCTGACGCGCTTCTTCCTCGCCAAGAGCGCGCGCGAGCTGGGGGTGGAGGCCAAGCGCATCACCGATGCCGCGCTGGACCGGCTGGTGGGCTTCGACTTTCCCGGCAACGTGCGGCAGCTGGAGAACGTCTGCCACTGGCTGACGGTGATGGCGCCGGCGCAGGTGATCGAGCCCAAGGACCTGCCGCCTGAGCTGCTCGGCGGCGAGCTGCCGCGGCTGCTGGCCGGCACCGACGCCCTGGCGGCACCACCGGTCGCCGCCACCGCGTCACCCGCGGCGCTAGCGATGCCGCCCACGGCGGCCGTGTCGGTGCTGGCGGGGGCGGCCACGGGCTGGCTGGTCGACCTGCAGCGCGAGGCCCGGCGCCTGCTGGAGGCCGGCGATCCCGAGGTCTGGGACACGCTGACGCGGCAGTTCGAGGCCCAGTTGATCCAGACCGCGCTGGACGTGACGCGCGGCCGCCGCATCGAGGCCGCGCACAAGCTCGGCATCGGACGCAACACCATCACGCGGAAGATCCAGGAACTGAACCTGGACCAGTAGGCGATGACGCTGCCGGTCCGGGCCGGCGGCCGCTGCGGGATGTCAGTGGCGCGAGTCGTCCCAGCGCGGGGCTTGCAGCGGCATCGAGCCGGTCCAGCTGCGCTCGACCTCGTCGAACTCCGAATGCGAGGCTTCCATCACCTCGACGGCGGCGGCGTCTTCAGCCGCGCCGTGCAGGGCGACCGGCGCGGTGACGCTCTTGGCGACGTTGCGCAGCGCGATGGCCTCGACCAGGCGGGTGCGCAGCGCGCGCAAGGCATCGCGCGGCTCATCGGCCTGCAGGGTTTCCAGCTGCTCCAGGCCGCGCTGCAGCACGTTGGCCGACAGGCGCAGCAGTGCGCGCGAGCCGTGCTTGCGCAGCGAGCGTTCGATGTGGGCCAGGTGCGGCATCAGCCGGCGCAGGGCCGGCCTTTCCTTCATCAGCGTGTGCAGCGAGCGGTGCGCAGCGCGCAGGGCCTGGCCGCGGCTTTCGACGATGGGTGGCGCCGAGTGAAGCGACGAACTGGGCGGCACCAGGGTGGCGCCGCTGTTCTCGGGCCGGAACAGGCGGCCGCGCAACCAGGCCAGGGGACGGAAACGTTCGAGGCGCACGCGCTGTGCCTCGGGCTCGTGCTTCGGCGCGACCTGGGTCGCGACCAAGGCGTCAGTGAGATAGCTCGATGGGGCGTCCCTCATGGTCCTGTTGCCGCCTGTGGCAGCCCGAAACGATTCGATGCAGCGCGCGATGATGCCACGCGGGGAGCCGCACCGGAATGGCGCTTACACCGCCTCCGCAGCCATGGAGTTAGGGATGGTCGGCGGCCACGTTCGGTGTTCGCGCCGTGCCGGCGGCCGGGGCCGGCTGGTCGTCGACGATCGGCCCGCGGCCGCTCCAGCGGTCCAGCGCCAGGTAGATCACCGGCGTGATGTACAGCGTGACCGCCTGCGAGACGATCAGCCCGCCGACCACGGCCAGGCCCAGCGGCTGGCGCAGCTCGGCACCGGCGCCGATGCCGAGCGCGATCGGCAGCGCGCCCATCAGCGCGGCCAGCGTCGTCATCATGATCGGGCGCAGCCGCAACAGGCAGGCCTGGCGGATGGCATCGCGCGGGGCCAGGCCTTCGTTGCGCTGCGCGTCGAGCGCGAAGTCGATCATCATGATCGCGTTCTTCTTGACGATGCCGATCAGCATCAGGATGCCGATGGTCGCGATCAGCGTCAGGTCCTTGCCGAACAGCGTCAGCGTCAGCAGCGCGCCGACCGCGGCCGAGGGCAGGCCGGCCAGGATGGTCAGCGGGTGGATGTAGCTTTCGTACAGCACGCCCAGCAGCAGGTAGATCACCAGCACCGCCACGATCAGCAGCACCGCCTGCCCGCCCTGTGAGTCCTGGAAGACCGCCGCGTCGCCGCCGTAGCTGGTGACGATGGTGGGCGGCAGCTTCATCTCGGCGACGAAGCCCTCCAGCTTTTTCGTCGCGTCGCCCAAGGCGACGCCCGGCGCCAGGTTGAACGACAGCGTGATGGCCTGCAGCTGCCCCTGGTGGTTGACGGCGGTGGGGCCGATCGTGCGCTCGACACTGGCGAAGGACGACAGCGGCACCAGTGCGCCGCCCTTGCCGCGCATGTACAGGCGGCTGAAGGCGTCCTCGAACTGGCGGTCGGCGTCGGCCGCCTCCATGATCACCTGGTAGCTGTTGGCCGGGCCGTAGATGGTGGCGACCTGGCGCTCGCCGTAGGCGGTGTACAGCGTGCTGCGCAAGTCGGCCATCGAGACGCCCAGCAGCTCGGCGCGGTCGCGGTCGATGCGCAGCGAGGCCTGCAGGCCGCGCAGCTGCGAATCGCTGGTGACATCGCGGAACAGCGGATCGCGCGACATGCGGTCGGCCAGGCGCGTGGCCCAGTCGTTCAGCGCGTCGGCGCTGACGCTTTGCAGCGTGTACTGGTAGCGGCTCTTGGCCGAGCGGCCGCCCAGCTGCAGGTTCTGCACGGGCCGCATGTAGACCGCGACGCCGGGCACGGCACGCATCTGCCGGCGCAGCCGGTCGACCACCTCGGTCATGTGCGGGCGCTCGTTGCGGGGTTTCAGCGTGACGAAGGCGCGGCCGGTGTTCTGCCCGCCACCGCCTCCACCGACGCGCGTGCCGACGGCGGCGACGGCAGGGTCGTTGCGCAGGATGCTGCCAACGCGCTCGGTCAGCGCCTCCATCGCCGGGAAGGAGATGTCCTCCGCGGCTTCCACGGTGACCTGCACCTGGCCGATGTCCTCCTCGGGGAAGAAGCCCTTGGGGATGGTGACGAACAGCACCGCGGTGAGCACGAAGCTGGCGATGGCGACCCCGCCGATGACCCAGCGGTGCGCCAGCGACCAGTCCAGCGTGCGTGCGTACAGGTTCTGCACGGCGGTGAAACCACGCTCGAAGGCGCGGCCGAGCGCCGATTCCTCGGTGGCCTCGTGGTGGCGCAGGAAGCGGCTGGCCAGCATCGGCACCAGGGTCAGCGAGACCACGGCCGATACCAGGATCGCCAGGCCGACCACCACCGCGAACTCGTGGAACAAGAGGCCGATGACGCCCGGCATGAAGAAGATCGGGATCAGCACCGCGACCAGCGAGATCGAGATCGACATGATCGTGAAGGCCATCTCGCGCGCGCCGCGCAAGGCCGCCTGGAACGGGGGCATGCCGTTCTCGACGTGGCGCACGATGTTCTCCAGCATCACGATCGCGTCGTCGACCACCAGGCCGACCGCCAGCGTCAGCCCGAGCAGCGAGATGTTGTCCAGGCTGTAGCCCAGCGGGTACAGCAGCGACACGGCACCGATCAGCGAGATCGGCAGCGACAGCGCCGGGATCACCGTGGCCGCGGCACGCCGCAGGAACAGGAAGATCACCAGGATCACCAGCACGATGGTGCCGGCCAGCGTCAGGTTGACGTCGTGCAGCGCCTCGCGGATGGACTGCGAGCGGTCGTTCAGCGTCGAGATCGTCACCGACTCCGGCAGCTGCGCCTTGAAGCGCGGCAGCGTCTCCAGCACGCGGTCGACCACCTCCACGGTGTTGGCGTCGGGCTGGCGCTGGATGGCCAGCGTGACGCTGGGCTCGCCGGCGTAGGAGGAGCTGTTCTTCAGCGTGTCGAAGCTGTCCTGCACGTCGGCCACGTCGCGCAGCCGCACCGGGGCGCCGTCGCGCGTGGCGACGATGATGTTGGCGAACTCGCGCGCGGTGGCCAGCTGGCGGTTGGCCTGGACGGTCAGGGTTTGCTGCGGGCCGTCGAGCACGCCCACCGGGGTGTTGGGATTGGCTGCGGCCACGGCGGCACGCAACTCGTCCAGCGCGAGATTCCGTTCAGCCAAGGCCTGCGGCCGCACCTTGATCCGCACCGCATAGCGCTTCTGCCCAAAGATGGCGACCTGGGCCACGCCCGTGATCGTCGACAGCGTGGGCGCGATCAGGTTCTCGGCGTACTCGTTCAGCTCCGCCATGCCCATCGACGGCGACTGCAGCGCCACCAGCAGCACCGGCGCATCGGCCGGGTTGACCTTGCGGTACGAGGGCTGGCTGGTCATCTCCGACGGCAGCGAGCGCTGGGCACGGAAGAGCGCCGCCTGCACGTCGACCGCCGCCGCATCGATGTTGCGCGAGGCCTCGAACTCCAGGGTGACCGAGGTGGAGCCCAGCGTGTTGGTGGAGCTGATGGTCGTGAGGCCGGCGATGGTCGAGAACTGTTTTTCCAACGGCAGCGCGACCGAGCTGGCCATGGTGTCCGGCGAGGCGCCGGGCAGGTTGGCGCTGACCTGGATCACCGGCGTGTCGTAGCGCGGCAGCGCGGCGACCGGGATGTCCTTCAGCGCCACCAGGCCGGCCATCACGACGGCGATGTTGAGCAGCACCGTCATCACCGGACGGCGGATGAAGAGGTCGGTGAAGGCCATGGTTGCCCCGCCGCCTCAGGACGCCGGCATGCCGTTGCCGGGCGCGGCGCCGGTGACGCCGGAAGCCGCACCGGATGCCGGCCCCGCTGCGCCGGCCGCGCCTTTGCCGCCGCCGCGCCGCTCGCCGCCGGCGCTTTGCCATGGCGTGGCCCGCACGCTGCTGCCCGGCCGCACGTTCTGCTTGCCCTCGACGACCACGCGCTCGCCTTCCTGCAGGCCGTCGACGACGACGAATTCGCCGCTGGGCATGCGTGCCTGCACCGGACGCGACTCGACGGTGGCGTCGGCCTTGACGACGTAGACCGAGCGCTCGTTGCCTCGGATGACCAGCGCGGCCTGCGGGATCACCACCGCGCCGGCCAGGGTGCGCGTGGTCATGCGCACGGTGACGTACTGGCCCGGCCACAGCGCCTGCGTCTTGTTGGCCAGCTCGGCCTTGACCTTGATGGTGCCGGTGGGGGTGTCGACCGCGTTGTCGACGAACACGACCTTGCCTCGCAGCGGTGCCGCCCCGGGGCCGGTGCCGCGGCCACGCTCGCCATCGGCGGGCGCGGACACGGCGACCTCGGTGCCGGTGTCCTGCGCGCTGCCGCCCGGCGCGCGCAGCAGCGCGGCCAGCTGCGATTCGGGCACGCTGAACGAGACGCCGATCGGGTCGATCTGGTTGATGCCGACCAGCGCCGTTCCGCCGGGCTGCACCAGCGATCCGCGGTGCACGGCCACCGCGCCGATGCGGCCGGCCAGCGGCGCGCTGATGGTGCCGAAGCTCGCGTCCACCTGGGCCGCGCGCAGCGCGGCCTGCGAGGCCGCCACGGCGGCGCGCTGCGAGTCCAGGTTGGCACGCACGGTGTCCGCGGCGCTCTGGGCGATGAAGTTCTCGGCCCGCAGTTCCTGCGCGCGCTTCCATTGCCGCTCCAGGTCGGCCAGCGCGGCCTGGTCCTTCAGCAACTGGGCGCGGGCGCGGTCGACTTGGGCCTGCTGCGCGCGCACGTCGAGCCTGAAGAGCGGCTGGCCGCGCTTGACGAAGTCGCCGTCCTTCACCAGCACCTCGGCGATGGTCCCGGACAGCTGCGGCCGCACCTCCACCGCGTCCAGCGCCACCACCGTGCCGGCGGCTTCGACGGTGACCGGCACGTCCCGCTTCTGGGCCGCGAAGACGCTGACGCTGGTGCTTGGGCGCGCAGCGGAAGCGGCGGGCCCGGAGGCCGCCACCGAAGCGTCCTGGCCGCTGCGCTGGCAGGCGCCGAGGCCCGCGGCCATGAGCAAGGTGAGGGCCAGGACCCCGGCGACTGGTTGTTCTTTCATGGTGTTCGAATGGCGCCCTCGCGGCCCTTCCAAAACACTATCACCGCGCGGCGCCGGCCGTATTGCCCGCGTGTTGCTGGCTAGGGTTTCCTCCGGGCCGCCCGCGGCAAGCCGCGCGCCCGCGGCGCCGCCACGGCCGGCCGAGGCGAGGCGAGCGAGGCCCGGAGCAGGCGAGAGCGCTGCGCCGGACACCTCAGCGCCGGCCGTGCGAGGTCAGTCGTGCATAGGGCAGGGACACGCTGACGCCGGGCGCCGGCGCGCGCGCCGCGGCCGGTGCCAGCGCCACGGCGGGCGCCGTGCCTTCGCGGCGCATCGAGACGCCGACCGCGAGGATGTCGATCACCAGCAGGTGCAGGATGCGGCTGACCATTGGCAGCTGGCTGTTGACGTCTTCCGGGTGGTCGACGATCAGTGCCAGGTCGGCCTTCTTGGCCAGCGGCGACTGGCTGGCGGTGATGGCGACGACCTTGGCGCCGCGCTCGCGCGCGATGTCGGCCACCTCGATCAGCTCGTTGATGCGGCCCGAGCTGCTGATGATCACCGCCACGTCGCCCGGCCGCAGCACGCCGGCCGCCAGCACCTGCAGCCGCGCATCGGTGTAGGCGTTGCTCGCGATGCCGAAGCGCATGAACTTGAACTGCGCGTCCTGCGCCACCGGGCCGTAATGGCCGACGGCATGGAAGTCGACGCGGCCGGCTGCGTTCAGCAGCTCGATCGCGCGGTCGATGGTGTCGCGGTTGAGCTGGTCGCGCACCTGCAGGATGGCCGAGGCGGTGTTGCCCAGCACCTTGGCGCCCAGCTCGACGGTGGAGTCGTCACCGGTGACCTGCGTGTGCGTCACCGGCACCGTGCCGGTGAGGCCGGAAGCCAGCCGCAGCTTGAAGTCCGACAGGCCTTCGCAGCCGAGCGAGCGGCAGAAGCGGATCACCGTCGGCTGGCTGACGGCGGCGGCGCGTGCGATCTCGGCGATGGGGTCGTTCAGCGCGGCGCGCGGGTGCGCGAGCACGTGCTCGGCCACGCGGCGCTCGGCTGGCGACAGCCCGTCGAGCCCGCGCCGGATCTGCTCCTGGATGGCCGACTGCGGCGCGCCTTCCAGCGTGCGCAGCTGCGACTGCAGGATGGCCGAGGCGCCGGCGAAGGTGGCGTTGTCGGCGGTGATGACGTGGGTGGGGATGCCGCGCAGGTAGTCGCTGAAGCGGCCCTTGTCCTCGAAGCGGGCGCGGAAGGGCGAGCGGTCGAAGTATTCGCCCAGCCGCGGCACGATGCCGCCACCGATGTAGATGCCGCCCAGCGCGCCGAGCGTCACCGCCAGGTTGGCGGCGGCGGTGCCCAGCATCGCGCAGAAGGCTTCGATCGCCGCGGCGCACAGCGCGTCGCTGCCGTCGAGGCCGCGGCGGGTGATCTCCGGTGCCGACAGCTCGAGTGCGTTCCGGTCGCCGGCATGGTCCGCCAGCGCGCGGTGGATCAGCTCCAGCCCCGGGCCTGAGAGCAGGCGCTCGAAGGAGACGTGCTCGAAGCGCTGCCAGGCGAAGCGCAGGATCGCGATCTCGCGCTCGTCGTGCGGCGAGAAGCTGGTGTGGCCGCCCTCGGTGCCCAGCGCCACCCAGCCGCCGCCGGCCGGGATCAGGCCCGACACGCCCAGGCCCGAGCCCGCGCCGAGCACGCCGATCACGCTGCCTTCGCGCGCCTGGCCGCCGCCGACCTGGCGCCGATCCTGAGCGGCCAGGCGCGGCACCGCCATCGCCAGCGCGGTGAAGTCGTTGACCACCACCAGCGTGTCCAGCCGCAGCCGCTCGCGCATCTGCTCGATGGAGAACTGCCAGTGGTAGTTGGTCATGCGCACCTCGTCGCCTTCCACCGGGTTGGCGATGGCGACAGCCGCATGGGCCACGGGCCCGCCCGGCAGCGTGGCGAGGTAGGCGCTGACGGCGGCATGGAAGTCCGCATGCTCGGCGCAGCGCAGCGAGGCGGCATGCTCGAAGCGCCCGGGCGCCGTCTCGAGCGCGAAGCGGGCGTAGGTGCCGCCGATGTCGGCGATCAGGCGCGGGCTGTCGAAGGGCGTCATGGGCGGCGGCAGGGTGGGGAACAGGGTGCTGGGGCGGTGGGCGGGCGTATTGTGGGCTGGCGTCCCATGCGCGAAGCGGCGTCGGGTTGCGGTCTCCGAGCCGCGGCGCGCCGTGGGTTGCGGCGCGGAGGATGCGGTAGCTTGACTACATCGTCAACCCCGGGGGTGGACGTCTGCAGGCTGCAGTTTTCATAGGTGGCTTGAAATGACGGGGCGGGACGGTTCGAAATCCTGAATTGCCGACGTTCTGTAGTTTTGCTACCTTCCGCCTTTTCGACGATCGGGAAGCCGAGACAATGGTGGAAGCAAGCGGGCCCTGGCTGGTGGCCGACGTGGGCGGGACGAATGCGCGGTTCGGCTGGGTCGACGGCGCTGCGCGCGCCCCGGTGCAGCACATCGAGAAACTGCCGGCGGCCGACCATGCCGGGCCGGCCGATGCGGTGCGTGAATACCTCGACGGCATGCGCCGGCGACTGGGCGCGGCCTACCGGCCGCCGCGCCGCGCGGCGGTGGCGGTGGCCACCGCGGTCTCGGGTGACGAGGTCGCCTTCACCAACAGCCACTGGCGCTTCTCGCGCCGGCAGCTGCAGCAGGACCTGGGTCTGGACGCGCTGCTGGTGCTGAACGACTTCGAGGCGCTGGCGCTGTCGCTGCCGCGGCTGGGTCCGGCCCAGCTGCGCGGCCATGGCGCGCTGCCGCGGCCGCAGGGCACGCTGGTGGTGATCGGGCCGGGCACCGGGCTCGGCGTCGGCGCGGTCACGCAGACGGCGCACGGCTGGGTCGCGATCCCGGGTGAAGGCGGCCACGCCACGCTCTCGGCCGCGGACGATTTCGACAGCGCCCTGCTGCAGGTCGCCCGGCGCGAGTACGCGCACGTCTCGGCCGAGCGCCTGCTGTCCGGCATCGGCCTGCCGGTGCTGCATCGGGCGGTGGCCACCGTGATGGCGCGGCCGGCCGACAGCCTGACGGCCGAGCAGATCGTCGACCGCGGGCTGGACGGCAGCGATGAGGTGTGCGACCGCACGATCGACAGTTTCTGCGCGCTGCTGGGCAGCTTCGCCGGCAACGTCGCGTTGACGCTGGGTGCGCGCGGCGGGGTCTACATCGGCGGCGGCATCGTGCCGCGCTTTGCCGACCGCTTCTTCGCCTCGCGTTTCCGCGAGCGCTTCGAGTCCAAGGGGCGCTTCCGCGCTTACCTGCAGGAGATTCCGACGGTGCTGATCACCGACACGCTCGCGGCGTTGAGCGGTGCCGCGCTCGCCATCGAGCAGCTGGAGGACTGACGCTTCAGGCGTCGATGTACTCGCAGCACCAAAGCTAAGTAGTCTGACTACAACAAGCCGGCCGCAAGCCGGCTTTTTTCATGCCCGTTCTGGCGTTCCCTGTGTTCCTGTGCAGGGAAAGGCGCCGATGCGGGATCGTCCGGAGTAGGCCAACGGCAACAGCTAGGGTTAACGCAGGGCTGGAAAAGAATCTAGTTTTGGTACAACTTCAATCAATAACAACGTGGTTTCAGCCCGGCTCGGTGCTCTGCGGCAGGAGCGTCCAGGCCGGGATCCAGTGGGGGTGTGAGTGCACCCCCAGGCGGCAAGTGCCAGCCGCCGCCCCCCGAGGGGATGAGTCAACTCGGGAGTGGTCCGTCGTCGACTCGAGAGAAGGAGACCTCCGGTGAACAGTTCCCCCCAGCAGCGCGGGGCGCGTGCAGCGCGCGCGCCGAGATTCAACGCCATCGCCGCCGCCGCGGCATGCCTGGCGGCGGCCAGCCCAGCCGTCTGGGCGCAGCAGGCGGCGCCCGCCGCCGGCGAGTCGGCGATGACCGTCACGGTCACCGGCATCCGCCGCGGCATCGAGGGCGCCATCTCGGTCAAGAAGAACGCCGACTCCATCGTCGAGTCGGTCTCCGCCGAGGACATCGGCAAGCTGCCCGACGCCAGCATCGCCGAATCGATCGCGCGTCTGCCGGGCCTGTCGGCGCAGCGCGTCGGCGGCCGGGCGCAGGTCATCAGCGTGCGCGGCCTGTCGCCCGACTTCGCCACCACGCTGCTCAACGGCCGCGAGCTCGTCAGCACCGGCGACAACCGCAGCGTGGAGTTCGACCAGTACCCGTCGGAGCTGCTGTCCGGCGTGCTGGTCTACAAGACGCCTGATGCCGGCCTGGTCGGCCAGGGCCTGTCCGGCACCATCGACATGCAGACGGCGCGGCCGCTGAGTTTCAGCAACCGCGTGATAGCGCTCAATGCACGCGGCCAGCGCAGCTCCCTGGGTGGCGCCGCCAATGCCAGCGCCAACGGCAACCGCTTCAGCGCCAGCTACATCGACCAGCTGGCGGGCAAGACGGTGGGCTTCGCCATCGGCTTCGCGCACCAGGAAACCCCGGTGCAGGAGAACCAGGTCGGCCTGTACGAGCCCTGGAAGGTGGCCGACCGGCCGGGCGTGCAGAGCGGGACCTACGTGTCCGATGGCATCAAGGCCCTGCGCCGCACCGGCAAGGCCACCCGCGACGGGCTGATGGCCACGGTGGAATTCAAGCCGACGAAGAACTGGACCAGTGTGGTGGATGCCTTCGCGTCCAAGGCCGAGCAGGAAGACACCGCGAACCAGTTCGAGGTGAACCTGGGGGGCTACAACGGCGGCTACTCGCCGGGGCTCAACTTCACGAACGTGACGGTGAACGGCAACGGCACGCTCACGGGCGGCACCGCGGCGGGCGTCTACCCGCTGGTGCGCGGCATGTACAACAAGCGCGAGGACAAGATCCACGCGCTGGGCTGGAACAACCGCTTCAGCTTCGAAGGTGGCGCGACCGTGGTGGCCGACGTCAACTACTCGAAGGCCGAGCGCGATGAGCTGAGCCTGGAGAACAACACCCAGTTGACGCCCAAGCCTCAGCTGGACACGCTGCGGCTGGCGTTCAACGGCGGCTCGTTCTCGTCCATCGTTCCGGGGCTGACCTACTCGGATCCGAGCAAGCTGTTCCTGACCAACACCATCTACGGATCGGGCTACGGCAAGGTGCCCACGGTCGAGGACGAGCTCTCCGGCATCAAGCTCACCGCCAGCCTGCCGCTGTCCTCGCCCATCGCCGGGCTGGTCGGCGACTTCGACTTCGGCCTCAATTACGCCGACCGCTCGAAGCAGAAGCGCCAGCCCGAGGGCAGCATCAACGTCGGTGCGCAGGGCGACACCACGATCGGGCCGGAGTACCAGTACGGGCTGGTCGACCTCGGCTTTGCGGGTGTCGGACGCATTCCCTCCTGGAACGTGCCGGGCGTGGTGGCGCGCTACATGACCTTCCGGCCCACCGACACCGAGAACTACCTGATCTCCAAGGCATGGAACGTGGAGGAGAAGACGGCCACGATCTTCGGCCGCGGCAACATCGACGGCGCGCTCGGCGGTTTGCCCGTGCGCGGCAACTTCGGCGTGCAGGTCGTGCGGACGGAGCAGTCCTCGACCGCGCGCTATTTCGACAACACCGCGCCCGCAGGCAGCCAGGTGAAGCCGATCGACGACGGCAAGACGGTGACCGACGTGCTGCCGAGCCTGAACCTCGCCTTCTCGCTGGGTGTCGACCAGACGCTGCGCTTCGCGCTGGCGCGCCAGATGGCGCGGCCACGCGTCGACCAGCTGCGCGCGTCGCTGGAATTCGGCATCGACACGACCACCGGCAACCCGGGCGCCACCGGCGGCAATGCCCGGCTCGATCCGTGGCGCGCGAATGCGCTGGACATCTCCTATGAGAAGTACTTCGGCACCAAGGCCTACGTGGCGGCCGCCGCCTTCTACAAGGACCTGCGCAGCTACATCTACACCCAGGCCAACCACAGCTACGACTTCTCGCGCTTCATCCAGGGCTACCAGTCCTGCGCCACCTGCCCGCCGGCCAAGCCCACGGGCACCTACACCGCGCCCTACAACGGCCAGGGCGGCAAGCTCAAGGGCGTGGAACTGTCGGCCTCGCTGCCGCTGAACATGGTGACGCCGGCGCTCAACGGCTTCGGCATCGTCGCCAGCGCCAGCTTCAACAGCAGCAACATCCGGGTCAAGGATCCGGAGAGCGAAAGCAGCGTGGGCAGCGGCTTCATCACGCTGCCGGGCCTGTCCAAGCGCGTCTACAACCTGACCGCGTACTACGAGCGCGGCGGCTTCGAGGCCCGCGTGAGCCAGCGCAAGCGCTCGGACTTCATCGGCGAGATCGGCAACTTCGCGGGCAACCGCACGCTGCGCTACGTGGTCGGCGAAAGCATCCTGGACATGCAGCTGGGCTACACCTTCAACGAAGGCCCGGCCAAGGGGCTGGGCCTGCTGCTGCAGGTGAACAACCTGAACGACGACCCGTACCAGACCTACGCCGGCACCAAGGACCGGCCGCTGGAGCACATCAAGTGGGGCCGAACCTACCTGTTGGGGGCGAACTACAAGTTCTGAAGCCCAAGGCCTGAAGTACGCGGCAGCCCTCCGGCCCACGAGGCCGGAGGGCCTTGTCGTTTGCCACCGCTCGCCACTGCTCGCCGGCGCTCGACCGCGCGCATCAGCCGGTGCGCATCAGCCGCTGCGCGCCACACCGGGCGCGTCGAGCAGGCGCTGCACGAACACCAGGTCCAGCCAGCGGCCGAACTTGTGGCCAACCTCGCGGAAGTGGGCGACGCGCCTGAAGCCCAGCCGCTCATGCATGCGCAGCGAGCCCGCGTTGTCGGTTGGCATCGATGCCGCCGATCATCACGTGCTTGCCCATCGCCACAGCCAGCGACAGCAGCGCCCGCACCAGTGCCGTGCCGATGCCGCGGCCGCGCTGGTTTCGCTGCACGTGCACGCTGTGCTCGACCGAGTAGCAGTAGCCGGGCCAGGCGCGGCGGAATTCGCCGAAGGATGCGAAACCGAGGACCTCGCCGCCCGCGGACGCGACGAGCACCGGGTACCCCGGCCGCTGTCCGGGCGTCGAACCACGCCTGCCGCTCGGCCTGCGTGCTGGAGGTCAGCGCGTACACCGCGGTGAATGTCTCTGGGCGAGCCTGCCGACTGCGTGTTCCGCAATCCCGGGGGCGATCGGTGTGCCGGTGCCTGCTCGCCGTGACGCGGCGGTGAGGCATGCTCTCCTTACTGAAGTACGATGTAAGGAATCCACGACGAGTCAGGAGCCGGCGATGTACGCTACCCTCACCAGCAAAGGCCAGGTCACGCTGCCCAAGGAAATTCGCGATCGTCTCGGCCTGGACGCCGGGTCGACGCTGGACTTCCAGCTGCTGCCCGACAACACCATCAGCGTGCGCGCCGTGAAGCCCGATGCGCGCCGCATCCGCGGGCTGCTGAAGTCGCCGCATGCCGGGCCTTTGAGCGTCGAGCAGATGGATGGAGGCATTGCGCGCCATGTGAAGGACAAGCAAGGCGCCGTGCCGGCCCGCCGCAAGCCCGCGCGCACCGTCCGATGATCGGCCTGGACACCAACATCCTGCTGCGCCTGTGGCTCAACGACGATCCTGCGCAAGGGCGCGGCGTGGACCGGCTGCTGGCCGAGCACGGCACAGCGCCGGCATCGCTGCTGGTGACCGACGTGGTGCTGGCCGAGGCGACGTGGACCTTGGCGTCCGCCTATGCACAGGACAAGCCGGCGTTGGTGAAGGCAGTTCGGAGCTTGCTCGATGAGACTGCCTTCGGCTTCGAAGACCGCGACGCCGTGAGCCGCGCGCTGGCACTGTTCGAGCAGCACAGTTGCGGCTTCTCCGATTGCCTGGTGGCGGCCAAGCATGCGGCGCATGGCTGCGACTTCACCGCGACCTTCGACCGCCGCATGCGCAAGCTGCCGGGCGTGCAGGTGCTGTGACCTGGTCGCTGGTCACGCCACCAGGAAGTGGTCCGCCAGCAGCAGCGCGAACAGCCCGAACAGGTGCACGATGGAGAAGCGGAAGGTGCGCCAGGCCTGGTGCACGTCCTGGTGCAGGCGCCACGCCTGCCAGACGAAGCGGCCGCCGAGCAGCGCCGCCCCGACGAGGTAGGGCCAGCCGTTCATGCCGATCGCGAAGGGCAGCAGCGTCAGCGGCCACAGCGCGACCGTGTACTGCAGGATGCGGCGCTGCGTGAACGGGATGCCGTGCGTCACCGGCAGCATCGGGATGCCGGCCTGCGCGTAGTCGTCCCGGCGGTGGATGGCCAGGGCCCAGAAATGCGGCGGCGTCCACACCAGGATGATCAGGAACAGCAGCAGCGCGCCGGGGTCGACCTGGCCCGTCACGGCCACCCAGCCCAGCAGCGGCGGCGCGGCACCGGCGGCACCGCCGATGACGATGTTCTGCGGCGTCGCGCGCTTCAGGTACATCGTGTAGACGACCGCATACCCCAGCAAGGACGCGAGTGTCAGCGCCGCGCACAGCAGGTTGGTGAAGTGCAGCAGCAGTGCCATGCCGGCGGCGCCCAGCAGCGCGGCGAAGGCCAGCACCTGCTTGCCCGACAGCAGGCCGCGGGGCAGCGGGCGGTGGCGGGTGCGAGTCATCAGTGCGTCGATGCGGCGGTCCACCAGGTGGTTCACCGCCGCCGCGGCTGCGGCCATCAGCGCGATGCCCAGCGTGCCGAACAGCAGCACCGGCAACGGCAGCGGGCCCTGCGTGGCCAGCAGCATGCCGACCAGCACCGTGAAGGCCATCAGCGCGACGACGCGCGGCTTCGTCACTTCGACATAGGCCTGCCAGGCGGCCAGCGGCCGGGCCAGGCGTGACGGTGCGACGGGCTCGGCGGTCGGTTCGGCGGCGTTGGCCATCGTCTTTTGGTGTCAGCGGTAGAAGATGACGCGCATCAGGTGCGTATAGCCGCCTTCGGAGGCCATCAGCCCCACCAGCACCAGCAGCACCAGCGGCGGCAGCAGGATGGCGCAGATCAGCGCCATGCGCTCCCAGGCCATGTGCATGAAGATGGCGACGATCAACCCGGCCTTGAGCATCATGAAGATGATGATCAGGCTCCAGCGCAGCAGCCCCTGCAATTGGAAGTAGTCCACCATGTACGAGAAGGCGCTGAGCACGAAGAGCAGCAGCCAGATCTTGAGGTACAGCCCGATCGGGTGCTTCTGGTGGCCCTGGTCCGCGGTGGCGGGTGCCTGCGTGGAGTTCGTCGTCGGTGTGGGCGTGTGCACGGCTTCCATGGCGTCACCACAGGTAGAAGAAGGCGAAGATGAAGACCCACACCAGGTCCACGAAGTGCCAGTACAGGCCCACCACCTCGACGATCTGGTAGTTGGCCTTGCGGTCGTAGTCGCCGCGCACCAGCTTGCGGGCGAACAGCAGCAGCAGGACGACACCGCCGCTGACGTGCAGGCCGTGGAAGCCGGTGATCATGAAGAAGGACGAACCGAACTGCGCCGCGCCCCACGGGTTGCCCCAGGGCCGCACGCCGTCGGCGATGAGCTTGGTCCACTCGAAGGCCTGCATGCCGACGAAGAGCGCGCCGAAGGCCGCGGTGATCACCATCAGCCGCGCGGCGTTGCGCTTGTCGCGGCTGTAGGCGCAGTTCACCGCCATCGCCATCGTGCCGCTGCTGGTGATCAGCACGAAGGTCATGATCGCGATCAGCAGCAGCGGCACGTTGGTGGCGCCCACGTGCAGCGCGAACACTTCGCTCGGGTTCGGCCAGGGCACGGTGGTGGACATGCGCACCGTCATGTAGCCGGTGAGGAAGCTGCCGAAGATGAAGGTGTCCGACAGCAGGAATATCCACATCATCGCCTTGCCCCAGGACACCTGGAAGGCCTGGCGGTCGGACGACCAGTCCGCGACGAAGCCGCGCCAGCCGGCGGCGCCGGTGGCGTCGGCGGCCGCGGCCGGCGGCTGCGGCGCCGTGGTGCCGGCCTCGGGCCGAGCGGCGGGGTCGATCGGCAATGCGCTCATCGCGTCTCCCGTCATTCAATCGATGCCGCAGATCCGCCGCACGATCTCCGGCGTCACGCCGGCGAGCGTGGAGAACAGCAGCAGCCAGATGCCGAAGAGGAAATGCCAGTAGCGTGCGCACAGGCGGATCAGGCGCGCCGCCCGCTCGTCTGCCGCGTTGGCCAGGCCGCGCCAGGCGACGCCCCACGCGATCAGGCCGCCGATCACGTGCAGGCCGTGCAGCGCGGTGAGCAGGTAGAAGAAGCTCGCGGCGGCATTGCCGTTCCAGGCCACGCGCGCCTGCGCCAATGCGGTCCAGGCCCACCATTGCGAGGCCAGGAACAGCAGGGCGCAGGCGCCGCCGGTCGCCAGCAGCAGCGTGGCCCGGCGCCGGTGGGCATGCGATGCCACGCCGGCGCGGCCCGCCGCGCCTTCAGCGGCGCCGGCGGCCGCCTGCATCACCAGGCTGCCGGCGATCAGCCACGCCGTGCTCAGCCACAGTTGCCTCGGCAGCGCGATGGACGACCAGTCGCTGCTTTCCATGCGCATGATGTACGCGGCCACGAACAGCGTGAACAAGGCCGAACCGACCCCCATGAATACCCACAGCCCGATGCCGGCAGCCTGCAGCGGCCGCGGCGGGTGCAGGCCGCCCGGTGAGCTCAACGCAGTCATGGCGACTCCTTGCGCTGCGCGGCTCCGCCGCCGCCCAGCGGCAGCGGGCGCGGCGGCGCCATGCCGGCACCGCCCGTCGGCGCGGCGTGTCCGGCGTGCGCGCCATGCCCGCCCTGCGCGCCCACGGCCTCGGGCTCCAGCCCGCCTTCGCCGGGGGGCGCGTTCTGTGCGATGAAATCCTCCTTCGCCCCCGGCACGCTGTAGGCATAAGCCCAGCGGTACACCACCGGCAGCTGCTTGCCCCAGTTGCCGTGCTTCGGCGGCGTGTCGGGCGTGAACCATTCCAGCGAGGCGGCACGCCAGGGATTGGGGCTGGCCTGGCGGCCGCGGAAGGCGCTCCAGAGCAGGTTCCACACGAACAACAACTGGAACACCCCCACGAACAGCGCGACGACGGTGATGAACACGTTCAGCTGGTGCGCCGACTGCGGGATGAACTCGTAGTCTGCGTAGTTGTGATAGCGCCGCGGCATGCCGAGCACGCCCAGGTAGTGCATCGGAAAGTAGATCAGGTAGGTGCCGAGGAAGGTGACCCAGAAATGCAGGTGGCCCAGCCGGTCGTCCAGCATGCGGCCAGTGATCTTCGGGAACCAGTGGTAGATGGCGCCGAACACCACCAGCAGCGGCGCCACGCCCATCACCATGTGGAAGTGCGCGACCACGAAGTAGGTGCCCGACAGCGGGATGTCGACGCTGACGTTGCCGAGGAAGAGCCCGGTGAGACCGCCCGCCAGGAAGGTGAGGATGAAGGCCAGCGTGAACAGCATCGGCACCGTCAGGTGGATGTCACCACGCCAGAGCGTCAGCACCCAGTTGTAGACCTTGATGGCGGTGGGCACCGCGATGATCAGCGTGCTGGTGGCGAAGAAGAAGCCGAACCACGGGTTCATGCCGGCCACGAACATGTGGTGCGCCCACACGATGAAGCTCAAGCCCCCGATGACGACGATGGCCCACACCATCGTGCGGTAGCCGAAGATGGCCTTGCGGGCATGCACGCTGATCAGGTCGGACACGATGCCGAAGGCCGGCAGCGCGACGATGTAGACCTCCGGGTGGCCGAAGAACCAGAACAGGTGCTGGAACAGCAGCGGGCTGCCGCCGCGGTAGTTGGTGACCTGGCCCATCTGCACCACGGCCGGCATGAAGAAGCTGGTGCCGGCGGTCTTGTCCAGCAGCATCATGATGCCGCTGACGAAGAGCGCCGGGAACGCCAGCAGGGCCAGGATGGTGGCCACGAAAATACCCCACACGGTGAGCGGCATGCGCAGCAGCGTCATGCCCGGGCAGCGCGCCTGCAGCACGGTGGTGACGTAGTTCAGGCCGCCCATCGTCGTCGCGACGATGAAGATGATCAGCGACACCAGCATCAGCTGGATGCCGCCTTCCTGGCCCGGCGTGCCGGACATCACCGCGCCGGGCGGGTACAGCGTCCAGCCGGCGCCGGTGGGGCCGCCGGGCACGAAGAAGCTGGCCAGCAGCACGATCACGCTGAGCAGGTAGACCCAGAAGCTCAGCATGTTCATGTACGGGAACACCATGTCCCGCGCGCCGATCATCAACGGGATCATGTAGTTGCCGAAACCGCCGAGGAAGAGCGCGGTCAGCAGGTAGATCACCATGATCATCCCGTGCATCGTCACCCACTGGTAGTAGTGCTCGGGCGTGATGAACTGGAAGACGCCCGGGAAGCCGATCTGCAGCCGCATCAGGTTCGACAGCACGAGGCCGATCAGGCCGACGAAGATCGCGACCGACGCATACTGCACCGCGATGACCTTGTGGTCCTGGCTCCAGACGTACTTGGTCCAGAAGCTGTGCGGCTCGTGTTCGGTGTCGAAGTCGTCGTCGGCGACGTGCGCGGTGGACATGTCGTCTGCCCTTCAGGGTTGCGCCTGCGACTTGATGTGCGCGACCAGCGCATTCACCTCGTCGTCGGTCAGGGGGATTTGCGGCATCACCGGCGGGAAGCCCTTGATGCTGCGGGCCGTGGGGTTCTTGATGAAGTCGCGCAGGAAGGCCTCGTCCACCTTGGCGGAGGTGCCGTCGTCCAGGATTTCGGTCTTGCCGTACAGGTTCTTCCAGGTCGGGCCCACGCCGGTGCTGCCGTCGACGCTGTGGCAGGCCGCGCAGCCCTTCTCCTGCGCCAGCGTGCGGCCACGGGCCACCAGCGGATCCGTCGGCTCGGCGGTGGCGGCCGGCGGCGACTGCGTCTTCGCGAAGCTGGGGTGCTTGGCCAGCCAGGCGTCGAAGGCGTCCTGGCTCTCGACCACGACGAAGCCGCGCATGGCCGGGTGGCCCACGCCGCACAGCTGCGCGCACATCGCCTCGTAGCGGCCCGGCACGGTGGGTGTGAACCAGAAGTAGCTGATCTGGCCCGGCACGATGTTCTGGCGGGCGCGGAAGTTGGGCACGAAGAAGTCGTGCAGCACGTCGTGCGAGCGCAGCAGCACCTTCACCGGCTTGTTCAGCGGCAGGTGCAGTTCGTTGTTGTCGATCAGGATGTCGTCGCGGCCGGCGGCGTCCGCCGGATCGATGCCGAAGGGATTGTTCGGCGCGAAGAAACGCGTGTCGCTGCCGCCCAGCTTGCCTCCTTCACCGGGGAAGCGGAAGCGCCACTGCCACTGCTGGCCCAGCACCTCCACCTCCATCGCGCCTTCGGGCGGCTGCACGTAGTCGGCGTACACCTTCAGGCCTGGCGCCAGCAGCGCGACGATGCCGACCGTGGTGATGCCGATCAGCCAGCGCTCCAGCTTGTGGTTGACCGGCTCGTAGGCGGCGCGCTGGCCGGCGCGGTGCCGGAAGCGCCACAGCGCATAGACCACGAACAGGTTGATCACGACGAAGAACACGCCGGTGATCACGATCGTGATCGTCAGCGTGTCGTCCATCGCCTTCCAGTTCGAGGCGAGCGGTGTCGTCCACCACGGCGCCATCAAGTGAAAGAGCACCGAGGCGACGACGATGACGAGCAGCACCAGTGCGATCACCATCGGGAAGGTCCTCCCCCGGCCGCCAGGCCGGACCCGACATTGCTTGCCATGCCGGCCGCTGCCGCGCGTGGCGGCTGGCGCGGCCGGCGCGCTGCTGCTATTGACCGCCGGCCGAAGGGCGGGCGAGCTTCCAGTACAGCACCGCCGCGACCACGCCGAAGGCCAGGTGCGCCATCAGCGTCCCCCAGCCACGCAGTTCCGTGAACCAGGGCAGCACGTAGGTCAGCAGGTGGAAGTTGAAGAGGTACAGCACCACGCCGAACACCGCGCCGATGGTCTGGATCATGCCCAGGCTGGTCTCGTAGTGGAAGCCGGCGATGATGGCGCCCAGCGCCAGGCCGAAGACGATGCCCAGCAGATAGTGGGTTATCAGCGCGGCAGACACCACCGCCAAATTGAACTCGTGCGGCGTGCGCTCCAGGATGCCGGGGCCCATCACCAGCGCCGCCACCAGGTGCGGGATGCGCCAGGGTCCGTCCATGGTCATCGAGGCGGCCCAGATCAGTTCCATCACCATCAGCACGGCACCGGCGGCAAAGCCGGCGGCTGCGGCGGCGCGCCAATCCGGCGCACGCCTTTCCCATTGGTGGGCTTGCAATTGAAGTTCCATGACCACTCCTTCCGGCGGCCGGGACTCGTGGTCCCGCCGCCGGCGGTTCAGCGCCTTCAAACACCCCCGCCATAAGCGGACGCGGCCCCCAGGGGGCCGCGCGGGCTCATGCCGTCAGGGGAAGACCAGGACGTTGTTTTCGACGCCCTCGAGACGCGCTTCCGGATGCAGGGCCTGCAAGCGGGCTTCGATTTCCTTCACCCGCGCGGCGGGCACGTCCACCATCAGCAGGATCTGCCCCTGCTCGATGGCCGGCGTGAAGCGCTTCAGCCGCTGGCTGGGCACCGACACGCCGATCATGCTGGCCGTCCAGGCGCCGAAGCCTGCCCCCAGCATGCCCAATACCGCGGCAATGCCCCATTGGGGCGAATCACCGACGATGGGGAAGAAGATGGCCGCCGCTACGCCGATCAGGGAACCGGCCGAGCCACCCACCACCAGGCCCATTTCGGCCGCGCGAATCACGTCCGAGGTCTGCAGCACGTTGGCCTGGTGCAGCCCCGTCATGTCGGCGTCCTCGCGGGCGACGAAGTGGATGTGCCGTTCGGGGATCCGAGCCAGCAGCAGGTCATCCGTTGTCCGCCTGGCACTGGCCAGGTCAGGCAACAACCAGTAGATCCTTCTGCGCATGATGCCCTCCTCGTGAAGTTGGACAAATGCACCGCTTTGGACGAGCCGTTTCTACACCCGTTCTCCGCGCCAATCAAGGCCAGGATCCCTCGGATGAGGGCACGCGCTTTGCCGAGTTAGCCGCGTCTCGCGGCCTCCGGCACGGGTCAGCCCTTCACGCCGCCCGAGGTCAGCCCCGAGACGATCCAGCGCTGCGCGGCCAGGAACACCAGCGTGATCGGCAAGCCCGACAGCACCGCCGCGGCGGCGAAATCGCCCCACAGGTACTTCTGCTCGTGCAGGTAGAACTTGGAGCCGACGGCCAGCGTCAGGTTGGGCTCTTCGCGCAGCAGCACCGAGGCCACGGGGTATTCGATGATGGTGCCGATGAAGGCCAGCACGAACACCACCATCAGGATCGGCACGGCCATTGGCAGCAGCACGTGGACGAAGGCCTGCCAGTGCGTGGCGCCGTCGACCTTGGCGTTCTCCTCGATCTCGCCTGGAATGGTTTCGAAGTAGCCCTTGATGGTCCACACGTGCATGGCCACGCCGCCCAGGTAGGCGACGATCAGTCCCGCATGCGTCTCGATGCCCAACCACGGGATGTGCTGGCCGATGTTCTCGAAGATGGCGTAGATGGCCACCAGCGCCACCGCCACCGGGAACATCTGCAGCAGCAGCATGCTGTTGAGCAGCGGCGCCTTGAAGCGGAAGCGCAGCCGCGCGAAGGCATAGGCCGCGGTGGTGGAGATGGCGACGATCAGCACGGCCGAGATCGTCGCCACCTTGATCGAATTCCACAGCCACAACAGCACCGGAAACGGCGGCTTCACGAGCGTGCCGTCCGGCATCACGTGCGGAATGCCGAGCGCCAGCTTCCAGTGCTCGAAGCTGACGTCGGTGGGAATCAGCGAGCCGGTGGCGAAGTTGCCCGGCCGCAGCGAGATCGACACTACCGCCAGCAGGGGAAAGAGCGTGAGCGCGATCAGCAGCCACAGCCCCACGTGGGCGGCGATGACGCGCCAGCGCTGGCTTTTGCCGGTGACGATGGGCATGGAGGCTTACCTCGTGGACGAATCGTTGAGCCGCGCCAGCTTCAGGTTGGCCAGCGACATCAGCGCGACCATGAAGAAGATCAGCGTCGAAATGGCCGCGGCCAGGCCGAAGTTGGCGCCGGCGTCGGTGAAGGCGATGCGGTAGGTGTACGAGACCAGGATGTCGGTGGTGCCCGCCGGCAGCTTGGTGTTCAGGTGGTCGGGCCGGCCATCGGTCAGCAGCGAGATCAGCACGAAGTTGTTGAAGTTGAACGCGAAGGCCGAGATCAGCAGCGGCGTCAGCGGCCGCACGATCAAGGGCGCGGTGATCTTGAAGAAGTTCACCAGCGGCGTGGCGCCGACGATGGCCGACGCTTCGTACAGGTCCGCCGGAATGGCCTTGATCAGGCCGGTGCACAGCACCAGGAAGTACGGGTAGCCGAGCCAGGTGTTGACGATCAGCAGCATGGCCTTGGCCAGCAGCGGGTCGGCGAACCAGTTGGGGCGGATGCCGAACAGCGCGTCCAGGATGGCGTTGATCTCGCCGAAGTTCTGGTTGAAGAGTCCCTTGAACACCAGGATCGAGATGAAGCCCGGCACCGCGTACGGCAGGAACAGCAGCGTGCGGTACAGCGTGCGAAAGCGCAGCGCCTCCCAATTCAGCAGCACCGCCAGGCTCATGCCGATCAGCGTGCTGAAGAGCACCGTCAGCCCGGCGAAGGCGACGGTCCACGCGAAGATGGAAACGAACGGTCCGCGAAAGTCCGCATCCAGCAGCATGCGGCTGTAGTTCTTCATGCCGACGTGGACCTGGAAGCCCGGCTGCAGGCGCTGGCCGCGCGCATCCTCGAAGAAGCCGGTGTCGCGGTTGGGCTGGAACACGGTGCCGGTGGCGCGTTCGGTCAGCGAGCCGTCGGCGTTGTGCTGCCAGTGCGGCTCGAACGGGGCGAAGCTGCGCACGCCGGCGTAGCGCAGCAGCGTGCCGTCGGCGGCCTGCAGGCGCAGCGCCATCAGCGCGTCGCGGTGCTGCAGCAGTTCACGCAGCGACAGGGGCGCTGACAGGCTTTCCGCCGGCGCAGCCTGCAGCGCCACCGGTGCTTCGCCGATGACATGCAAGGTGAGCGGCGCCGTGACCAGCACCGGCCCCTCGCCGTCCAACGGCGCCAGCCGCAGGCGGTAGCGGCCCCCTTCGGCATGCAGCGTGTAGCCCAGCATGCGGTCCTCGTCGAAGCGGCCCTGCGCCAGCAGGTAGTCGCGCGCGCGGCTTTCGGTCAGCAGGTGGGTCGCCGAATGGTTGGTGAAGCCCATCTGCACCGTGTACAGCAGCGGAAAGGCGACGAAGACCAGCATGCCGGCGACGCCGGGAAACAGGTAGCGCCCGGCCAGCGTGCGGGCCGAGGCGTAGACGTACAAGGCCGAGCCGCCCAGCACCAGCGCGCCCACGCCCCACAGCGGCTGGCCGGCGGCGATGGTGCGGAACACCAGCCACAGCAGCGCCAGTGCCAGCAGCGCGACGATCGCGCGCTTCAGCGCCGGCGGGACGCGGCGCGGCGCCGGCCGCAGGGGTGCGGAGAGGGGATGCGTGGGCTCGGCAGCGGAGGCGAGGGTGCTGGACATGGCCGCTCACTTCACCTGGATGCGCGCCGCCGCGCCGTCCAGCGCGTCCTTCGGCGACTGGCGGCCCTGGGTGATCGCCTCCAGCGCCGCGTCCATCGCGGGGAAGAAGCGGCCGGTCTCGGGGATGTTGGGGATCGGCTCGCCACGGCGGGCGTTGTCCATGGTGGCGCGGATGTTCGGGTCGGCCGACAACTCGGCGAAGTAGGCCTTGTTGGCCGGCGTGCCCAGCGGCACGTCGGCCGAGATGGTCTTCAGGTGTTCCACCTTCAGCACGTAGTCCTCGAGGAAGAGCCGGGCGATGTCCTTCACCTTGCTGGGCGCGGCCACCATGCAGCCCAGCACGCCGACGAAGGGCCTCGCCGGCTGGCCGTTCACCGACGGGATCGGCGCCACCGCGATGTCGATGCCGGCCTTGCGCGCGTTGTCCCAGGCCCAGGGGCCGCTGATCATCATCGCCACCTGGCCGCGCGCGAACTGCGCTTCCATCTCCGCATAGCGCGCGCCGCGCGGCATGTGGCCTTCGTTGACCAGGCGCGCCAGCATCTCGGCCCCAGGCAGCGCACCCGGCGCGTTGACGCCGACCTGCGCCGGGTCGTAGTCGCCCGCGGCATCGCGGCCGAAGATGAAGGCGCCGCCCGCGGCCAGCAACGGCCAGGTGAAGAAGGACTTGTTGTAGTCCCACAGGATGGCCTTCTTGCCCTGCTTCGCCAGCTGCTTGTCGAGCGCAATCACCTCGTCGAAGGTTTGCGGCGGCTGCTTCACCAGCGCCTTGTTGACGATCAGCCCGATCGCCTCGATGGCCAGCGGGTAGCCCCAGACCCGGCCGCGGTAGGTGAAGGCGGCCCAGGCCGAATCCTCGATCTGCGCGCGCACGGCCTTCGGCGGCTGCAGCGGCACGATCAGACCGGACTTGGCCCATTCGCCGGCGCGGTCGTGCGGCCAGCAGAAGATGTCCGGGCCCTTGCCGGCGCCGGCGGCGGCCTGGAACTTGTCCGGCGCGCCTTCGGGGTGCTGCACCACCACCTGCACGCCGGAATCCCGGGTGAAGGCATCGCCCACCTTCTGCAGGCCGTTGTAGCCCTTGTCGCCGTTGATCCACACCAGCAGGCGCAGCGGCTGCGCCATGGCCGTGCCCGTGGCCAGCGCCAGGCTGGCCGCCAGCAGCGCGGCGTTCGTCCGCCGCCGCATCACGCGGCCTGCTGCTGCACCGTGGCCGCCAACCTGTGAAAGGCGCGGCCATCGGCGTCGAAGAGATAACACCACTCGGCCGGCACGGCCAGCGTCAGCGCGTCGCCCGTGCGGACCGGCGAGCGGCCGTCGAGCTGGTAGGTCAGCGGTTCGTCGCTGCCCGGGT
>Ga0196963_10000479_pt1 | contig 36077 bp, 35 predicted proteins | sample S1_5metaG_FD_148600 | JGI IMG/M metagenome (GOLD analysis project Ga0196963, IMG submission 148600) | Soil microbial communities from Anza Borrego desert, Southern California, United States - S1_5 | ecosystem: Environmental > Terrestrial > Soil > Desert | place: USA: California | collected... | reverse complement strand
GGCCCGCTGGCGCAGCGTTCTGCTTTCGCTGCGCGGGTAGTTGTAGAAGAACCCCATGCAGGCGATCACGATGAAGAACAGGATCGTCAGCAGGATGCCGGGCAGGATGCCGGCGATGAGCATGTCGCCCACGGCCACCTGGGCCAGGACGCTGTAGACCACGAACATCACCGAGGGCGGGATGATCGGGCCCAGCATGCCGCCATACACCGTGATGCCAGCGGCGAAGGTCTTGTCATAGCCCTGGCGTTCCATCTCGGGCACCATGACCTGAGACATGATCGCCACCTGCGCCGTCGCCGAGCCGATGATCGACGAGACGAGCATGTTGGCAAGGATGTTCACGTAGGCCAGCCCGCCGCGCACCGCTCCCACGAAGGCCATCGACAGGTCGACCAGCCGCCGCGTGATGCCCCCGCTGTTCATGATTTCCCCGATGAGGATGAACAAGGGAATCGCGATCAGGCCGTAGCTGTCGACGCCTCCGAACATCTGCAATGGGAACGACTGGAACAGCACCGGGTTGCCTGAAGCCAGGATGTAGACGATGCCCGCGAGGCACAGGCATACGCCGATGGGCACGCCGACCAGCAGGATCACCAGGAAGAAGGCGGTGGTCAGCATCGGCGCCCTTCAGTTGACGACCGCTTCGGCATCGGACGTCGGGAAGCCGGCGTGCCGGCGGCGCTCATGCCAGCCGATGTCCTCGATGAGGTTCGCCGTGGCATGCAGGCAGAGCGTGAGCGAGAACATCGGCAGCACGAGCATCAGCACCCAGGTCGGCCAGTTGAGCGTCTGGGTGCGCTCGGTGTAGAGGAAGTTGAACGACTGGCCGGCGTACTCCCTGGCGTCGAAGCCGTGGGCCGCGATGCCCAGCGGATCCATCCAGATCCAGCACATGGCCAGCAGGGCCAGGCCGAACAGCAGCACGCTGGCGCCCGCGGCGAGCTTGAATCGCCGCGCCATGGCCGGACCGAGCCGCTCCGACAACAGCGTGACGGCGAAGTCCATGCGCAGCCGGCACATGGCCGAGCCGCCGACGAACGTGAGCCACACGACGGTGTACACGGCGGCCTCGTCGACCCAGTAGATGGGAGCCCCGGCGTAGCGCGTGACCACGTTGAGCAGGACCAGGCCGATGAGCACCCCCATGAGGACGAGGATCAAGAGGCGCTCGGCCCGGAGCACCGCACCGGACGCGTCCAGCACGAGGGCGGAGAGGCGATGGCGCGCCTTGCTGGCGGTTGGGTGCATCATGCTGGCATGCTACCAAGATATTTCAAGTATATTTGCGCCATGCTAGCATCCCATGCAAGCGTGGGGCCGGGCCCGACGGTCATGGTTTTCCCCATCTACGACGAGCTGACGTGATCAAGAAGAAGTCGGTTGCAGTTCCTGCAGCGAGGCGCCGCGACGCGGATTTCGCCTACGACGCCATCGAGGCATTGATCTCCACGATGGAGCTGACGCCCGGGAGCCCGGTCGTCGAGGCGGAGATCGCTGAGCGCATCGGGCTCGGCCGCACGCCGGTTCGCGAGGCGCTGATGCGCCTGATGTCGGTGGGCCTGATCGTGCAGCAGCCGCGGCGCGGCCTGTTGGTCTCACCGATCGACCTGGCGAATCACCTGGATGTCATCCAGACCCGGCGCGCCCTGGAGCGCGTGATCGCCGCCGCGTCGGCGCGCCGCGCCACCACGGCCGAACGCGAGCATCTGGTGGCATGCGCGGAGCGCATGGCCACGGCCGCGAAACGGGATGACCTGGCGCGGTACATGCAGGCCGACCACGAACTCGACCTGGTCAACCATGCGGCTTGCCGCAACAGTTCGGCGGTCACGGCGGTGGTGCCGCTGGTCATCCAGTGCCGCCGCTTCTGGTACGCCTATCAACACGCGGGCGAGATCGCCGAGGGCGCTCGCTGCCACGGCTTGCTCGCGCAGGGCATCGCCACCGGCAGCGAGGCCGACGCCGTCAAGGGTGCGGATGCCTTGCTCGACTATCTCGAGGCATTCACGCGGCAGGTCATCAACAGTTGATCCGCGCGCGGCGCCTGAGTGGGCGGCCGGCATCGGCGTACGGCGGGAACACGGGCGGGAAGAGCGCCCCGCCGTTCGGTTCGGGCTTCAGCGCGGCGTGTCGACCAGGCCGCGCAGCCGGTACAGCGCGTCCAGCGCCTCGCGCGGGGACAGCTGGTCGGGGTTGAGGGCGCGCAGCGCCGCTTCCGCAGCGGAGATTTCGGGCGCCGGCGGCGGCGGCGGCGCGCTGAACAGCTCGGCCTGCAGATCACCGGCGCGCGACTGGTTCTCCAGCGCCTCCAGCGCCGCCTGGGCATGCCGCACCACGGCGGCCGGCATGCCCGCCAGCCGCGCCACCTGCACGCCGTAGCTGCGGCTGGCGGGGCCTGGCTCGATGGCGTGCAGGAAGACGATGTCATGGCCCGCCTCAGCGGCCGACACGTGCACGTTCAAGGCCCGTGCGTGCTTGCGCGGGAACTCCGTCAGTTCGAAATAGTGCGTCGCGAACAGCGTGAAGGCCTTGCTGCGGTCGTGCAGGTGGGTGGCGATGGCGCTGGCCAGCGCCAGGCCGTCGAAGGTGCTGGTGCCGCGGCCGATCTCGTCCATCAGCACCAGCGAATATTCAGTCGCGCCGTGCAGGATCGCGGCGGCCTCGGTCATCTCCAGCATGAAGGTCGACTGCGCGTTGGCCAGGTCGTCCGCCGCGCCGATGCGGGTGTGGATGGCGTCGATCGGCCCCAGCCGGCAGGCATCCGCCGGTACGAAGGAGCCCATCGAGGCCAGCAGCACGATCAGCGCCACCTGCCGCATGAAGGTGCTCTTGCCGCCCATGTTGGGGCCGGTGATCACCAGCATGCGGGTGCGGGCGTCGAAGCGGCAGTCGTTGGCGATGAAGGCGGCGCCCACGGTCTCGGCCAGGCGCGCCTGCACCACCGGGTGGCGGCCCTGCTCGATCTCGATGCACGGCTGCGGCACGAACCGAGGCCGGCACCACTGCAGGGTGGCCGCGCGTTCGGCCAATGTGGCCAGCGCGTCCAGGCCCGCCAGCGCACGTGCCAGCGCGCTCAAGCGCGGCAGGTGGCCCTGCAGCGCATCCAGCACTTGCTCATACAACCATTTCTCGCGCGCCAGCGAACGTTCCTGCGCCGACAGCGCCTTGTCCTCGAAGGCCTTCAGCTCCGGCGTGATGAAGCGTTCGGCATTCTTCAGCGTCTGGCGGCGCTGGTAATCGGCGGGGACCTTGTCGAGCTGGCCCTGCGTCACCTCGATGTAGAAGCCGTGCACGCGGTTGAACTGCACGCGCAGGTTGCCGATGCCGGTGCGCTGCCGCTCGCGCGCTTCCAGGTCGAGCAGGAAGGCGTCGCAGTTCTGCGCGATGCCGCGCAGCTCGTCGAGCTCGGCATCGAAGCCGGGTGCGATCACGCCGCCGTCGCGCAGGAGCACCGCGGGCTCGCCGGCGATGGCGCGCTGCAGCAGCTCCGCCAGCTCGGCCGGCGGCGACAGGTGGCCGCGCATCTGCTCCAGCAGCGCGGCGGTGGGCGGCACGCTGCGGCGCAGGTCGGGCAGGGCCAGCAGCGTCGCGCGCAGGCCGGCCAGTTCACGCGGGCGCGACTGGCGCAGCGCCAGGCGGGCGGTGATGCGCTCGACGTCGCTGACGCCGCGCAGCGCCTCGCGCAGGGGTTCGAAGCCGGCGTCCAGCAGCGCGGCGATGGCGTCGTGCCGGGCCAGCGCGGTGCTGCGTTCACGCAAAGGGTGCGTCAGCCAGTGGCGCAGCGCACGGCTGCCCATGCCGGTGCGGCAGGTGTCCAGCAGCGACAGCAGCGTCGGCGATTCCTCGCCGCGCAGGGTCTGCGTCAGTTCGAGGTTGCGGTGCGTGGCCGGTGGCAGGTCGATCAGCTCGTTGGCGCGGGCCACCTGCAGCGTGGCCACGTGCGCCAGCGCCTGGCCCTGGGTGTGCTCGGCAAAGCTCAGCAGCGCCGCGGCGGCGGCCTGCGCCGTGCCCAGCTCCTGCGCGTTGAAGCCCTGCAGCGAGGCCACCTTCAGCAGCGCGCACAGCTTGCGCTGGCCCAGCGCGGTGTCGAACTGCCAGTCCGGCCGCGCGGTGCGAGCCGCACGGTGGTGCAGCACGGCGGCGGGCAGGGCGCCTTCGGCGTCCTTCTGCGCAACCAGCAATTCGGCCGGGTCCAGCCGCGCCAGCCAGCCGGCCAGCTCGGCCTCGCCGCATTCGCTCATCCCCAACTGGCCGCTGGTCAGGCCCAGCCAGGCCAGGCCCCAGGTCGCGCGGTGGCGGTGCAGGGCCACCAGCAGCGTGTCCGCGCGCTCGTTCAACAGTTCGGTGTCGGTGACCGTGCCGGGCGTGACCACCCGCACCACCTTGCGCTCGACCGGGCCCTTCGCGGTCGCCACGTCACCCACCTGCTCGGCGATGGCGACCGCCTCGCCCAGCTTGATCAGCTTGGCCAGGTAGTTCTCGACCGAATGCACCGGCACACCGGCCATCACCACGGGTTCGCCGCCACTCTGTCCGCGGCTGGTCAGCGTGATGTCGAGCAGGCGGTTGGCCTTGCGCGCGTCGTCGTAGAACAGCTCGTAGAAATCGCCCATCCGGTAGAAGACGAGCGTGTCGGGGAAGTCGGCCTTGATCCGAAGATACTGGGCCATCATCGGCGTATGGGCGCTGAACCGGTCGTTCGCAAGTGCTTGATTCATGGGCCGGTTGGTCGTCAAGTCGTTGATGTGCAAGAAAATTTCTCTCTTCGCCTCGCCATGGCCCACTTGTCCAAACATCACCGCACATCACCGCACTGGCGCAATTGGCGTAACAGATGGCCTTCGATGCCCGTGCTGACCGAGGCCTGGCGAAGGACGAGCATCTTACGTTTGACGAGGCGCCAGGCGACAGTGGCTCATCTTGAACGAACAAGATCGCACTGGGCGGCACGATGTGCGCGGCGTCGCCGGCCGGGAGCAGGCGCGCCCATGCTGCATCGGCTTGGTGACGAAGCTGCGCATCGGCGTAATGCGATTGCCCACGATGGGCCCTTCAGCCGGGCCCTTGCCGTCGTCGAAGGCAAGGCGCTGGCGCAGTTCGGCCCGGATGCGTTCGTCGGGCCAGTCGGCCAGGTCCGCGTCGGGCGTGCGTTGCAGATGGGCCCACGACAATTCCGGCGAGCGCATCGAAAGGAGCGAAAAGCCCCGCTCATGCACGCCATGGACCAGCTCTTTGGAAAAGACCGACTCCTGCGCCAGGATGCCCCGCCAAGCGAATGGATAGCTGCGCGTGAGTTGGCGGACCGCTGAAGGCGGAATGAACAGGCGGCTGATGCCGTCAGATCCGTCGCCGCGGGCCACGTAGCCGCATACCACGGCCCGACAACACGCTGCAGGCCGCGCTGAACCGCGAATTCGGCTGATGGTCGGCCGCTACCGGGGGCATGTCCACCAATACGGCGTCCTTTGCGTTTCATTGCGTTGCGGTAAATAATTGTCAACGACGGCGTCCATTTGATTTGAATTGATTTGAGCCATTCCTACTATTCGGCCTGCTGCATGGACCTAAGAACGTGTGCACTTCTATGCTGCGCGCGGCCCCGATCTTGGGGTCGAGTGGTTCAAATCGAAAGAGCCGAATGGAGAGGAATCCAATGCGCAAGCATCATCGCAAATTCGCCCTGGCGGCCTGCCTGGCGCTGTCCAGCGCCTGGGCCAGCGCCGAAGTCATCTCGCTGACCTTCGAAGGGGCGACCGGCCTCGTCAACGGCTACTACGGCGGTGGCACCGACAGCAACGGCCACGCGGGCGTCAACCTCGGCTTCAGCTTCGTCAATGGCATTGCCGTCGTCGACAACACCGGCGGCAATGCCTATGGCCCGCCGCTGATCAACGGCCCCAGTTCCCACACCGTGCTGAACCAGGTCCAGAACCAGGTGGTGATCAACCGGTCGTCGGGGTTCACCAGCGGCTTTTCGCTGTACTACGTGTCGAGTGATAGCACGCTGACCACGGTGAACGTCTACAGCGGCCTGAACGGCACCGGCACCTTGCTGGCGACCTTCTCGCTGCCCGCTGCACCGCAGTGCACGACCGGCGCGTACTACTACTGCAACTGGCAGACCGCCGGGGCGGCGTTCAGCGGCACGGCGCGCTCGGTCACGCTGTCGGCGGTATCGCCCCCGCGCGAAGTGCACAAGATCTTCTATGACAACCTGACCTTCGGCGCCGCGGTGCCGATGCCGGCTTCCGGCAAGCCGTCAGCGCTCTGGCGCTGAGGCGGGCGCGGCCCGGGTGCCAGGGCCGCGTCCGGTGCGCCGCGTCAGGCGCGCTGTCGCGCCTGGCTGCACAACGCGTCCTCGATCAGGGGCGCGTTGGTTGCGTCGCCTGCAGGCCGTGCTGCGTGCAGGCCAGGCCGGCGGACACCACGGCGTGCTCCAGTGCGCGTGCGTCGCCAAGGCCCTGGTTCAGCGCCGCGGCAAACACGCCGGCGCAGGTGTCGCCCGCGCTGCTGGGGTCGACCACGTCCACTTGCAGCGGGCGGCGGCACAGCTGCACGTCCTGGACGTCAGCGATCAGCGCGCCGGCTGCACCTGGTGTCAGAAGAACGCGGCACTGCAGCTTCGCGGCCAGGCGCCGGGCTGATTCGGGACGCGCCTTCACCCTCGGCCAACAGGCGAAGTTGCCGGCAGCAGCGGCCCAGGTCGGCCGTGTTGAGGATGAGACAGTCGAACTCGCTGTGTCGCAGGGGCGGTTGTCCCGGATGGTCAATCCAGCTCGTAGTTGTGGCCGAAGTCCGCCGGCGGCTTGCCATCGGCGGACCACAGGAACATGCCGTTCTGCTTGGTCCAGTCCTGCGGCGCCCAGCCGGCCTGTTCAGGGATGTAGTCCATGTCGTGGAAATACTCGGCCATGCCGTTCCACGGATCGCGGAAGTAGTGGAAGTAGTTGGACCCCACGCCGTGACGGCCCGGTCCCCAGGCGTGCTTGTAGCCCTTGGATAGCAGGCGCATCGCGGCCACTTCCGCCTCGTCGATACCGGGCATCTCGAAGCTGGCGTGGTGGAAGCCGGGTGCGGCCGATTTCAGCAGCGCCAGCACGTGGTGGTCGCTGTCGCCGGCGGCGCGCAGAAAGGCGGCATAGCCGTCCGCAATGCGGTCGCTGAGGCGGAAGCCGAGCACCTCGCAATAGAAGTCCTCCTGCGCCAGCACGTCGACCGCGAAGAGGATGAAATGGCCCATGCGGCGCGGGCGGGGATTCATGTCGAAGGGCGGGCAGCCCTTGGCCGCCACGCGTGACACCCGCCCCGGCCGGTTGACGACCGGCACGCTGTCATCGCCAAGCGAAGGCGCTGCGCTGGCCACCTGCACGTTGACCAGCGTGCTTTCGGGGTCGCGAAACCACAGCCCGTGGGGTGCGCCTTCATACGGCGGATCCTGCTGCGCGATGCCGCGCTGCTGCAGCTTGTGCGCGATCCGCGCCAGGCCTTCGTGCGTCGTTCCCAGCGAGAAGTGGTGCAGCTTGCGCTGCCGGCCGGTCTCGAGCAGGACGATCTGGTCCTGGGCGCGTCCATGACAGCGCATGGCCACGTGGTTCGCGCGTTCGACCTTCTCCAGGCCGAAGGCTTCGTAGAAATCCACGCCGGCCTTCAGCGCGGGAATGCCCAGGGCGACGTGTTGCAGGGAAGTGATCATGCGGTCTCCTATCGCTGTGAGATCAGCTGTGGTGGCAGCTGTGGTGGCAGCTGTTGGGTCAGCTGTTGCTCATGTGCTCGGCATAGCTGACCAGCCCCGCCGATTCCCGCCGGCCCAGCGCCAATGCATCCAGCAGGCGCGAGGCTTCGATGGTCAGCATCTTCACGGGCGTGCCCGCGTCGTTGTAGTGGCGGTGCCAGACCCAGACCGGCGTGTAGACGAAGCTGCCGGCGCGCCAATCCACCGTGCGGGGGCCGATCTCGGAATGGCCGTGCCCTTCGATCACGTAGTGGATGGTCTCGTGCGTGTGGCGCTGCAGGTCGGAAGTGCCGCCGGCGGGAATCTCCTGCAGGAAGATCTCGATGGCCTTGGCCGGGATGGCCGGCAGGCAGCCGATGCGGCCGGGGTTGTGCGTGACTTCTTCGCCTATCCAGTGCGCTTCGTCGGAATGGACTTCCAGCCGCTCGGGCATGTCGCGTTCGGGATCGTAGTTGGCGACCTGCTTCAGCTTGCCGAAGAAGGCCTGCATCAAGGGGGAAGGAGCGTCCACGATGGCTTTCCTACAGGGTGCCGGGGAAGGAGCCCCCGTCGACCAGCCAGTTCTGGCCGTTGATGAAGCCGGTGTGCGCGCTGCACAGGAAGGCGCAGACGGCGCCGAAGTCCTGCGGCTCGCCCACGCGGGCGGGGCGCACGCCGGGCGCCATCTTTGCGGCGATGGCCTTCATGCGCTCGGTCTGGTGCGGACCGGGCAGCAAGTTGTTGATCGTCACGCCGTGGGCGGCCACCTCGCGCGCCAGGCCGGCGACGAAGCCCGTCAACCCGGCGCGCGCGCCGTTGGACAGTCCCAGCACCGCGATCGGGCTCTTCACGGCGCTGGAGGTGATGTTGACGATGCGGCCCCAACGCCGCTCGATCATGCCGTCCAGCGTGGCGCGGATCATCTCGATCGGGGCGAGCATGTTCATGTCCAGCGCGGCGATCCAGTCTTCGCGGCTCCACTGCCGGAAATCACCGGACGGCGGGCCGCCGTTGTTGGTCACCAGCATGTCCGGCGCGGGGCAGGCGGCCAGGATGGCGGCGCGGCCGGCCGGGGTGGCCAGGTCACCCGCCACGGGATTGACGAGTACGTTGGGCGCTAGCAACCGGATCTCGTCCGCGGCCTGCGCCAGCGTGGCGGCGTCGCGCCCGGTGATGGTGACGTCGGCGCCTTCCCGCGCCAGGGCCAGGGCGCAAGCCTTGCCCAGCCCCTTGCTGGAAGCGCAGACGAGCGCGCGCCGTCCGGTCAGGCCGAGGTCCATGCCGATTCCTTTCCCGATGCCGTGGTCGCCGGCTTGGCGCCGCCGACGGCGATGATTCCGAACCCGGCGTTCCACAGCGGCACCGGGGCGTAGTGGCGGAGGGGCTGCAGCGCGTTTGCGCCAGAGGGCTGCCCGCCCATCGCGTCCAGTGCCGCGAATGCTGCCAGCCAGGTGCGCACTTCATGCGCGCCGACCCCTGCCACCGCGCGTGCCTGGTCCATGTCCATGGCCGCGACCTCGTCCAGCCGGCCGGCCAGCAGCAGGTCCATGAAGCGCTGGTCCCATTCGGGATTGAGCGGCAGTGCCGGACCGGTGCCCGCTTCCAGCGCGCGCGCGGTGTCGATGTTGCGCTGGACCTTGGCGAGCATGCGTTCCGGCGGTGGATGTCGCCCGGCAATCAGCACCTCCTGGACGGCCGGCGGGGCGGTCTGCAGGGTGGGAATCGGCGGGTCGTGCGACAAGCCGCCCGACCCGATCAGCAGCACGCGTCGGCCACCTTCGGCCTGCACGAGAAAGCGGCCCACCGCCGCTCCGAGCTGGCGCACGCGGGCCATGGGCGGGCATGGCGGCGCCGCGCAGTTGATGAAGACCGGCACCGTGGGATAACTCCCGACGCCGCCGGCCACGTGCTCCAGCGTCTGGGCGAACCCGTGGTCGGCCTGCATGCGGTAGGAAATCGCCGCGTCGACGCCGTTGGCATGCAGTGCGCCCGTCAGCCGGCGTGCCAGGTCTTCCGGCACGTGGTACGACCGGCCTTCGGTGGAGATGCCGAAATCGCCGATGGCATGGGCCCGCGCGCCGACGCAGAACGGCGGCATCAGGTCGTAGAAGAAGCCGGCGAAATGGTCCGGCGCGAAGACCACGACCAGCTCCGGATCGAAGTCCTCCACCCGGCGCGCCACCGCCGACAAGGCAGCGCGGACCGGCTTCGCCACGCGGTCGTCGGCATCCAGGTAGTTCATCAGCGGCGAATGGGCCGCGCACACCAGCATCACGGACATGAGGATCTCGCGTGGGATCGGACCGTGGGGGTCAGCGGCCGAGCAGGAAGTCGAGGTGGAGCTTGTTGAAGCGCTCGGCGGCTTCCCACTGGGGCCAGTGCGCGCAGCCGTCCAGCACCGCCAGCCGCGCATCGGGAATCGCCTTCACGAAGCGTTCGCCGGTGGCCACCGGCGCGGTGGGGTCGTGGTCGGTCCAGATCACCAGCGTCGTGGCGCGGATGCGAGAGAGCGATTCGTCAGTAGCACGTTGCGCATGCGCACGTCCATGAACTGCAGGCACAGGATGTGTTCCATCGCCCGCTCGAAGCCCGGCTGGGTGTAGATGGCGTGGCGCAGTTCGACCAGGTCGTCCGGGATGTCGGTGGGGGAATGCACCAGCCATTCCAGGCGCTTGCGCACCGTTTCCAGCGAGGCATTGCGCACGGCGTTCATGGTCACGTTGTAGACGCGTTCCATCACCTGCGGGTCGGTGTTCAACCCGCCGGCGGTGTTCAGCACCAATCGGTTCACGCGATCGGGATGGTCGATGGCGTATTGCGCTGCGATCCAGCCGCCCAGCGATTCGCCGTGCACGTGGGCGCGGTCCACGCCAACGGCGGTCAGGAAATCGTCGAGGTGCTTGACGTAGTGGCGCAGTTCGTAGGGATGGTCGGGCTTGGACGAGAAGCCGTGGCCGATCATGTCGAGCGCCAGCACGCGGAAGTGCGCCGCATGCGCGTGCACGTTGCGGTTGAAGGTCTCCAGGTGGCCGCCGGTGCCGTGGATGAAGACCACGGCCGGTGCATTGCGGGGGCCGGCTTCAAGGTAGCGCGTGCGCACGCCGCCGGCGTCGACGAACTTCAGTGCGAATTCGTGGTGGGCGATCTCAGGCCAGAGAGACATGGCTTGTTCCAGCGATGGGAATGGGGATGGGCGCGAGCGTACTAAAATTTTAGAATTTGTACGGCAAGGGTTAACCCTTTATCGACCCTTTCGCGCTCGAAGGTGCGCGCGGGCTGGTCCCCGGCTGCAAAGCTTGATCGGATTGGGCAAGTGATTGCCGCGAATCGCGCAGTCCGTGGCGGCACGCATCACTACCATTGCGCGGAGTTTCATTTGCGATCTATTCATGAGGAATCTCCAATGACTGCATTCGATGTGGCGAGCACGACCGACGACGTGCTGGCCGGCCGTGATCTTTCTGGCCGGCGCTTCATGGTCACCGGCGTGTCGGCCGGCCTGGGCCTGGAAACCGCCCGCGCACTCGTGGCGCACGGCGCGAACGTGGTGGGCGCCGTGCGCGACAGGGCCCGGGCCGAGAACGCCACGGCCGGCGTGCGCGAAGCCGCGGCGCAAGGCCGGGGCAGCTTCGAGCTGGTCACGCTCGACCTTGCATCGCTGGCCAGCGTGCGCGCGGCGGCCGATGCGCTGGTGTCCGATGGCAGGCCATTCGACGGCGTGATCGCGAATGCGGCGGTGATGGCCACGCCCTTCGGCCGCACCGCCGATGGCTTCGAGATGCAATTCGGCACCAACCACCTCGGCCATTTCGTGCTCGTCAACCGCATCGCGCGGTTGATCAAGCGCGGCGGGCGGCTGGTGGTCCTGTCGTCGGCGGCCCACCGCTTTTCCGACGTCGACCTCGTCGATCCGAACTTCAACGACACCCCCTACGACCCGTGGGTCGCCTACGGCCGGGCCAAGACCGCCAATGCGCTGTTCGCCGTCGAGTTCGACCGCCGCTTCAAGGACCGGGGCATCCGCGCGGCGGCGGTCCACCCCGGCGGCGCAGAAACCGAGCTGAAGCGCCACATGACGCAGGCAGACATGGATGCCTTGATCGCCCGGATCAACACCGTGGCCAAGGCGGAGACGGGGGCCCCGGCCTTCAAGCTGAAGTCGATTCCGCAGGCCGCCGCGACATCCGTCTGGGTGGTGGTCGTGGCCGATGGTGACGCCGTGGGCGGACGCTATTGCGAAGACTGCGCAGTGGCGCCGCTGGCGCATGGCGACGGCGTGCGCAAGGGCGTGCGCGAATACGCGATCGATGCCGCCAGCGCCCAGGCCCTGTGGACGAAGAGCGAAGAGCTGGTGGGCGAACGCTTCTGAATGGGCGTGTCCGACCACGGCGCTCTCCCACTACCCGCGCAGCCGCTCGGCATCACGCGAGGGCGGCAGGCCGAAAAAGCGGGCGTATTCGCGGCTGAACTGGGACGCGCTGGCATAACCGACAGAGTACGCAGCGCGGCTGGCCGCCATGCCCGATGCCAGCAGGCGGCGCGCGGCATGCAGGCGCAGGGTCTTCTGGTACTGCAGCGGGCTCATCGCCGTCGCCGCCCTGAAGTGGCGATGGAACGAGGCGACGCTCATGCCCGCCATGTCCGCCACGCGGGCCGTGGGAAGGGCGTCGTCATAGTGCTGGCGAATCCAGTTCATCGTGCCGCGGATGCGCGCGAGGCGGCCGTCTTCCTGCGCCATCTGGCACAGGTGGCCGCCGAGCGGGCCGCGCAGCAGGCGGTACAGCACCTCGCGTTCGCGCGCGGCGGCGAGCGCGGGGATGTCGTCCGGCCGATCGAGCAGGGCCAGCAGGGCGGCCCAGGCCGCGAGCAGGTCGGCGGTCACGGCGCCGAGGGCGAAGCCGGGCCGCTCGGCGCGCGACAGGCCGGCGTGGTCGATGGAGCCCGCGGGCAGGCTGGCGATGAGTTCGGCCAGCACCTCGCGGTCCAGCGCCAGGCCCACGGCCAGGTAGGGCCTGTCCGGGCTGGCGCAGAGCACCCGGCCCATGGCGGGCAGATCGAGCGAAGCCACGAAGCAGCTCGCGCTGTCGTACTGCAGCACCGCATCGCCGATGGCCACCCGCTTCGTGCCTTGCAGCACCAGGCAGGTGACCGGCGCGTGGACGGTGGACGTGCCGCTGCGCGGTTCGGACAGCATGGTCAGCGTCAGGCGCGGGATCGTGGTGCCGCCGCAGGGGGACTGCGCGTGCCGCATCACGCGCTGCCGCATCGGGTCCAGCCACGTGCCGTGCGCCATAGCAGAATGCCGGGCCATGCCGCTACCCATGCACGTGCGCCGCGAGCCGGCGAAGCGATCCGACCTGGCCTACGAGGCCATCAAAGGCAAGCTCATCTCGGGCGCCTTGCCCGGCGGGGCGCGGCTGGACGTCAATGTCCTCGTCGATGAGATCCAGACCAGCCGGCAGCCGGTGCTCGCGGCCATCAGCCGCCTGGCCGTGGAAGGGTTCCTGCGCGTCGTGCCGCAAGTCGGGTGCTGGGTCGCAGAGGTGCAGGCCGAAGAGGTGGAGGACTTCTTTCGCCTCTTCGCGCTGACCGAGGGGCTGGCCTGCGAATTGGCGGCAGCACGCCACGAACCCCAGCAGCTCGCTGCACTGAGCGACAACCTGGCGGCCACCCTGCGGCTCTTGAAGTCCAAGCTCGACGCGGCGCGGCAGTCGCGCGAGTTCTTCCAGCTGAACCGGGAATTCCACGGCCTGGTCCATGCCATGGCGCGCTCGGACTTCGTGGCCCAGCATGCCGGCAGCATGTGGGACCGCTGCGACTTCTACCTGGCCAGTGCCGATCCGCACATCCAGGGCGAGCGGATCGATGAATCCAGACGGGAGCATGAAGCGATCGTCAAGGCGATTGCCGCCGGCCGGGAAAAGGACGCGGGTGCGCTGATGATGGCCCACATCGAATCCTTCGGTCAGGTGGCGGTGCGCCGCTTGAGGATGCGCTGAGTTCACAAGTGCGTCCCTTGCACTTCGCGCCTCCCCACGATGCGGTGGCTGGGCCCGCGTCGGAACGGCCGGGCGGGGGCTCACAGGCAAGCGTGGCGCAGGAGCGGATCCTGGGTCAGCACCTTCTCCAGCGCGCGCTTGCGGTTGGCCCAGGCGGAGGTGTTGATGCCGCTGCAGACCCGAGCCACGACCGTGTCGACACCGGCTTGCCGGAGGTCCCCTAACGAGGTGTAGCCCAGGGCCTCCAGGCGTGAAATGACGCCGGGCCCGATGCCGGGGGATCCCAGCAACAGGCGTCTCTCGGCGTCGGTGAAGGCCGTGCGGCCCTGGTTGATCGGTGCTGCTGCGGCGGCGGCCGTGCGTGGCTGGTGCATCTCGAAATCTCCGACGGGGTGCGGGGGCCATGTCCCTTCCGGCTGCGGCATGCGTTGCGCGGCGGCCGTGACTGAAAGACTGTAGGCGCGCATTCCGGTGGCCGCCACCCAATAGGCTTGATACCTTCTATTTGCAATGCGGCTGCCAATGGCGCCGATTGTGGGAAAGCACTTTCCCCTGAGAGGGGGATGGCGTGCAAGAATGCCGCTTTCCCGACCGGCGAACCCATGAAGGACGCGCCCTCCATCACCGAAGTGGCGGCATTGGCCGGCGTGTCGATCGCCACCGTGTCCCGTGTGCTCAACAGCAGCAAGCCGGTCAATGAGCAGACCCGGCTGCGCGTGGAAGCCGCGGTGGCCAAGCTGGGCTACCGCGCCAATCCGTTCGGCCGCAGCCTGGCAAAGTCTGAAAGCCACCTGCTGCTGGTGCTGGTGCCGGACTTCTCCAATCCCTTCTATGCCCAGATCCTGAAGGGCGTGGAAAGCGTGACGCGCCGGCGCGGCTACAAGCTGCTGCTGGCCGACGACTCCAATGCCTGGACCGAACGCGGCGAACCTCTGGACCTGTCGTACTTCCAGCTGGTGGACGGCGTCATCAGCCTGACGCACGTCGATGGCCGGCCCGAGCTGATGGCCGAGCTGGCGGCGCGGCCGTGGGTGGCCTGCTCCGAGTTCCCGTCCAGCGGCCCCGTGCCGCACGTCAGCATCGACCACCGGCAGGCTGCCATCGACGCCGTGCAGTACCTGCTGAACAGCGGGCACCGCCGCATCGCGCTCATTGCCGCCGAGGAAGGCTACCTGTGGGCCCAGCAGCGCCGCGAGGGTTACGTGGCGGCCTTGCAGCGCGCCGGCATCGAGCCGAATCCCGAATTCATCCGCACGGTCGTCGACACCGACTATGAATCCGGCGGCCAGGCCGCCGGCAGCCTGCTGGCCCTGGCCGAATTGCCGACGGCGGTGTTTGCGATGTCGGACACGCTGGCCATCGGCGCAGTCAAGGCGTTTCGCCGCAAGGGCAAGCGCGTGCCGGAAGACATTGCGGTGGTCGGATTCGACAACCTGCCGCTGTCGGCCGTCTTCGAGCCCGCACTGACCACCATCGCGCAACCGATGCGCGAACTGGGCGAGGCCGCGGCGTCGCTGCTGCTGCAGCGACTGGTCGGCGCCGAGCCCGCTTCACGCACGCTGCCGCACCACCTGGTCCTGCGCGAATCGGCGTGATCCTGAAGTCGGTCTGAAGTCGGTCCTGCATCGGCCTGAAGCCGCAGGACCCCGCCTGATTCATCCCGTCGCTGGCGCGCTGCGGCCGCAATGGGCATGGCCGCCGCTCTGCCCGGGTCCTGAATTACACCCGGCAGCCGCCGTGTCCGGCAGTGATTCCGCAAATACCGAGTGTTTGCGATCTTGATGGCAGTGGCTGCGGGAAATCGCTTACCTTTGAGGAAAGAGACAAGCCCAGCGACACCCACCCATGGCAAAGACCATTCGAGGCCCGGCAATTTTCCTGGCCCAGTTCGCGGGCGACACGCCGCCCTTCAACAGCTGGTCCGCCATCACGCGGTGGGCTGCGTCGCTGGGTTACGAAGGCGTGCAACTGCCCACGAATGACGCGCGGTTGTTCGACTTGGCCCGCGCCGCCGAAAGCAAGACCTATTGCGATGAGATCGCCGGCATTGCACGCGAGAACGGCGTGGCCATCACCGAGCTGTCCACACACCTGCAGGGGCAGCTGGTCGCGGTGCATCCGGCCTACGACGAAGCCTTCGACGCCTTCGCGCCGGCAGCGCTGCGCGGCAAGCCGGCCGATCGCCAGCGCTGGGCCGTACAGCAGTTGCTGCTGGCGGCGAAGGCTTCGAACAACCTGGGCCTGGAGGCCAGCATCAGCTTCAGCGGCGCGCTGGCCTGGCCATTCCTCTACCCCTGGCCACAGCGGCCGGCGGGCTTGGTGGAAACGGCATTCGACGAATTGGCCAGGCGCTGGAAGCCCATCCTGGATGCGTATGACGAAGCCGGCTGCGACCTGGCCTTCGAGCTGCACCCCGGCGAGGACCTGTTCGACGGTGCAACGTTCGAAATGCTGCTGGAGCGCGTGCATCACCACCCGCGCCTGGCCATTGCCTACGACCCCTCGCATTTCGTGCTGCAGCAGCTCGACTACCTGGACTTCATCGACCTCTATCACCGGCGCATCAAGGTCATGCACGTGAAGGACGCCGAATTCCGCCCCGATGGGCGCCAGGGCGTCTATTCGGGCTACCAGCCTTGGCTGCAGCGGGCTGGGCGCTTCCGCTCGCTGGGGGACGGCCAGGTGGATTTCCGCGCCATCTTCTCGAAGATGGCGCAGCACGATTTTCCCGGCTGGGCCGTGCTGGAGTGGGAGTGCTGTTTAAAGCACCCGGAGCAGGGCGCCGCCGAGGGTGCGCCCTTCATCCGCGCGCACATCATCCGCGCGACCGACAAGGCCTTCGACGACTTCGCTGGCGGTTCGTCCGACCCGGCGCGGGTTCGCGGCCTGCTGGGGATTGGCTGATGGCGCGCAGCCCTGCTCCACCCGAGCCGGTGCGCCTGGGCATGGTTGGCGGCGGCGAAGGCGCTTTCATCGGCGCCGTGCACCGCTGGGCCGCGCAGCTGGACCGCCGCTACGTGCTGCTGGCTGGCGCGCTGTCGTCGACGCCGGCCAAGGCGCAGCGGTCCGCCCGCGCGCTGGGCCTGGCCCCCGAGCGCAGCTACGACGACTACGAAGCGATGGCGGCCGCCGAGGCCGCGCGCGCCGACGGCATCGAGGCCGTGGCCATCGTCACGCCCAATCACCTGCACGCGCCGGTGGCGGCGGCCTTCATCGCACGCGGCATTCACGTCATTTGCGACAAGCCGTTGACCGCCGCGCTGCCGGATGCGCGGCGCCTGGCGGCACAGGCCAGGCGGCGCGGCGTGGTCTTCGCCGTCACGCACAACTACAGCGCCTATCCCATGGTGCGCCAGGCGCGGCAGATGCTGCGCGACGGCGCGCTGGGCCAGCTGCGCGTGGTGCAGGTGGAGTACCCGCAGGACTGGCTGGCCGAGCCCATCGAGCGCAGCGGCCAGAAGCAGGCGGCCTGGCGCACCGATCCGCTGCAAAGCGGCGGCGGCGCCATCGGCGACATCGGCTCGCACGCCTGGCAGCTGGCGGACTTCATCGTCGGCGAGCCGGTGGCCGAGCTGTCGGCGCAGTTGACGAGCTTTGTCGAAGGCCGCAGCGTCGATGACGACGTGCAGGTGCTGCTGCGCTGGGCCGGCGGCGCGCGCGGCATGCTGTGGGCCAGCCAGGTGGCGCCCGGGCATTTGAACGACCTGCGCATCCGCATCTACGGCTCCCGCGGTGGCCTGGACTGGTGCCAGGCGCACCCTGACCAGCTGCACTTCACGCCGCTGGGCGAGCCGACGCGCATCCTGCAGCGCGGCACCGCGGCCATGCGGCCCGACGCAGCGCGCCTATCACGCATTCCGGGCGGCCACCCCGAGGGCTACCTGGAGGCCTTTGCCAACCTCTACGGCGAGATCGCCGAGGCCCTGGTGGCCGCGCGCGGCGACAAGCCTGCGCCGAAGGGCGTGCAGTTCCCCACCGTCGACGACGGGGTGCGTGGCGTGCGCTTCATCGACGCGGTACAGCGCTCGGCCCGGTCGGGTGGACGCTGGATCCGGTTGCTGCCCTGAATGGAAATGAATGGCCGAGCAGGTGAAACGATAGGTCGGTCATCGCGGGAAAGCGTTTACAGTGATTCCAATCAATTCTCTATCGATTCCCGGTGAATGGGAACGAAATGCCAAGGAGACAGGAAATGAAGTTGCGTAGTCGAATGGGGTCGCCTCGCCGGCCGCGTGAATTCGGCGCCGGATTGCTGGTGTCGGCCACCGTGCTGGCCGTGCCCCATATGGCGCATGCGCAGGATGCCAATGCCGGTGCGGTCCCCCCGCCCGTGCCGCCCGCCCAAAGTGCCGCGCCCGCACAGTCGGCGCAGCCTACACAGCCGGTGCAACCAGCACAGCCGGCCGTGGCCGGTGAAGTCATCGTCACCGCGAACCGCATCGAATCGGTCGCGTCCAAGACGCCGATCGCACTGTCGGTGATCGGCAAGTCGGACCTGCGCGACCAAGGCATCACCGATGCCACGCGCCTGGTCGACGCGGTGCCCAATCTGTCGATCGACCGCGTCAGCGGTGGCGGCGTTCAGATTGCCATTCGCGGCATCTCCAGCACCGACAACAGCGAGAAAGGCGATCCCTCGGCGTCCTTCCTGTCGGACGGCATCTACATCGCCCGGCCGCAGGCGCAGGAGGTGAGCCTGTTCGACCTCGAGCGGGTCGAGATCCTGCGCGGCCCTCAGGGCACGCTGTACGGCCGCAATACCACGGCGGGCCTGATCAACGCGATCTCCGCGCGCCCGAAGAAGGTGTTCGAGGCCTCCGGCGACTTCGTCTACGGCAACTACGACACGCTGCAGGCCACCGCCATGGTCAACCTGCCGCTGGGCGAGAACGCGGCCATTCGCGCCGCACTGAACTACAGCAGCCGCGACAACTACGTGCGTGAAGGCGCCTCGCTGCCTTCGCTCGACCCGGCAAAGAAGGACCTGTCGTTCCGGCTCGGCGGCAAGTTCGACCTGGGCGAACGCGTTCACGTGTACCTCAAGGGCGACTACAGCTCGATGAAGGGCAACCCGCAGACCAGCGTGGCCCTGGGCAACTTCTACCAGATGCCCATCACTGCACCGGCCACGGGGCAGCGCGGCGCCACGCCGGTGTACCGCGCCGGCCAGTCGGCCAGCGAGTTGCAGATGCTGGGCTTCAAGCAGGACAGCGAGGCCGGCAGCGACAACAGCACCGGCGGTGTGATGGCCGAAGTGGCCGTGGACCTGACGGACGACCTCACCGCCACGTACCTCGGGTCGTACCGCGAGTTCACGCGCGACGAGCTGCAGCGCGGCTACGTCGGCCTGCTGACCGCCGGGCCATTCGCGGGCCAATACCCGCTGAATGCCACCTTCAATGGCAATTACCAGCAGCAATCGCATGAATTGAGGCTGGCCTACCAGCTGGACTGGGTCACGGCCCAGGCCGGCGTCTATTTCTTCGAGGAAGAGGCCGACGTCGACTTCCTGCTGTTCGGCACGCGCTTCTTCAGGCCGGGCCAGCGCGGCTATGTGTATGGCTTCCTGGGTCACCCTGCCAAGTCCGAGTCGCTGGGCTTCTTCGGGCAGGCCACCTTCAACGTGGCGGAGGCTTGGCGGGTCACCGCGGGCGTGCGGCAGACCAGTGACGACAAGTCGCGCGTGGGCGCGGTCATCAACCACGTCAACGTCACCGACCCGATCGACTACACGACCGGCACGCTGCCGGGCACGACCAACCCGGGCAGCCCGGCCACCGGCAACCAGCCCCAGCGCGACTCGCTGAACAACGCCTCGGTCAACTACAAGAAGACCACCTGGCGCCTGGGTTTCGACCACGACCTGAGCCCGGCCACGCTGCTGTACGGCACGGCCTCCACCGGCTACAAGGCCGGCGGTTTCAACGATGGCTGCCTGGCGGGCCAGCCGAACTGCAACGCGCCGGTGCCGGCGTCGGCCCTGTTCTATGCGCCGGAAACGCTCACCTCCTATGAGTTGGGCGTGAAGACGCGTTTCGCTGACCGCTTGGGCCGGCTGTCGGCCTCGGTGTTCCATTACGACTACAAGAACCTGCAGCTGAGCCAGATCTCCGCCACCTATTGCGGCGGGCCATGCCTGGTCACCAGCAACGCTGGCAAGGCCAAGGTCGACGGCGTGGAAGTGGAGACCGTGCTGCAGCCCAGCGCCAGCCACCGCTTCGACCTGTCGGTGGCCTGGCTGAATGCCCGCTACACCGACTACCAGGTGGCCCCGGGCGTCAACTTTGCCGGCGAGAAGCTCGATCGATCGCCGGAATGGGTGGCCAGCCTGGGATACCAGTATTCGATGCCGCTGGGCGAAGGCAATGTGGTGCTGGGCGTGCGCAGCAAGTACAGCGACAGCTACCACGTCGTCGCCACCGGCCTGCGCAACTTCTTCCGCCAGCCCTCGTTCACCAAGACCGACCTGACGGCGACCTACAACGGGGCGAAGAACCGCTTCTACATCCAGGGCTACGTCAAGAACGTAGAGAACAAGGTCACGCTCAGCAGCGCGTCCCTGTCTGCCAACTTCCCCGCCTTCACCGACGGCAATGCCCAGTTCGCCGATCCGCGGACGTATGGCGTCCGCATGGGCTTCAAGTTCTAGCCGAGGAGACACGCTGCCATGAACAACGAGCTGCCACGCACCAACAGGAACCAGGCCGACCGGGCGAAGCAGGGAGTCGTCGTCTTCTCCCGCATCGCCCAGCGCGACCTCTTCGCGTCGAAGCGGATCGAGCCCGTGGAGGGGGGCGGCTGGCGCATGCTGGTCCGCAATCCGTTCTACACCGGCACCTACCTGTCCACGGTGTCCTTCCTCCGCATTACCGTGAACGGCCACCTGGTGCCGGACGCGCATACCTTCATCGCGCTGCGCGGGCAGTTCATTCCCGCGGCCTATGCCAGGAACCTGCACGAGATCTGGTGGGGCATGGGCGAGGTGGCGGAGGTGCGCGTCACCGACCCGGCACTGGCCGCGCTGCTGGGACCGAAGAACCAGGTGGGTGTCGACATCGACATGCGCACCACCTTCAGCTACGGCTTTCCGAACGACACGCTCCCGTACCGGCTGAGCGGCGAATTGGAGTGCGATCAATGAAACTGGGACTCAGTCTCTACACCTTCGGCGCGGATTTCCATGCCGGAAGAACCACCGTGCATGACGCCATCCGCAAGGCGGCCGAGATCGGCTGCGATGGTGTCGAGATCATCGCCGAGCAGCACATTCCGGGCTGGCCCAATCCCAGCCTGGACGACCTGGCGGACATCCGCGATCTGGTGGCTTCGCTGGGCATGGAGATCTTCTGCTTCAGCTGCTACTTCGGGAAGAACATCCGCAGCGACCGGCCGCAGTCCTTCGACGAGCTGGTGCATCACGCGAAGCGCATGATCGCGCTGACCGCCCACCTGGGCGCGCCGGTCATGCGCCCCGCATTCAATGCTGAACCGGTCAGCCAATTGATCGACTTCGTCAAGGCCGTGCTGCCCGATCTGGAGAAGCATGGCGTGATCTGGGGCGTGGAGCTGCATGCGCCGCATCCACCTTCGTATTACCAGGAGGCGCTGGAAGCGGTGGAGTCGCCGTGGTTCCGCCTGGTGCCGGACTTCTCCTGCTGGCAGGGGCCGAATGCCCCGGGGCAGATCCAGACCAACGAGCTGTCCACCTTCCTGCCGCTGCTGAAATACGCCGTGCATTGCCACGGCAAGGCGCACATGTTCGACGCGAACGGCGAGGAACCCAACACGCCCTACAAGGAATTGCTGGGCATGCTGGCCGCCCACGGGTTCAAGGGGTCCATTGCCGGCGAATACGAAGGCTGGATCATCCATGACGAGCCCTCGGAGCGGCCCGCCCGCACCCTGTTCAAGCTGCTCGAGAAGTACGGTCGCTGATGAACACGACCGCCGCCACCACGGGATCCGCCTCGCCCCGGGCCGAAGCTCCTGCACCCAGTCTCCGCGAATCCGGCCTGGTCCCCTTGCTGGCCACGCTGGCCTTCGCCGCGGTCGCCCTGTTCCTCTTCTGGACCGCGCTGCAGGGGGTATTCCTGGCGCTGCAGGTCAAGAAGATCGATCCCGCGGGCGCCGCGGGTGGGCTCGCCTTCGTGGTGGCCATCGGCGCCATCGGCGCGCTCATCGCGGCGCCGGTCGCGGGGGCGCTGAGCGACCGCACGCGCAGCCGCCTCGGCGGCCGCGCACCGTGGATGCTGGTGGGTGCCGTGGCCACGATGGTGCTGGCAGTGCTGCTGGCGCATTCGACCAGCCTGGGTGAGCTGGCGGCATGGTGGCTGCTGATCCAGGTCAGCAGCAACCTGATCTTCACGCCCATCATGGTGCACATCCCGGAACGCGTTCCGGTGGCGCGGCGGGGCGTTTTTTCCGCAGCGGTGGGGGTGTCCCACCTCTGCGGCGTGTTCCTTGGACAGGCGGCCGGTGCGGCCTTCGCGCAGCGGCTGGTGCTGGGCTACGTCGCCGTCTCGGTCCTGCTGGTGATCGCGGTCGTCGCCTTCGTGCTGGTGAACCGGCGCTCCAATCTCGGCATTCCCAAGCCGGCCTTCAACCTGGCCACGCTGCTCAAGACCTTCTGGGTCAATCCGGTCAAGCATCCGGCCTTCGGCTGGACCTTCCTGGGCCGCTTCCTGGTGCTCACCGGCTTCTTTCCGCTCAAGGTCTACCTGCTCTACATCCTGCAGGACTACGTGGGCCTGGGCGCGGGGGCGGTGGCCAGCGTGCCGATGATGGGCCTGGCTGGCATGGCCGGCGCGGCCCTGGGGACGCCGCTGGCGGGCTGGATCAGCGACCGCCTGGGCGTCACGCGTCCTTTGATCTACATCTGTTCGGCCGTGATGGTGGCGGGCATCGCGGTGCCGCTGGTCTTTCCCACTTTCGAAGGCATGCTCGTCTACTGCTTCCTCGCAGGCGCGGGCTTCGGCGGCTTCGGGTCGGTGGACTACGTGCTCATCACGAAGGTGCTGCCATCGCAGGAAGACGCCGGCAAGGACTTGGGGCTCATCAACATGACCACCACGCTGACGCAGTCCCTGGGCGTGGGCCTGGCCGGCTCCCTGGTCAGCGCGACCGGCGGCTACACGGTCCTGTTCCCGATGGGCATCGCCTTCATCGTGCTCGGCACGGTCTGCATCGCCTTCATCCGCGGCGTGCGCTAATTCTCATCAGACCCGGATACACCATGGGGGACTTCGACTACATCGTGGTCGGCGCCGGCTCGGCCGGTTGCGTGCTGGCGCGCCGGCTCAGCGACGACCCGTCGAACCGCGTGCTGCTGGTGGAGGCCGGCGGCACCAACCAGAGCATGCTGGTCAAGATGCCCGCGGGCTTTGCGCGCATCATGGGCCGGCCCGACTACTACTGGTCTTTCCCGGTCGCGCCGCAGCCCGGCCGCCGCAGCGAGCGGATCAGCTACGGCCGCGGGCTGGGCGGTTCGTCGGCCGCCAACGGCATGTGGTACCTGCGCGGCCACCCGCGCGATTTTGACGGCTGGCGTGCCATGGGCCTGCCGTCCTGGGGCTGGGAAGCGATCGCGAAGGCGTACCGGCAGATCGAGGACTACGGCGATCCGCGCGCAGATGCGTCGCGCGGGCAGGGCGGTCCCTTGCAGGTCACCGGCTCCACCTACCGGTCCGAGGTGTTCGATGCCATCGTCGCTGCGTGCCAGCAGGTCGGCCTGCCGTGGACGGACGACATCAACGCGCCGGGTGCGGAAGGCGTCGGCCGCACCCAGTACACAGTGGACCGCAGCGGCCAGCGCGCTTCCGCCTACGAGGCCTTCGTCGCGCCGGTGAGGACCCGGCCCAACCTGGCCATCGTCACCGATTGCGAGGTGAGGCGCATCGTCATCGACGGCGGCCGTGCGGTCGCCATCGAATGCGAACGCGGCGGCGCGACAGTCCGTTACGGCGCGCGCCGCGAGGTGGTGGTGTCCGCCGGCGTCTGCAAGTCGCCGCAATTGCTGATGCTTTCGGGCATCGGGCCAGGTGCGCACCTGTCTCAGCACGGCATTCCGGTGCAGCGCGACCTGCCCGCGGTCGGCGAGAACTGGTGCGACCACCAGAAGCTGGGCATTTCATACGATTTGCACAACCACCCCGGCATCAACCGCGAATTCATCGGCTGGCGGCTGTATCGCAATGCGCTGCGCTATTTGCTCACGGGCACCGGCCCGATGACGCGCGTGGGCATGCCGGTCACGATGTTGGTCTCGGGCGAAGGCGAAGCCGGCTGGCCGGACATGCAACTCGGCGCCACGCCCTTTGCCATGCGCACCGTCAAGGAAATGGCCGCCCATCCCGGCAGCCCGATATCAGGCAAGCCGGGCATCACCTTCGCCGGATTTCACCTGCGGCCGAAGGGACGCGGCACGGTGCGGCTCGGCAGCGGCGATTTCAGGGACCCTCCGCGCGTCGATCCGCGCTTCTGGAGCGACGAGGCGGACCAGCGCAAGGCGCTGGAAATGTTCCACATGCTGCGCAGGATCGCCCGTGCCGGCGCGCTGTCGCGCTACGTCGGCGCGGAGCGGCAGCCCAGTGCCGGCCTGCAGTCGGACCACGAGATCATCGACGCGCTGCGCGACCTGACCGACCCGGGACTGCACGGCACCGGCACCTGCTCGATGGGCACCGACCCGGCGCGCTCCGTCGTCGACGATGCCTGCCGCGTGCACGGCGTCGCCGGCTTGCGCGTGGTCGATTGCTCGATCATGCCGGCCCCCGTGTCGAGCGGCACCAACGGTCCGGCGATGGCCATTGGCCAGCGCGCGTCGGAGCTGATTCTTTCTACGAGGCAATAGGAGGGAGACCATGAACAACGGAAATCAGGTGCGCTGGGGCATCCTGGGCTCGGGCAGGATTGCACGCGCCTTCGTCGAGGGCGCACAGGGCTCGACGCTGGGTACGGTCGCCGCCATCGCAAGCAGGGACCCGTCGCGGCCGGCAGCCGATGGCGCTTTCGGCGAGATCCCGATCGTCGCCGGCTACGAGGCCGTGCTCAGGGATCCCGCGATCGACGCCGTGTACATCGCCTTGCCCCATCCCTTGCATGCGGAATGGGGCATCAAGGCTGCACGATCGGGCAAGCACGTGCTGTGCGAGAAACCCTTCGCCATGTCCAGCACCGAGGCGGAAGCGATGTTCGCCGCCGCGGCTGGCGCCGGCGTGCTGATGGCCGAAGCGTTCATGTACCGCGTGCATCCGCTGACCCGCGGCATCCTGGACGTGCTGAACCGCGGCGCCATCGGCGAGATCCGGCTGATCCATTCCAGCTTCGGCTTCAACATGCCCATGTTCCTGCCGGAGCATCGGCTGCTGTCGAAGGCACTGGGCGGCGGCGCGGTGCTGGACCTAGGCGGCTATCCGGTGTCGATGGTGCGCCTGCTCGCCAGCCATGCCACGCCGGCGCGCATGCTGGAGCCGGTGGAGGTCAAGGCCGTGGGGCGGATCGGCGCTACTGGCGTCGATGAATGGGCCAGTGCCTCGCTGCGGTTCGAGAACGGGATCGTGGCGACGCTATCGGTGTCGCTCGCCGCGCAGCAGGACAACGTGCTGCGTGTCTTCGGCAGCCAGGGCCGGCTGGAGGTGGATGATTTCTGGTTCGGGACCGGCCGCCTCGGCGGAACGAAGCAGATCAAGGTCATCGACAACCAGGGCCGCGTGACGGCGGAGACCATCGAGGAGCCGCGCCACGTCTACACCGTGCAGTTCGACGCGCTGAACCGAAGCATCCTGAGCGGTGCGCGCGAGCTGGAATACCCCGGCATGAACGCCCGCGACACCATCGGCAACATGGCGGTCCTGGATCGGTGGCTGGTGGAGATTGGCTACCGGTCCTAGCGCGCTTGGCCGAGCAGGACGGAAGGCGGCTGTCGCACGCGGCGCCTGCGCAGCCACTTGGCGCCATGCGTGGCGCTGGGAGGGACCGCGAGCGGACCGGCCGCTGAATCACGATCGAAAGGCACGTCGCTGCGCTGGACGCCCGGAAGCTGCATGCGCGTCAATAGGCCAGCCGCCCGTCCGCCTTCACGATGCCGATGTCGACGAAGCGGCTGCCCACGTTGCCGCGCGAGAAATCGAGCCGGAAGCCGCCCAGGTCGATCTCGCCCAGCGCGCGCAGCGTGCGGATGAATTCGTCCGACGAGCGGCCCTTCATGCGCCGCGCCACTTCGATGAAGAGCCGTGCGCAGACATAGCCTTCGAGGTGGAAGGCCGACAGCTGCTTCAGCGCCGGGAAGGTGCTGCGCATCGCGGCCTGCAGCTCGCGCTGCAGCGGCAGCACCACGCCCATAGGGTTCGGAAAGGCCTGGCTCAGGCCCACGCCGTGGGCACCGCGGCCGGCCACCTGCACCAGCAGCTCGGGCGACAGGTAGGACACGGCGTAGACCGATTGCGAGAAGCCCGCGGCGCGCAGCGCGGCGACGGCATCGGCCATGAAGCGCGGCGGGCCCATCACCACCGCGCAGGGCAGTTCGGCCGACGCGAGCGCGCGCGCTGCGGCCTGCAGCGAAGCCGCGTCCAGGGTGGCCTTCACGCCCTGCACCTCGACCCCGCCGGCCGCGCGTGCCGCGGCGTTGGCGGCGGCCAAGCCCGAATGTCCGCCCGGCGCATCGACGTACAGCAGGCCGATGCGGCGGATGCCCAGCACCTTCACATGGCGCACGATGCGCTCGATCTGCTGGCCATCGCCGGCGCGCAGGTGGAACAGCTTGGGGTGCCCCGGATCGCGAAAGGCTTCCGCGCCGGGCACGGCATTGAGCACCACCGTGTCGGCGGCGTCCAGCAGGCGCCTTTGCAGCACGCGCTGCACGGTGGGCGAGCCGTAGAGCGACAGCAACGCGAGCGGGCGCTGTGCCAGCGCCTCGGCAAAGCGCTGCTCGAAACGGGCCAGGTCGTTGCCGTCGTCGAGCTGCAGCAGCTCCACGGGTTGGCCATTGACGCCGCCGCGCACATTGACCGCCGCGAAGGCCGCGCGCATCCCTTCGCCCAGCTGCACGGCTTCCGGCACCGCGGCAGGATCGGCCAGGCTGCCGATCTGTACCGCGAGCAGCCGATCGGCGGCGCTCGCGTGCCGTGCCACCAGCGGCAACAGCAGCGCCGCGGTGCCCGCCGCGCCCAGCATGCGGCGGCGCGCCAGCATGCCCCGGTTCATGGGCGGGCCAGGGTCAAGCCGGGCTCCCCGCCGCGGCGGCGGCCATCTTGCGGATGGCTTCCAGCGTCGCGTCCACCGCCTTCACGTAGTCGCGTTCCATGACCTGGCGGAACTCCAGCTCTTTCGGGCTGTCGCTGGGCGCATCGACCAACTGCAGCGCAAAACTGAAGCGCAGGCGCAGTTCGTCGTCGCTGTCGCCCAGCACCTCGTTGACGATGAAGCCGTCGGCATTGCCCGACAGGCGCAGGAACACCACCTTCTTCTCGGGGTAGAAGGTGATCTTCTCGCGCGCGTCCTCGCCGCGGAAGACGATGTCGCGCACCAGGCCGTTGGGCGTGCGCTCCACCACGTCGCACTTGGCCATGCCGGGCACGAAGGGCAGGGCGTTGTCGGCCTTCATCACCAGGCCTTGCCACACCTGGGCGCGGGTGAGCCGCGGCTGGCCGGCGGTGCGGCCTTCGTTGACGGCCACTTCCTTGGACACGTAGATCATCTTCGGTCTCCTTGAGCAGATTGGAATGGGTGGAAGGAGGACTTGCCGCTAGCGTCCCAGTGACTTGGCACTGTGTCCGCCGATGCCCCAGTGGGATTTCGGCAGTTCTTCCACCAGCACGCGCACCGATTCCTTCGGCGCCTCCAGCGCCTGCACGGCGGCTTCAGTCAGTGCTTGGATCAGCGCCTCGATCTTCTCCGGCGGGCGTCCTTCCATGATCTTCACCAGCACGATGGGCATGGCTTCCTCCTCCTCGTTGTTGCTTGTTCAGGCGAAGCGCAGCGACACCGAGCCGATGTCCTGGTAACGCACGTTGATGACGTCGCCGGGCTCCACCGCATAGGCCTCGGTGGCGCCGCCGGTCATCACGAAGCAGCCGGCGGGAATGTGCTCGCCCCGCTCGGCCAGCATGTTGGCCAGCATCGCGACGCTGGCGGCCGGGTGGCCCAGCACCGCGGCGCCGGCGGCGGTGCCGATGACGGCGCCGTTCTTCTCCACCACGATGCCCAGCGTGCGCAGGTCCAGCTCGTCCACGCGGCGTGCATGGCCGCCGGTGACGAACCGGGCCGACGAGCAGTTGTCGGCCACCACGCTTTTCAGGTCGAACTTGAAGTCGCGGTAGCGCGAGTCGATGACCTCGACCGCGGGCACGATGAAGTCGGTGGCGGCCAGCACGTCGCCGATGTGGATGCCGGGACCCCGCAGCGGCGCGCGCAGCACGAAGGCGATCTCGGCCTCGATTTTCGGGTGGATCAGCTGGTCGAACTCGACGACGCCGCCGTCGGGCCGCACGTAGTCGTCGACCAGGAAGCCGTAGATCGGCTGCTCCACGCCCATCTGCTTCATCTTCGCGAACGAGGTCAGGCCCATCTTCAGGCCCACCAGCCTGCTGCCGCGCTGGAGCTTGCGGCGGCGGATCTCGTACTGGACGGCGTAGGCGTCGGCCCAGTCCATGTCCGGATGGTCGTCGGTGATCTTGGTGATGTCGGCTCGGTTGCGCTCGGCGGATTCAAGGCGTTCGGCCAGGGCCTGGATGATGCGATGTTCGAGTTGCATGGTCGTGTTCAGGCGAAGCGGCACGACACCGTGCCCACCTTGCCCAGGCTCATGTGGATGTGGTCGCCGGCCTTGACCGGGAACATGATGGACAGCGAGCCCGACAGGATGACCTCGCCCGCCTTCAGCGCAATGCCGTACTGGCCCAGGGCATTGGCCAGCCAGGCCACGGCATTGGCCGGGTTGCCCAGCGTGGCGGCGCCGGCGCCGGTGCCCACCAGCTCGCCGTTCTTCTCCAGCACCAGGCCCGCGGTCGTCAGGTCCAGGCTGCGCGGGCTGACGCCGCGGTCGCCGATGACGAAGGCGGCTGACGAGCCGTTGTCCGCCACGGTGTCCTGCACCTTGATCTTCCAGTCGCGGATGCGCGAATCGACGATCTCGAAGCAGGGCAGCACGCATTCGGTGGCCGCCAGCACCTGCGCGGTGGTCACTCCGGGGCCGCTCAGGTCGTGCTTCAGCAGGAACGCGATCTCGCCTTCGGCCTTGGGCTGGATGAAGCGCGTGGCGTCCAGCGTGGCCCCGCTGGAATGGCTCATGCCTGACAGCAGGTGGCCGAAGTCGGGCTGGTCCACGCCGAACAGCTTCTGCACCACCGCGGCGGTCAGGCCCACCTTCTTGCCCACGTGCCGCTCGCCCGCTTCCACGCGGCGCGCAATGGTGCGCAGCTGGATGCGGTAGGCATCGTCCAGCGTGATGCCGGGCACGCGGTCGGTCAGCGGCTCCAGCATGCGGTTGCCCTTCCAGGCGTCGTACAGCTCGTCGCCCAGTTCGTCGTTGAGCTTGTCGCTCACTTTGTCTGCCACTGACATGCTTGTCTCCTCGCGCGCCCGGTCTCAGAGCTTGACGCAGACGTTGCGCAGCTCGGTGTAGAACTCCAGCGAATGCACGCCGCCTTCGCGGCCGATGCCGGAGCGGCCCTGGCCGCCGAAGGACGTGCGCAAATCGCGCAGGAACCACGAATTGACCCAGGCTATGCCGACATTGATCTTCGAGGCCACGCGGTGCGCGCGCGCCAGGTCGCGGCTCCACACCGTGGTGGCCAAGCCGTAGTCGGTGGCATTGGCCAGCGCGATGGCTTGGGCTTCGGTGTCGAAGGGCGCCAGATGCACGCAGGGGCCGAAGATCTCCTCGCGGATCACCGCCGAGGATTCGGGCAGGCCGGTCCAGATGGTGGGCTGCACCCAGGCGCCTTCCGCATACTGCGCCGGCACCGGCGGAATGCCGCCACCCGTCACGACCGTCGCGCCGTCCTTCTTCGCCTGTTCGTAGTAGCCCAGCACCTTGCGGCGGTGCCCCTGGCTGATCAGCGGCCCCATCGTGGTGGCCTCGTCCATCGGGTCGCCGAAGCGGTAGCCCTCGGCCCGCGCCTTCAGCGCCGCGCAGAAGCGCTCGAAGATCGGCCTTTCGACGTAGACCCGCTCCGTGCCCAGGCACACCTGGCCGCAGTTGGCGAAGGCGGCACGGGCGATGCCCTCGACCGCGGCGTCGAAGTCCGCATCGGCGAACACGATGCCGGCGTTCTTGCCGCCCAGTTCGAAGGACACCGGTCGCACGCCCTCAGCCGCGGCCTTCATGATGGCCTCGCCCGTGCGCGTCTCACCGGTGAACGTGATGGCATCGACGTCCGGGTGCCGCGTGAGCCATTCACCGGCCGAATCGGGGCCGAAGCCGTGCACCACGTTGTAGACGCCCGGCGGCACGCCCACCTTGTTCATCACCTCGCCCAGCAGCGTCGCGGTGCTGGGCGTCTCTTCCGAAGGCTTCACGACCACCGTGTTGCCGCAGGCCAGCGCCGGGCCCACCTTCCAGGTCATCAGCAGCAGCGGCAGGTTCCAGGGGCTGATGACCGCGACCACCCCCTTGGGCACGCGGATGCCGTAGTTCAGCGCACCGCGGCCGTCGGGCGTGTCCGTCGCGAAGCATTCGGTGGGCACGTTCTTCACCACGTCGGCGAAGACCTTGAAGTTGGCCGCGCCGCGCGGGATGTCGATGTGGGCCGCGATGCTGCGCGGCTTGCCGGTGTCGGCGATCTCGGCCTGCAGGAAGTCGTCGAAGCGGCGCTGCACCTCGGCTGCCACGGCGTGCAGCATGGCTGAGCGCGTCTCCAGCGCCATCGTGCCCCAGGGGCCGGACAAGGCGGCCTTCGCAGCGCGCACCGCGGCGTGCACGTCGGCCTTCGAGGCCTCGTGCACCTGGCTCACCATTCGGTTGGTCAACGGGCTCAGGTTGGCGAAGGTGCGGCCCGAGGTGGCGGCCACGTGGCGGCCTTCGATGAAGAGCAGGGTCTGGGGCGCGTCGTTGGTCATGGGCGAGGCCGGCCTCGAATACTTAGGCTGCTGAAGTGTCGTGACCCGGCGCTGTTCCGGGCCGAGGCAGTGTCGGGTGGGGCGTGCCCCCTGTCCATGCAATGAAGGCAATGCCTACTATTGACCGAGCGAATTCCCATTCACGCCGCGCGCTGGTTAGCGTATGCGGCCGTTGCAACGCGGACTGCGGAAACCCCACGGCGATGAAACTGAATGCCCTTGACCTGAACCTGCTGCTGGTGTTCGACGCGGTGCTGCGCACCGGCAGCGTCACGCAGGCGGCCGAGGAAGTCGGGCTGTCTCAGCCGTCGATGAGCAATTCATTGACGCGATTGCGTGAATATTTCAACGACCAGCTCTTCGTTCGCACGCAGGGATCGATGCAGCCCACGCCCTTCGCGCTGCGGCTGGCACCGCCGGTTCAGGAAGCGCTGCTTCAATTGCGCACCGCCCTCGAGGACAAGCGCCACTTCGACCACCGCACGTCCGAGCGCAGCTTCCGCATCTGCATGACGGAGGTGGCGCAGCGCGTCTTCCTGCCGCCCTTGCTGGCGCATTTCATGCTGGAGGCGCCCAAGGTGCGCGTGGCCACGGTGGAAATGACGCCGGACCAGGCGCAGAACGCGCTGGTGACCGGCGACATCGACCTTGCCGCCGGGTACTTCGCCGACTTCGGCCCCAACTTCTATGCGCAGCGCGTGTTCCAGGAACGCTACGTGGTGATGGCGCGGCGCGGCCACCCGGCCACCGCGGACGGCCTGTCGCTGCAGAGTTTCCTGCAGGCCTCGCACATCGCCTACCTGCCCACCGCGGCGAGCCACCACACGCTGGAATCGACGCTGGACCGCGAGTTCGCGCAGCAGGGCATCAAGCGCCACGTGGCGGTGCAGGTGGCGCACTCGCTGGGGCTGTCCAGCATCGTCGCCAGCACCGACCTGATCGCCACGATTCCCTCGCGCCTGGGCCAGGCCTTTTCAGACCTGGTGGACGTGGAGCTCTTCGAGCTGCCGCTCAACATCCCGCGCATCGACATCAAGCAGTACTGGCATGCGCGTTTCCACCAGGATCCCGCCATCCAATGGCTGCGCGCGCAGTTCCAGCAGCTGTTCCAGATCTGAGAAGCCGGCGTTTCAATGCCGCGTCAAATGATGGGAGTGGGTGGCACTTCATTCAAGCGATGAATAAACCGAATTGCGATGCCGGCATGGATCGCCGAAGCCTCCACCGATACGCTGTGGACCCATGGCACCCCGGTGCTTCGAATCCCAGGAGAGGCAGTGATCCATCTTCACGACATCCGCTACGTGCGCCTCGGCACCCGTGACTTGGGTGGCGCCACGCGCTATGCGGACCGCATCCTCGGCCTTCGCGAGGGCGGGCGCAGGGGCAACCCCAAGCATGGCGAGCAGGTGTACTTCCGCAGCGACGACCGCGACCACACGCTGGTCTACTTCGACGGCGACCCGAGTGACCATGCGGTCGGCTTCGAGGTGGTCGACGAAGCCGCGCTGGATGCCGCTGCAGCCGCGGTGGAACGTTTCGGCCTCGGGGTGCAGGCCGGCAGTGCGGCCGAATGCGACGAGCGCCATGTGCGTGCCTTCGTGCGTTTCCGCGACCCCACCGGCAACGTCATCGAACTGGTGGCGGGTCCGCACCACGGCGGCCGTCGCTTCTTTCCGACGCGCGACAGTGGCAACACGGGCTTCTCGCACGTGGGCCTGCGCACGACCGATGCCGCGCGCGACGAGCGCTTCTGGACCCAGGTGCTCGGCGCCAAGGTCAGCGACCGCATCGGCAACGCGCCGCTGCTGCGCATCGACGAGGTGCACCACAAGGTCGCGCTGTTCCCGTCGTCCCACGCCGGCGTGCAGCACATCAACCACCAGGTGCAGTCCATCGACGACATCATGCGCTCGTGGTACCTGCTGCAGCGCGAGGGCGTGAAGGTCGTCTTCGGCCCCGGCCGGCATCCCACGTCGGGCGCGATGTTCCTGTACTTCGAGGGCCCGGACGGGATGGTCTACGAGTACTCCAGCGGCGTGCGGTCCATCACCGACCCGCATTACCAGCCGCGCCAGTTCCCCTTCGGCCCCGAGTCGTTCTGCATGTGGGGCGCGCGGCCGGACATTCCCGAATTCGCCGACAAGTGAGCTGAGCGCCCATGCCGCACACCATCACGCTCCATCCCTCCGGCCACAGCTATGCCTGCCCCGAGCCGGCCACCGTGCTGAAGGCGGGGCTGGACGCCGGCCTCTTCATGCCCTACAGCTGCCGCTCGGGCGTGTGCCGCACCTGCCGCGGCCGCGTGGTGGAGGGTGCCGTCGACTTCGGCGACGTCCACCCCAAGTACCTGAGCGAGGCCGACAAGGCCGCCGGCTACGCGCTGCTGTGCTGCGCGCGGCCGCTGGGGAACGTGACCATCGAGGTCAAGGAGATCGATGCCGGCTCGGCCATCCGATCCAAGTTCATGCCCGCGCGCGTGCTGAAGCTGGAACGCGCCGCGCCGGACGTGATGGTGGCCACCATCGGCCTGCCGATGAACGAACCGATGATCTTCCGCGCCGGCCAGTACATCGAGTTCGTGCTGCCGGACGGCACGCGGCGCAGCTACTCCATGGCCAACGCGCCGAGCAACGACGGCGTGCGCCAGATCGAGCTGCACATCCGCCACGTGCCCGGGGGCCAGTTCAGCGACTACGTGTTCAACCGCATGCGGGTGCGCGACGTTCTGCGGCTGGAGATGCCGCTGGGCTCCTTCTTCCTGCGCGAGGACAGCGAACGTCCCATCGTGCTGCTGGCCTCGGGCACGGGCTTTGCGCCCATCCAGTCGCTGGTGAGGCACAGCCTCGCCCGCGGCATCACCCGGCCGATAACGCTGTATTGGGGCGGCCGCCGGCGCGAAGACCTGTACCGCCACGAGCAGGTGCAGCACTGGGTGGCCGAGCACCGGCACATTCGCTATGTGCCGGTGCTGAGCGAGCCGACGCCGGAATGCGAATGGTCCGGACGCACCGGCTTCGTGCACCACGCGGTGATGCAGGACTTCCCGGACATGAGCGGCCTGGCCGTCTATGGCTGCGGCGCCCCCATCGTCGTCGAGAGCGCGCGCCGCGACTTCATCCAAGAGTGCCGCCTGCCGGAAGACGAGTTCTACGCCGACTCCTTCCTCACCGCGGCCGACAAGAACGCGTGAATCACGAAAGAGCCCCAACCATGCTGACCCTGCCCGACAACTGCCGCGTGGACCTGCCGCGCCACGGCTCCGTCGTCAAGCCCTTCTGCCTGAGCCACGGCACGCTGGAGTGCTACGACCTGGTGGAGACGCGCCGCTTCTACGAGGAATTCCTCGGCCTGGAATGCGTGCGCCACGGCAAGCCGGCGATGGCCATCCGCCTGGCGATGCGCTTCCACATCATCTGCGTGGAAGTGGGCGACCAATTGAAGCCCGTGCACCTGCTGAACCACTGGGGCGTGGACGTGCAGACCCGCGAGGAAGTGGACGAGGCCTACCGCCAAGCGCTGGCCAACCAGGAGAAATACAAGATCCGCCAGGTGATGGCGCCGAAGGACATGCACGGCGTGTATTCGTTCTACCTGGTCGACCTGGACCACAACTGGTGGGAGATCCAGTACTACGAGAACGGCTTCCAGCACGACGACCTGTTCGATTTCGGCGACCGCTTCGGCATGGACGACGCCCGCACCTTCGAGGCGCTGGAAGACGTGCAGCCGCGCGTGGAGCTGGCGCGATGATCCAGCTGATCACCCTGAAGACCGCCGAGGGCGCGCAGACCGGCCTGCTGGCCGATGGCCGGGCCTACCCTTCCGCGCGTTATGCCGACACGCTGGACGTGCTGCGAGACTGGGCCCACGCTGCCGCGCGACTTCCAGAGATCGCGGCCAAGCTGGGCCAGCGCGAACCGGTGAAGGACGCGCAGCTGCTGGCACCGCTGCCGCGGCCGCGCAACATCTACTTCGCCGGCGCCAACTACAAGGACCACGTGGCCGAGATGAAGGCCCGCCTGGGCCTGCCGCTGGACGCGGACCCGAAGGCCAGCGGCCAGAAGCCGTGGTTCTCGCTGAAGGCGTCCGGCCCGACCGTGGTCGGGCCCAACGCCCAAGTGGCGCTGCCATCCGGCACCCGGATGCTGGACTGGGAACTGGAGCTGGCGGTGGTGATCGGCCAGGGGGCGAAGAACGTGCCGGCCGCCAAGGCGCTGGACGTGGTGGCCGGCTACACGGTGGCCAACGACCTCTCGGCGCGCAACCGCATCAGCCGCGAAGGCGTCGCCAGCGATTCGCCGTTCAAGTGGGACTGGATCGGCCAGAAGTCATTCGACGGCGCCTGCCCGATGGGCCCGGCCATCACGCCGTCGGCCTACATCGGCGACCCGATGAACCTCGACATGAAGCTCTGGGTGAACGGCGAGCTGATGCAGTCGTCGAACACCAACCAGATGATCTTCTCGGTGCAGGAGCAGATCGAGCACCTGTCCCACTGCGTGACCCTGCAACCCGGCGACGTCATCCTCACCGGCACGCCCGCCGGCGTGGGCATGGCCCGCAACACCTTCCTGCGGCCCGGCGACGTGGTGCGGCAGTGGATCCAGAACATCGGTGAATTCAGCTTCACCATCACCGACGGATCGCCATGACATCCAAGATCCACGCCGCAATCATCGGCTCCGGCAACATCGGCACCGACCTGATGATCAAGCTGCTGCGCCAGGGCCAGGCGCTGCAGCTGGGCGCGATGGTGGGCATCGACCCCGCGTCCGACGGTCTCGCCCGCGCCGGGCGCCTCGGCATCGCCACCACGCACGAAGGCGCTGAAGGCCTGCTGAAGATGCCGGAGTTCGACCGCATCGAGGTCGTCTTCGACGCCACCAGCGCCGGGGCGCACGTCAGGCACGATGCGCTGCTGCGCGCCGCCAAGCCGCAGCTGCGCATGGTGGACCTGACGCCCGCGGCGATCGGGCCCTATTGCATTCCCGTGGTCAACGGCGAGCAGCATCTCTCGGCGCCCAACCTGAACATGGTCACCTGCGGCGGCCAGGCGACGATTCCCATCGTGGCGGCGGTGTCGCAGGTGGCGCCGGTGCGCTATGCGGAAATCGTCGCCAGCATCGCCAGCAAGAGCGCCGGCCCCGGCACCCGAGCCAACATCGACGAGTTCACCGAAACAACCTCGCGCGCGATCGAGGTGCTGGGCGGCGCCGCCAAGGGCAAGGCCATCATCATCCTGAACCCGGCCGAGCCGCCGCTGATGATGCGCGACACGGTCTATTGCCTGTGTGACGCGGCCG
>Ga0196963_10000478_pt1 | contig 36318 bp, 25 predicted proteins | sample S1_5metaG_FD_148600 | JGI IMG/M metagenome (GOLD analysis project Ga0196963, IMG submission 148600) | Soil microbial communities from Anza Borrego desert, Southern California, United States - S1_5 | ecosystem: Environmental > Terrestrial > Soil > Desert | place: USA: California | collected... | reverse complement strand
CGCATCGCGAGTGCCGGTTTGGCCATGTGCGCCTGGATGTCCCAGTTCGCGGTATTCACCGCCTGCCACAGGCCGTTGAGATCCGGTTTGCCGTTCAGGCGCGGCACCGCGCCGGCTCGCGCCTGTCCTTCGACGGCCGGGTTTGATACCAATGCGAACGTCGCCGCGGCCACGCCGGCGACGATGGACAGTTGTAGTACGGACGACCAACGCATACGCACCTCGAAGGGCGGATTATACGCGGGGTAGGTCCAGCGCTCGCGACACGGCCCTGCCGTTCGGCAAATGCGCTAGCGTAGGCGGATGCCGCTACAGGTGGTTCCCGCCGTTGGCCCGGTCCTGGACCAAATCCTTGCCGATACGCACCCGCTGTGGCATGACGGACTGTCGCTCGCCAATTATGCGAAAGCCTGGCACGCGCAGCTCAAGACGCCATGGGGCATGCAACATCTCGATCGCGTAGCGCTGATCGACGGCCCGCATGTCCTGGCCAGTGCCAAACGGTACGACCTGTCGGTACGGTTCGACGGCCGGATCCGGCGCGTGCTCGGCATTGGCGCCGTCTTCACCCCCGACGCACACCGCGGCCGGGGCTTCGCGCGTGAGTTGATCACGCGGATGCTGGACACTGCCGTCACCGAAGGACAGGAGTTCGCCATGCTGTTCTCCGAAATCTCGCCGGCGTTTTACGAGCGGCTCGATTTCGTGCCGGTGCCGTTGATTGAATCCACACTCGAAGTCGATCAGAAGCGCGGCGGCGCGCCCGCCATGCTCGTCCGCAGCGGCGACGACAAGGATCTGCCCGCGATCGCCGAAATGAGCGCCGCACGCGCAGTCGACGCACGTCTCGCGCTGGATCGCGCCGAGGACTTCATCCGCTTCAACATCACGCGCAAGCGCTTGCAGTCGGGACTGGCACCTCTCGGCACGCGCCACACCGAGTTTCTGGTCGTCGAAGAAGGCCACCAGGCGGTGGCGTATCTGGTGAGCACCGAACAGGACGGCCGCTGGATGATCGAAGAGGCGGGCGATCGCGATCCGGCCGGCGCGCGTCTCGGCGCCATGCTGCAGGTGATGCTGGCTCGCTATCCGAGCGAGCGTCTGCCGGAGATCAAGTGCTGGTGGCCGCGCGCATTGGTGCCACCGCAAGTGCGCGTCGCGGCCGCGATACCGACGCAGTCGGTTCTGATGATCAGGCCATTACGCGACCGCATCCTGCCGCTGCCGCCGCTTGCCGCCGCGGAAGTCGTGTATTGGCATGCGGACTATTTCTAACCGAGAGCCGGGAGCCGGGAGCCGGGAACCGGGATTCGGAAGCCGGGAGCCGGGAGCCGGGAGCCGGGAACCGGCAGCGGCGAGCGGGGGATCGTAGACCGCGGAGCCGGGCGGGGGTCGGGGTGGCGATCCGGGAGCGGGCCTGGGAGCCGGCAGCGGGAATCCGGGAGCGGCGAGCGGAGAGTGGCAGCGCGGCGCCGCGCGGGCGAGGGGGTCGCAGCGAGGGACGTTGGAGCGCGAGCCCTCGCCCCGCGCCCTACTCGATCGTGCGTGATGCGAGAGACTCGTGCAGTCTATAAAGCATCGCGCCCACGCGATCACTCGTCGCGAGCAGATGGGAGCAGGTAGCTTCGTCCATTAGCGCGTTACGCCGGGCAATTTCGATGTGAGTTTCCAATTCGCCTTGAGAGCCCATCGCGATGGACACGTGGTTCTGATATGCCGATGTGCGCTTCTTTCGTCGATAGCCCTCCGCCACATTCGACGGAATTGACGCAGCGGCACGACGAATTTGCCGCCGGAGATCGAAATCGGCGCGCGGCAGCTGCCTTGTCGATACGTAAACCAAATCTACAAGATCCATAGAGACCTGCCACACCTCAAGATCGCGGAATGAGCTCGGCGTCGCTGCACACATGCGAGCGTTTTGTGCAGATGTTGTGCCTGGCGGAATCGTTGCGATATGCGCCGCGAGCCGGCGCCGCTGTAAACAACAGTTGCATACGCGCGAATTTCCCGCCGGGAATCTCTGCTACTTCCGTTTGCGTGATGCAACTGGAGTGGCACTGTGTTGGGTGGCTGCGAATGGCTTGGGCGCCCAACGCCCTCGCGCCCGGCTCCCAGCTCCCGGTTCCCCGTTCCCGGCTCGTTACTTCTCCTGCATCCGGCCGCGCAGCCCGCCGAGATCGAACACTCCCGATCGATCGCCGGCCTTGAGGTAATCGGCCAGGCACTTGCGCGAGCAGAACAGGCCGGCATCTTCGAGCTGATCGCTGTGAGTCATGCCGTCCGGATCTGCCGGCAGCATTTTGTGGCGCCGCAATTCGAACGTGTCGAACGGCTGATTCTTGGGGAAGGACTCCGCGCACTGTTTGCAACGCATGCTCATCGTGGCCTACCTGGTTGCCGAGAGTTTAACGTCAACGGCCTTGGATTCGCCGTCGCCAATCTCGAGCCTCGCCGCCGACTCCCTGATTGCCGCCAGGAATTCAGCGTCGCCGGCCTGCCCGTCTTCGAGACCTTGCACAGCAACGATGTAGTAGGTCGCTGTTGGTAGCGCGGACAGGCGATAGCGTCCCTCCTGATCCGGCCGCGCCGCCTTGATGAATCGCGACTGATACGTCCACAACTGTTCGTTGGTCGGAAAGACGACGACGGTTGCGTCGAGTACTGGATTGCCCTTCGAGTCCGTTACCAGCCCGCTGAGCGAGGTCACCTTTTTCGTCAGAACAATCTGCGCGCCCGAGATGATTTGACCCGCGGGAAACTCTGACGGCGTATCCGTAATGTCCTGTCCTGCGACGATAACGGCCTTCATCGTCCAGCCTGGCGGCGTCGTCGCGCGCACCAGCGCGAAATCGCTCACGTTGCGCAACGCAAAAGACCAGTCGGCGGCAACGCGGGCTGTCGTCGCAGGTCCGCCCGGACCTCCGAACGCATCGGGTGATCCCGGCCGCAATCCGATCTGCAACTGCTCGGGACGGAAGTCGAACGGTTCGCCGGTATCGCTCACCACAGTGCCGGTGATCGTCGCCGGCCGCGCCGCCACCAGCGTCAGACCGTCCACGTCGTCGTTGCCGACCGAAAGATCCATGCGTGCGAGTTCGAATTCGCGGCCGCCAACAACCGCGCGGACCTGATAACGGCCGGGGGCGACGTTGCTGACCCGGAATGCGCCGGTGCGGTCGATGCGGTTGCCGGCGCTGCCTTGCGGCATCGCCATCGCTGAACGGCCGCCGGCGGCAGGCACCAGCATCACTGTTCCACCGGTCGCCGGCGCGCCATCCGAGCCGAGGACCTGACCGCTCACGCGTACGAGCCTGGTGGCGATCAATCCGAAATTGATGCCGGTGTTTTCCTGCGACACGCTCAGCATGATGCGTGCTGCTTCGGCGACGTTGGTGGTGCCGGGAAAGTAGGTCGCCGCATACCCCGAGGCTTCACCGGCGGGATCCGTAATTTCAGGACCGCCGGAACGCAGTGTCGCGCTGACGTAGTACTCGCCTGGCGGCAGACCGAAGAGACGGAAGTGGCCCTGATCGTCGGTGGTGTCCCGGCTGTTCTGACCGGCCGGCGTCAAGCGGCGCACGCCGGCGGCGTAGGCATAGCGCCACGCGCTGACGCTCGCGTTGGCGACGGGTTCACCGAATTCGTCGGTGATGCGGCCGCCGAGGACGCTGCCGCGCGGCAGCGCAATCGTGATCTTGTCGATGGTTTGCGCGTCCGCCAGTTCAATCGGCGTGCCTGACTCGGATGGGCGGCGCTGACCGTACTGCAACGCCACGAATCCGCCCTTGCTAGCGGTCACGGTGTAGCGACCGGCCGGCAACTCCCTGATCTCGAACCGCCCCTGCACGTCCGTCGTCGCGACACGTGATTCGCGCGCATCGGGCGACGACAGCCGCACCTGCGCGCGGCGGATCGGCGACCCATTGTCAACCGCGATGATCTGGCCGCGAAGCACGGCGGTGCCTCTCGGTGTGTCGACGCGCTCTGATTGCGCACGCATCGGGCGCTGTCCGCGCCCGGCCGCACCTTGCGGTGGTGCGGTCTGGGCCATAGCCAGGGACAGGAATGAACAGACCAGCAGGACGCACAACGCGACGTATTTCATCGGGCTACTTCCTCAATTCGTGCGGTCGATATTGCCGTCGGCTGGCGCGGTCATCAGCCGGCGGGCGCGGAAACTGGTAGCGCCCGCAGCATAGTGTTAGACGCCCGGCCGGCGACTTCGTTGTGTCAAGACAACTCGCGCGCGATCTCCCTCGCGGCGTTGATGCCGGATCCGCCGGTCAGTCCGGTCCCGGGGTGCGCGCCCGAGCTGCACAGGAATAGGCCCTTGATCGGGGTGCGGTACTGCCCAAAGCCCAGCAGCGGCCGCATCGCAAAAAACTGATCGAGCGACAGCTCGCCGTGGAAGATGTGGCCTCCGGTCAGGCCCCAGCCACGCTCGAGATCGAGCGGCGTGATCACCTGCCGTTCGACGATCAACGCTCCGAGGTCGGGCGCGTACTGCGATAGCGCGCGAATCACCGCATCGCCGAGCGCGTCCCGCGCCGCATCCCACCCGCCCGAGACCCGGGTGTCCGCATCGCCGTCGCTCGCCGGAGCCCGCAACCGGTACGGCGCGAACTGCGCATAGGCAGACAGGACATGCGCGCCTGGCGGCGCCAGGGATGGATCGCCAAGCGACGGAATCGTGAACTCGATCCATGGTTCCGGCGAGAACCTGCCGTACTTCGCATGATCGAAAGCGCGCTCGAGGTAGTCGAGGTCCGGCGCCAGCCGGACGCGGCTGGCGAGCATTTCTCTCGACGCGCCGGCGAAGGATGGCAACGATGACAGCGCGAGATTGACTTTCGCCAGCGTGCCGCGCGATCGGTAATGCTTCATGCGCCACAGAAATTCCGGCGGCAGGTGATCCGCCTCGCACAGTGTCAGGAAGGTGCGCCGGGGGTCGACACCCGACACGATCGCGCGTGCCTCGATGCGGGCGCCGCCATCGAGCGTCACGCCGGTCGCCCGCTCGTCGTCGACGTCGATGCGTGTCACGTGACAACCGGTTCGGATCTCGACGCCGAAACGGTGTGCCGCCGCGGTCAGCGAGCGAGCCGCCGCCGCCGGACCGCCGCTGACGTGCCGGCCGGCGGGCCAGGCGAGCGCGCGGTTGGCGGCCGAGAGGAGCAGCTGTAATCCACTGCCTGCCGACCACGGTCCCAGCATCGATCCGAAAATGCCGTCGGCGGCGACCGTGGCGCGCAGCAGCTCCGTGTCGAACGCTTCGCCGACCAAATCGGCAACCGCCATCGGTCCCCATCGCAGCAGCCGCCATTGATCGTCCTTCGGCATCGCGCGGAAATCGCCGAGGACGTGCATCAAGGCAAAAACGTCGCGACCTGACGGCGCATCGACGGACGGTGGCGTGCTGATGAATAGAGAGCCGATCAACGCGCCAAGCCGCTGCAGCGTCACCTGGAATGGCTGCCAACGCTGCGCATCGCGCGGCGACCAGGCGCGCAGAGCTTCGGCGGTCTTACGCGGATCGTCGTAGATCGCCAGCGCGCCGCCGTCGGGAGCCAGCGCGCTCATCTGGATCGAGGGATCGCTGAATTTCAGATCGTGCACATATAGCTGCAGCTCTTCGACGACGTCGCGCCGCAGCGGCCCGGTGGCGTGCGCGAGCACCGGGGCGCGGAACCCAGGCGAGATCTCCATCTCCGCGGCGCATCCGCCAAGTTCGTCGCGTTGTTCGAGAAGCAGCGTGCGGGCACCACCGCGGGCCAGCATCGCCGCGCAGGTCAGGCCGTTGACTCCTCCACCTATGACGAGTGCGTCGAACTTCGCCGCCATTACCGAGAGGTCCTCAGGATGCGCTCGGCCGCGTTCTTGCCGGGCGCGCCCATGATGCCGCCCCCGGGATGCGTCGCCGATCCGCACATGTACAACCGATCGATCGGTGTCTGATACTGCGCCCAGCCCGGCACCGGCCGCAGGAAGAACAGCTGCTCGAGCGTCAGCTCGCCTTGAAAGATGTTGCCCTCGGTCAAACCGAAGTCACGCTCGATATCGAGCGGCGTCAACACCTGTTTGTGGAGGATGATGTCTTTGATATTTGGCGCGTACTCCGCGAGCGTGTTGATCACCGTGTCGCCGAACGCATCGCGCTGACTGTCCCACAACGACGGGTCTCTGGCGCCGGTGTTCGGGTCTCGCAGATCGTACGGCGCGTATTGGACAAAGCACGACATCACGTGTTTTCCAGGCGGCGCGACCGACGGATCGGTCAGCGACGGGATCACCATGTCGATGTACGGCCGCCGCGAGAACTGCCCGTACTTCGCATCGTCGTAGGCGCGCTCCATATAGTCGATGCTCGGTGAAATAGAGATGGCGCCTCGCAGGTGCGGGCCCGGGCCTGGTAGACACGTGAAATTCGGCAACGCATCGAGCGCGAGGTTGACTTTGCCCGACGAGCCGCGGAACTTGTAACGGCGCACGCCCTCGACGAACTCGCCAGGCAGGTCGCGCTCGTCCATGAATTTCAGGAACGTCACATGCGGATCGACGCTCGACACGACGATCTTCGCGGCAATCTCGTCGCCGTTGTCGAGCACGACACCAGTCGCGCGGCCGTTGCGCGTCAGGATGCGCGCCACCGGCGCTTCCGTGCGGATGTCGACGCCAAACTCTCGTGCCGCCGCAGCGATGGCATTCGAGACCGCGCCGGTGCCGCCGCGCGACAGTCCCCACGATCGAAAGGCGCCGTCGATCTCGCCCATGTAGTGATGCAGCAGCACGTAGGCGGTTCCCGGCGATCGCACGCCGAGAAACGTGCCAATGATGCCTGACGCCGACATCGTCGCTTTCAGCACATCCGTCTCGAACCACTGATCGAGGAAGTCGACGGCGCTCATCGTCAACAGCTGCACCTGATTCACACGATCGTGAACCCGCATGCCGCGGAAACGCCGGCCGATGCCGAGCAATTCGAGCAGGCCGCGCGGATCGAGGGAGGTCGGGTCCGGCGGCAACATCGACAGGATCGGCTTCGCAAAGCGCCCCATCTCGACCATCGCCTTGCCGTATTCGTCGTACGCCTCGGCGTCGAGCCGAGAGTGCCGGGCGATTTCGCGCCGGGTCTTGTAGTGGTCGTTGACGCGCCAGAGGTAATCGCCGTTCGGCATCGGGGTCAGCGTACCGTCCAGCGGCAGCAGCTCCATGCCGTGGCGCGGCAAGTCGAGCTCGCGAATAATCTCCGGCCGCAGCAGCGAGACGACGTACGAGCAGACGGAGAACTTGAAGCCTGGGAACACCTCCTCCGTCACGGCGGCGCCGCCGAGCACGTGCCGGCGCTCGAGCACCAGCACCTTGCGCCCTGCGCGTGCCAGATACGCCGCGCACGTCAGCCCGTTGTGGCCGCCACCGATGACGATCGCGTCGTAGCGCACGGCGGAATTATCCCCCAAGCGTCCGGCGCCGAAGGCCGCAGTAATATTTCCCTGTGCCGGTCGGTTCCGCATTCCACACGCGCACGCTCGAGCTGTGCGAGAGCCTCAGCTATCGCGACTGGGCGGGCTACTACGCCGTGAGCGCGTTCGAGACCCATCACGAGCACGAGTACAACGCGATCCGCAACGCCTGCGCCCTGATCGACATTTCACCGCTCTACAAGTACCGCATTGACGGTCCTGACGCGGTTCGGCTGGTGAACCGTGTGATCACCCGCGACGCGGCGAAGATGGCCGTGGGCCAGGTCTACTACACGCCATGGTGCGATGAGGATGGGAAGGTCATCGACGATGGCACCGTGACCCGCGTGGCCGATTGCGCCTTCCGATGGACGGCAGCGGATCCGACGCTGCGATGGCTCACTGAAAATTCAGCCGGCTTGAACGTCCGCATCGAAGATATCTCCGAGAGTGTGGCGGCGCTTGCCCTGCAGGGACCGACGTCAGCGCGCCTGCTGGGTGAGGTCTGCGACGCAGACCTGTCGCGACTCAAATACTTTCGCGCGACCAGCGGTCATATCGCCGGCATACCGGTGGACATTTCCCGAACCGGCTACACCGGCGATCTGGGATACGAAATCTGGATGCCCTGGCAATCGGCGTTGCCGGTGTGGGACGCGATCGTCGCCGCCGGTGGCGCGTTCGACCTGCACCCGGCGGGAATGCTGGCCCTCGACATCGCCCGGATCGAGGCGGGCTTGCTGCTGATCGATGTCGATTTCCACAGCAGCCGCAAAGCTCTGATTGAACCGCAAAAGTATTCGCCGTACGAGCTTGGCCTGGCGCGGCTCGTCGATCTCAAGAAGGGGCCGTTCATCGGCCGCGCCGCGCTCATGAACGAAGTGAAGCGCGGCATCGCGCGGCAGATCGTCGGACTCGAGATCGAATGGACCGAAGTCGAGAAGCTTTACGAAGCGGTCGGGCTGCCCCCGACCGCGCCGCCCGGGACATCCCGGGTTGCCGTACCGATTTACAAGGGCCGCACGCAAGTCGGCAAAGCGACGTCGACGACGTGGTCGACGATGCTGAAGAAGCTGGTTGCGCTGGCGACGATTGACGCGCCGTATTACTCGTTGGGTACGAAACTGAAGATGGAAATCACGGTGGAAGCAGTCCGCTATCGCGCGACGGCCACCGTCGTGCCGACCCCGTTTTTCAACCCGTCGCGGAAGACCGCGTTACCCGCCTGAGCGTGCGCGGCGCGCCGCCGCGAACGACTGCACGCCTTTGGCGACATAGACCAGCAGCAACACGCCCATCACGATCTGCGAAATGACCGCCGGGCGCGACACGCCGCCGCTGATCGCTGCCGGAACGGCACGGCCGAGCGCGGCAAGCGCGCCGATCAGGCCGAGCGCGACCGCGGCGTGCATCGCATGCTTGCGCGCGGCTTCGTTGCGCGCAATCAACGCGCAAATTACCAGCGCGGCGCCGAAGAATGCGGGAATCATGGCCGTGATGCTGGTCCGACCGGTCACGACGTAGCTGGCGACGCCGAGCACGATGAGCAGAAGGCCAAACAAGCGAGTGGTTGCGGGCATGCCCGAATTCTACTTCGGTGTCGCGGACGCGACGGCGATCGAATTTCCACCGCGTGGCCGGCGCCGCGCGAAGAATAATACTGCGCAGCCATGAAGATAGCGGTCATTCAGCAGCACGCGACCAGGGATAAGCAGGCCAACGTTGCGCGCGGCCTCGCGGCGCTCGAAACGGCGGCTCGCCACGGTGCCTCGGTCGCATGCTTTGCGGAACTGGCGTTCGAGTGGTTCTATCCGCAGCGGCCGGCCGGTGCGGGGGTGCGCGAGTTGGCGGAACCGCTTGACGGTCCAACCGTCACCGCGTTCCAGCGAAAAGCGCGGGAGCTCGGCATCGTGACCGCGATCAATCTCTACGAACGCGATGGCGACGGCACCTACGACAGTTCCCCGGTGATCGACGCAGACGGGACGCTCCTCGGCGTGACGCGCATGATCCACATCACCGATTACCCGTGTTTCCACGAGCAGGGTTATTACACTCCGGGCGACACCGGCGCGCCTGTCTACCGGAGCAAAGCCGGCGCGATCGGCGTTGCGATCTGCTACGACCGGCATTTCCCGGAGTACATGCGCGCACTCGCGCTCAACGGTGCCGACCTGGTGATCGTCCCGCAAGCGGGCGCCGTCGATGAATGGCCGGAAGGGTTATACGAGGCCGAGATGCGTGTCGCCGCGTTCCAGAACGGCTACTTTACGGCGCTGTGCAATCGCGTCGGGAAAGAGGAGTGCCTCGATTTTGCCGGCGAGTCGTTCGTCTGCGGACCCGATGGTGCGGTGATCGCTCGCGGGCCGAAGATGGCGGACGCGATCGTCTACGCCGATCTCGACGTCGCGGCGTTGCCGCAGTCAAGTGCGCGCAGCCTGTTCATGAAACACCGCAGGCCGGAGCTGTACGCCGGCTGGATTGCGAAAGCGTGAATCTACCGGCGCGACGTGCGGGACAGGACGAACTGATCGAACTCCCAGAGTTGGCGTTCCCGCTCCGCGTACGGCCCCGGCACGTAACCGCGTGAGCTGATCCCCAGGTAGGACTGTTCCGAGATCGCCCAGTCCTCTCGATTCGTGCGATCCCAGAATTCAATCGCGTCCTCGCAGACGAAATCCGGCTTCGCCATCTCGTCCGGGTGGAAGTGCCACTCCGCGATCAGCCGGGTGCGGCCGGCGTCGACCGGCCAGATCGTAATCGTCATCACGTAATCGGGATGCAGCGTCAGCAGGAAGTTGGGGTAAATCGCGTAGTAGTGCACCAGCGCGCGGTCGCGCGCATCGAGTCCCGGCAGGAACGCGCGCCGCCGCTTGCCGTCGGCGCTCAACGTTTCAATGCCGTCCTTGAACCCCATGGCGCCCCCGCAATAGGTGGCGGTCGACGGCACGTTCTCAGCGCCCAGGTAATGATGCATGCGGTTGAGCAGCGGGTGAATGACAGGACAGTGCAGGCACTCGTTGTAGTTCTGGACGACGAGCTTCCAGTTGGTGGCGACGTCGTAGTCGATGCGTCGGGCGAGCCGCAGGTCCTGCATGCGCCACGGCGCGAAGCGCGCCGGCAGATCCCCGAGTTGTGCGCTCAGGGGATCAGGTTGATCTCCGAGATTGATGAAGACGTGCCCGTCCCAGGTGTCGCACGCAATCGCGCGCAGCGCATACTCGTCGCGATCGAACCCGGCGGCATCATCCATCAGCGGCGCGCCCAGTAGCCGGCCGTCGAGCGCGTAGGTCCACGCGTGATACGGGCACTGGATGCTTGCGGGCGCCACACCTTCAGCATCCGCGCACAGTCGCGTGCCGCGGTGGCGGCAGACATTATGAAAAGCGCGAATGATGCCGTCGGTGCCGCGCACGATCAGCACGCTCGCGCCGGCGACATCGCGGCGGACGAATGCGCCGGGCGCCGCCAACTGATCGGCGCGGGCCGCCGCGACCCACATCTCCGCGAACACGCGATCCATCTCCGTCGCGAACCAGCCCGCGTCGGTATACGCGCGTGACGGCAGCGTGGTGCGGAGGCGGCGCGGCGAGGTGGTGCTCATCGCGGGTTTCATGATACAACCGGCCTTCCGGCCTTTCTTCACGTCGTGTCCCTTAACGAACTGATCGGCGCTCCGTGGTGGATCTGGGTCGTCCTCATCGCCGCGATCGCGGCGGCTGGCGCGGCGGTCATGCTGTATCGACGCACCCGCGCACAGGAAGCCACCATTCGCCGGCAGATGGCGCGCGAAGTCTCGCTGAAGGCGCGCCTCGACGATCTGTTCGAGCGCTCGAGTGAAATTCTGATCGTTCACGATCGGCGCGGCCGCATCTCGACCCTCAACCGCGCGGGCGAGCAGGTCACCGGCTACCTGCGCGAAGAACTGCGCATGCTCGACCCGGGCTGGATCTTCAGTGCCGAGTACCTCGACACCGTCACCGGCATGATCAACGAGGGCCCGACGAGCGCGCCCCGCACGTTTCGATCGGAGTTCATCCCGCGCAAGGGCAACCGCGTCCCGGTCGAAGTGCACGCCCGCGTGCTGGTCGGTGATGGCGAGGTGATCGGCGTCACCTCGATCGCCCGCGATCTCAGCGAGCGCGACCGCCTCGAGAACGAACTGCGGCAGGCGCAGAAAATGGAGGCGGTCGGCCGCCTTGCCACCGGCATCGCGCACGACTTCAACAATCTGATCACGGTGCTGCTTGGTTACAGCGACGAACTGATCGAAGAAGCGCCGCAGGGCACGACCCTGCATTCCGCCGCGGTCGAAGTGCGCCGTGCCGCCGACCGGGCCTCCGGGCTGACCCAGCAGCTGCTCGCCTTCAGCCGCCGCCAGACGATGGCGTCGCACACCGTCGATGTCAATCAGGTGGTCGCGCATATGGAGGATCTCGTGCGCCGGCTGATCGGCCCGGAGATTCGCCTCGAGCTGTCGCTGCAGCCGGCACTCGCGACGATCAGCGCCGACCATCAGCAGATCGGCCAGGTGCTGATGAATCTGGTGGTCAACGCGCGCGACGCGATGCCCAGGGGCGGCACGCTGAGAATCGAGACGGCGAACGTCATGCTCGGTCACGAGCATCTCGACGTCATTCCCGGCCCGCACGTGTCGCTGAGCGTGTCCGACACCGGCGTCGGCATGTCACGGGAAGTACAGGAGCGGTTGTTCGAGCCGTTCTTCACGACCAAGGACACCGGGCGCGGCACCGGCCTCGGGTTGTCGATGGTCCAGGCGATCGTTCGACAGGCCGGCGGCCAGGTGACGGTCGAGAGCCAGCCGGGGAAGGGCAGCACCTTCCGCGTGTATTTTCCGCAGCAGGTCGAACAGGCGGCGCCGCTGCCATCGCTGGCACCCGCCGCACCAGCCCTCGTCAAAGGCGAGGGTGTGGTGCTGCTGGCCGAAGACGATCGATCGGTGCGCCGTCTGGTCGTCGCCGAATTGACGCGCCGAGGCTTCACCGTCATCGAAGCGGAAGACGGCAGCGCGGCGCTCGAGATCTTTCGCCGCGAAAAGGAGCGCGTCGACGTGCTGGTCACCGACGTCGTCATGCCGCGCATGAACGGCGCCGATCTGGCGCGCCAGTGCGATCGCGTCAAGCCCGGTGTGAAGATCCTCTTTATCTCCGGTCATCCTGATCGCGCCGGCGCCGGACTCGATCCGACTGGCGTGACGAATCTGCTGATGAAGCCGTTCACCGCGGATACGCTGGCCTCCCGCATCAAGGAACTGATTACCGGAAGGAAAGAGGCCGATGGCTGGAGCGTCTGACGCACCACAACTGCGCCGGGCGCTCGGCAAGTGGGACCTGACGGCGATCGGCGTCAACCAGGTGATCGGCAGCGCGATCTTTCTGCTGCCCGCCGACGTCGCGACGCAAGTCGGGCCATGGGGTCCGCTCGCGTTCATGGCGGTGGGGCTGTTGTCGTTGTCGATTGCGTTGTGTTTCGCGGAAGCCGGCAGCCGCTTTGAGTCGACCGGCGGTCCCTACTTGCCGGCGCGAGCGGCGTTCGGGCGCTTCGTCGGTTTCGAAGTCGGCTGGATGATGTGGTTCGCCCGCGTCACCAGTCACGCCTCCGTCGTCAACGGGTTGACCCTGGCGTTAGGGTTTTATTGGCCGGCGCTGGCGTCCGGCGCGCCACGCGCCGCGATGATTACCGGGCTGACAATCGCGCTGACCTGGATCAACGTGCTTGGCATCAAGCAGTCGTCGTGGGTCGTCAATACCTTGACGATCGGCAAACTGTTACCGCTCGCCGTGTTTATCGTCGCCGGCGTCTGGTTCATCGATCCGACGCGGCTGACGACGCTGCCGGCAGTGAGCCAGCAGCAAGCCTCGGCGGCAGCGATCCTGCTGATCTTCGCGTATGGCGGCTACGAAGTGACCGGTGTCCTGGCCGGCGAAGCGGCGAATCCGCGCCGCGACGTGCCGTTTGCGTTCGTCGCGGTGTTGATCATCGTGTCGATGGTGATGTCGCTGACGTCGATGATCGCGACCGGGATCCTTCCCGACGTGGCCGCGACGAGAACGCCGCTCGCCGACGCGGCCGCGATCTTTCTCGGCGCCGGGGGCGCGGCGATGATCGCGGTCGGCTCGGTGATTTCGATGACCGGCAACAACATGGGCCAGATCCTGAACGGTTCGCGCACGATTTTCGCGCTGGCGGAGAACGGCGATTTGCCGCGATGGTTCGCGAAGGTCCACCACGTGTACCGCACGCCGTCGAACGCGATCGTGTTCTCGGCGGGGCTCGCGCTGGTGCTGGCGTTGACCGGATCGTTCGTCGCGCTCGCGGCGGTCAGCGCAATCGCGCGATTGGTGATGTACCTGGCGGTGTGCCTGTCGACATTGGTGTTGCGCAAACGCGATCGCGAAATTGCGGCGCAGGTCGGCGCGCATTGGAGCGACCCGACGATCGCGGTGGCGCCGCCGAAGTTCACGGCGCCGTTTGGCCCGGTCATCCCGGTGGTCGCCTCGATCGTGGCGTTGGGGATTCTCGCGGGGGCGTCGCGCAACCAGCTCATCTCTGGCGTTGCCGCGCTGGCGGCGGGCGCAGTGTTGTATTTCCTCGCGCCGCCGAGACCGACTAAATAGGTCGGCGGTCGGTCAGCAGATCTCGAGCTCCCTAGCTCCCTAGCTCCCTAGATTCGCATCCCCCTTCTGGCCCCCGATTTGCTTCCGCTCGGCCCCAGTTCGGCTCCCCCGCTCCCACAGGAGCGTTTATGGTCACTGGTTGGGTATTGCCGCGCGCGATCATGTGTCTCGCGTTGGCCACGTCGTCGGTCGCGTTGTTCGCGCAAGAGCCGGGTAAATCCTCAGTACTGCCGAAGGTCGGGGAAAGCAAACCATGTCCGCCAGGGTATCGGCCATGGTCCAGAGATCCCTCGAAGTGCATTTCGTTCAAGCATCCGGAACCGCCGTTCGAGATCGAGTTGCGGCAGCGCGAGTGGATCGCGCCGCGCAGCGCGCCGCACGAGCGGCCGGCGGCCGGTGCGTTTGCCAACGCGGTTCGTGAAGGTGATGCACTGCGCAAGAAACCGCCCAAGGTCAACGGCGCGGATGGCGTGTGGACGCCGGTTGGCACCGGCCCACTGATCAACAACAGCGAGCTCTACCCGTCGACCAGCGGTCTCGGCCTTGTGCACGTGGCCGGACGCATCGATAACTTTGCCTACGATGCGGAAACGAACCGGCTGTTCGCCACCAAGGGTACCGGCGGCATCTGGTTGTCCGAAGACCTCGGCGAGTCGTGGCGATCGATTGGCGACACGCTGCCCAGCCAGATCATCGGCGCCGTGGCGTGGTCGACATATAACGGCGGGACCCTGATCGCGGTGAGCGGCGATCCGGCGCTCGGCACCTACACTTACACGGGCTTCGGTGCTTTTTACAGCCGCGATCTCGGAGCCACCTGGATCAAGGCGCAGGGTATTCCAGACGGCGCGCCGGCGTTTGCCGCTGAAGTGGATCTCGCGATGCCGAACATCGTGTATGCCGCGACGCTGGTCGGACTGTTTCGATCGACCGACGGCGGTGCCACCTATCAGAACGTGGTGTTGCCAACCGGCAATTGTGCCGGCGTCGAAGGCGGGACCGGCGAGTTTCCGCACTGTCATCTCGCCAACGTCGTTACCGATGTCGTCGTGAAGGCGCCCGGCGGCGTGCTGTCGATGCCCGGATCGACGAGCCCGAGTGCCAAGGGCAGCCCCGTGCTCGCGGTCGTCGGTTGGCGTCAGGGCCGGAAGACCAATCCCGACGGCACCGTGCAGTCGCCCAACAACGGCCTGTATCGATCCGAGACCGGTGAAGTGCGGACGTTCGAAAAGCTGCCGGGAACGGGTTTCGCGCCGCCGGATCGCATCGGCCGCGTCGAGCTGGGCGCGGCGACCGGACCGTTGCAGGACCACAACTACGTCTACGCCATCGTGCAGGACGCGGTCGCGCTCAACGGCGGGCTCGAAGTGTTCGATACGCCCGAAGGTGTCACGGTCAACGATCCGCGTCCGATTGGACCGACGTTACCGCTACTTGGCGTCAAGCTCGGTGAGCTGGGCGGCACCAACCTTCACGGCATCTACGCGTCGCCGGATTTTGGCCGGACGTGGACGCTGATGGCCGACGACAACGTGATTGCGAAGAACCCGGCGACGGGTTCGGCGCTCGCCGTCGTCGGACAGGCGCTCGGCTACGAGCCGGGCGTCCAAGCCTGGTACAACCTGTGGATCGCGCCGGACCCGACCATGCAAACACCGAACGGCATTCCCACACGCCTGGCGTTTGGCCTGGAAGAAGTCTGGCAGAACGAGGTGGTCGGCCAGCCGATGATCGGGCCGGCGACGTTCAAGGTCATCGGGCGCTACTTCAGCGACGAGACGTGCGTGATGCTCGGCCTCGATCTGCCGGAGTGCCCGACCAATCGTCCGCCGACGACATCCAAGACCACGCATCCCGATCAACATGCCGGTCTCTGGATTCCGGATCGTGTCGGCGGAGGCGTGACGCTGGCGGTCGGCAATGACGGCGGCTTCTACAAGCAGCACGTGAAGCCGGGGCAGGAATTGAACAACGGCGGCTGGGGCGATGGGCATCAGTCCGGGTTCCACACGCTGTTACCGTACGACGTCGCGATTGCCAAGGACGGCACGGTCTACGCCGGCCTCCAGGACAACGGCCATCTGAAAATCACCCCCGACGGCCAGCAGTTTTCCGTCTATGGCGGTGACGGCACGTTCGCCGAAGTCGATCCCGACAATAGCAACATTGCGTATGAGTCGACGCCAGGCGCCAACATCCGCGTCAGCACCGACGGCGGATCGACCTGGCGGCGCATGGCGCCGCCGATCACCAACGCCAAGTTCGTCAACCCGTTCGAGATGGATGCGACCGACGCCCATCACCTCGTCACGGCGGGCCGGCAGGTCGTTGAAACGATCTACGGCGAGAACACCGGACTGGTCGGCAGCGAATGGAAGCGAGTGTTCGATCTCGGTACCCATTCGCGGCCCGGCGATGCGACAGCGGTCGCCGCGCCGCCGACCGACCCGGCAAACTCGGTGTCGGCGCTCGACGTCTATGGCGATGCGGTGTATGTCGCCTATTGCGCTCCGTGCACGCACGTGAATCAGACCGCGCCGTTCAAACGCGGCCTGGCGACCAACGTCGGAGGCGCGCAGCCGCCGAAACGAATGACGTCGGACGGGTGGCACATCGCGACGGCGGCCGGCCTGCCCAACCGCTACATCATGGCAGTGGCGATCGATCCCGCCAATCCACGAACGGTGTACGTCGCGCTCGGCGGCTACTCGGTGCGCTGGATCCCGCCGGGCACGTTGCACGACGCCAACGCCAATATCGGTAAGGGCCACGTGTTCAAGTCGACCAACGCGGGCGAATCGTTCGTCGACATCAGCGGCAATCTGCCGGATGCGCCCGCGACCAGCCTGGTCATCAGAGGCAAACAACTGATCGTCGGCACCGATGTCGGCGTGTTCGCAAGCGACGTGCGTGGTGGAACGACTTACGTGCCGCTGGCGGGCCTGCCGGTGGTGCCGATTGCCGCGATCAACATCGTTCCCGGCGATTGCAACCGGCTGGTGGCCGCAACCTATGGGCGCGGCATCTACTCGTACACCTTCAACAAGGCCGTCTCGGGGTCGTGCGGCGGAGCCAGCAATACCAGCGCGCTGCCGAACATGGCGCCGGCCAATCGCATCCACTCCGGAGAGCACGCGTGGTGGGGCGGCAGCCAGGGTTATGCCGAGAGCTACATGACGCGGTCGATCACCGTGCCGGCCAGCGCCGCGCAGCTCAAGTTCTGGACGTGGTACGACCTCGAGGACGGCTACGACTGGGCCTTCGCGCTGGCCTCGGCGGACAACGGCCAGACGTGGACCAGCCTGATTACAACGGCAGCGAACGGATCGGGCACTTCTCCTCTCGATCCAATCGGCACCGTCGGAGCGCTGGGCGGAAACAAGAAATATCCGAATGGCCTCACCGGGGTATCAGGCGCCCCGCCGACGTATTCGGGTCTGACGGTCGTCGCGCCGGTGATGACGGAGCACACCGCGGACTTCAGCGCGTATGCGGGTAAGACGGTGCTCGTTCGCTTCGGGTACTCATCCGACCCCGCAACCGATCATCCCGGCTTCTATGTAGACGACGTGCGTGTCGTCGACCTGTTGGGTAACACGCTGTTCTCCGACGACATGGAGGTCAGCGGAACGTGGTCGCCGAGTGGAAATCCCGGGTTCCGCTGGGTGACGAAGAGTACGACTCAATAAGCGGCTCGTTCAGGAAAGCTACGAACGGGGCGATTGCCTCGAACGTCGAACGGAGCTGCGCGTAGAACTGCTTCGACGTAGCGAGGGTAGGAGCGTCTTCGCGGAAGGCCATGAACTGGCGGTGCTGCAGGTAATCGGCCGCTGGATGGCCTTTCGCGAAGCCGCGCGGGATCCGCGTCAATCGATCGCCTTGCAGGCCGCCCACCTTCCTGAAGGCGGGCGCGGACACGATTGCCTCGAACTCATCGAGGTTCCGCGCGATATGCTCCCGCACCAGCTGCAATTGCGCCGTGTCAGGTCTCCACATGCCGCCGCCGATCCACACCCAGCCCGGCGCCACTTCGAAGTAGAACCACGCGCCGTTCATCCGGCCGAGGAGGCGATGCGGAAAAGTCGCGCCGACGTGGGTCTTCAGCGGTGTCTTGTCTTCGCTGAATCGCGTGTCGCGATACGGACGCAGCGGCGACACCCTGGCATCGGCGATGTGCTCAGGCGCGAAGGCCGCGAAATCGTCCGCCAGCCGTTCGATGACCGAGAGCAGCGGTTGACGGCAGTGCTGCTCGTATTGATCTTTGCGCGCGTGGAACCACTCGCGCTGGTTGTTGCGTTTCAGCGAGCGCAGGAACGACAGCGTTTTCGTAGTGAACATTCTGAATCTATCAAGGGGTGCAAAGGTTCAAAGGTTCAGCGAATCAAGTTCAGCTTATCATTCGCAGTTGTGATCGAAGCTCTGAGGGACCTGCTGGGCGAGCGCGTGTCATCATCCGATGCCGTTCGCGCGCATCACAGTCACGGTGAGTCGTGGCATGCGGCCGGGCTTCCGGACTTTGTCGTCTTTCCTGCGTCGACCGCTGAAGTGTCGGAGATCGTCAAATTGTGCGCGCAGCATCGTGCGCCGGTCGTCCCGTTCGGGATGGGCAGCTCACTCGAAGGACACGTCAACGCCATTCGCGGCGGCGTCTCCATCGACATGACGCGAATGACGAAGGTGCTTCGGCTCAGCGCCGAGGATCTCGACGTATCGGTCGAAGCCGGATTGACGCGGTTGAAGCTCGATGCGCATCTGAAGAACACCGGCCTGATGTTTCCGATTGACCCCGGCGCCGACGCGACGATTGGCGGCATGGCGGCGACGCGCGCGTCGGGCACCACCGCGGTCCGCTACGGGACGATGCGCGACAACGTGCTGGGATTGACGGCGGTCCTGGCCGACGGTCGCATCATCAAGACCGGCGGCCGTGCCAGGAAATCGTCGACCGGCTACGATCTGACGCGCTTGTTCGTGGGCTCCGAAGGCACGCTCGGCGTGATCACCGAACTGACATTGCGGTTGTACGGACGGCCCGAGGCGGTTCGAGCGGCGGTGTGCCCGTTTCAGTCGATGGCCGGCGCCGCGAGCACGGTGATCCAGATCATCCAACTCGGAATTCCCGTGGCGCGCATCGAGATCATCGATGACGTGCAGTTGCGGATCGTCAATGCATATTCAAAAACGGACTACCCGTTGGCGCCGACGCTGTTTTTCGAGTTCCACGGCACCAGCGATGTCGCGGTGGAAGACCAAATCCGCAGCGTCGAGGAGATTGCGCGGGAGCATGGCGCCCAGGGGTTCAAGTGGGCGGCATCACTCGAGGACCGCAACACGCTGTGGCAGGCGAGGCACAACGCCTACTACGCGACCGTGGCTTCCCGCCCGGGCGCCCGCGCCTGGACGACCGACATCTGCGTGCCAATCTCGCATCTCGCCGAATGCATTCTCGAAACCCAGGCAGACGTTCAGGCGGCCAACGTCGTTGCGCCGCTGGTCGGGCATGCGGGCGACGGCAATTTCCACCTGATCATCATGCTGAATCCGGAAGACGGCGAAGAGTTCGCGCGCGTGACGCGCATCAGCGAGCGCCTCGTCGAGCGCGCACTGCGGTTTGGCGGCACCTGCAGCGGGGAACACGGCGTCGGTATCGGCAAGCTGAGATACCTGCCGGCCGAACACGGCGAGGCGTTGAGCGTAATGCGATCGATCAAGCGCGCGCTCGATCCGGACAACCTCATGAATCCGGGTAAACTGATTCCGCAATCGTGACGCACGGTTTCATTTTCTAATCTTGCTCTCCGAGAGTGTTGTTGACAGCTTCAGTCTGAGTCTCCGTGGCCAAACGTAAATCCGAACCCTCACTCTTCGATCTGCCAGACGACGGCGCAGGCTCACCACCGCCGCCTGGGCGCGGTGTCATCACCGGCGGAACCGGCGACGGCACGACCAACGTCTCGCTGCACGAGGCGGCGCAGTCGCGGTATCTCAATTACGCACTCTCCGTCATCACCGCGCGCGCGCTGCCGGATGTCCGTGACGGCATGAAGCCGGTCCAGCGCCGCATCCTGTTCACGATGTGGCAGCAGAACCTGACGGCCGACGCCAAGCATCGCAAATGCGCCAAGGTCGTCGGCGACGTCATGGGCAACTATCACCCGCACGGCGACAGCGCGATTTACGAAACGCTCGTCCGGATGGCGCAGCCGTTCTCACTGCGCTACCCGTTGATCGACGGCTCGGGAAATTTCGGATCGCTCGACGGCGACGGCGCCGCGGCAATGCGCTACACGGAATGCCGGCTGGCTCGGATCGCCGACGAAGTCCTTCAGGAGATCGAGCAGGAAACCGTCACGTTCCGCCCGAATTACGACGGCACCAAGAACGAGCCGGTCGTGCTGCCGTCGCGTATTCCGAATCTGCTCGTCAACGGCGCCACCGGCATTGCCGTCGGCATGGCGACCAACATTCCGCCGCACAACCTGCACGAGATCTGCACGGCGTTGATCAAGCTGCTCGACAATCCCGACTTGTCGACGCTGCAGTTGTGCCGATGGGTGAAGGGTCCAGACTTTCCGACCGGCGGCCACGTGCTGAATTCGCCCGACGAGTTGAAGGAGATCTACCGCACCGGCTCGGGATCAATCCGGCTGCGTTCGACCTGGGAGTCCGGCGAGGCGTCGCGCTCGGGCAAGAAGCTGTACATCACGAGCATCCCGTACGCGGTCAACAAAGCGCAGCTCGTCGAGCAGATCGGCGACGTGGTGCTGAGCCGCAAGATGCCGCATCTCATCGACGTCAGAGACGTCTCCACCGACGACGTGCGGATCGAGCTGGAGTTGAAGAGCGGCGCCGACGACAACCTGGTGATGGCCTACCTGTTCAAGAACACGTCGCTGCAGACGACGTTTGCGGTCAACCTCACCTGCCTCGTCCCCACCGAGAATCCTGAAGTCGGCCGCCCTGAGCGGCTCGATCTCAAGCAGATGCTCTGGCACTTCCTGCATTTCCGGCTCGAGGTCGTTACCAGCCGTCTGGAGCACGAGCTGGAGCAGCTGAAGCGGCGCATTCACCTGCTCGAAGGCTTCGAGAAGGTCTTCGACGCGCTGGACGAAATCATCAAGATCATCCGCAAGTCGGACGGCAAGGCCGACTCGGCCGAGAAGATCATGGCGCGGTTCTCGCTCGACGCCGAGCAGACCGACGCAATCCTCGAGCTGAAGCTATATCGCCTGGCCCGTCTCGAAATCCTCGTCATTCAGCAGGAGCTGGGCGAAAAGCGCAAGCGGGCGCGGCAGATCGCGGCGCTCCTCAAGGACGAACAAGGGCGCTGGACACTGGTCCGCGAGGAGCTCGAGGAGATCCAGAACAAGTACGGCAATCCGAAAACCGATCCGCGGCGCACGCGCATCGAAGAGACTGAAGAAGTCGAATACACCGCCGAATCCTTCATCGTCGAAGAGGACAACGTCGTCATCGTGTCACGCGACGGCTGGGTCAAGCGGCAGAAGGAAGTGAAGGACCTGTCGACGACACGATTGCGCGAGGGCGACAGCGTGCTGGCGGCTGTTGCCGGCAGCACCAGAGCGACGATGGTGTTCTTCAGCAACTTTGGCGTGGCATATACGAGCCGCATTGTCGACGTGCCGGCGTCGACCGGCTACGGCGATCCCATCCAGAAGCTGTTCAAGCTCAAAGATGGGGAGCGCATTGTCGCGGCGTTCAGCCTCGACCCGCGAGTCGCGAAAAAGATCGAAGCCAGGAAGGAAGGCGACGTCCCGCCAGTGCACGCAATTGGCATCACCAGCGATGGTTACGCGATGCGCTTCTCATTGCAGCCATTCGTCGAAGCCAGCACCCGCTCTGGCCGCCGCTATGCACGCGTCGCCGATGGTGCGGAGATCGTCAACGTCGGTCTGACCACCGGCGACGAAACGGTGATCGCGGCCACCGCGAACGCCCGCGCGATGCTGACAAAGGCGGAGGAGATCAACTTCCTGTCGGGACCGGGGCGCGGCGTCATCCTAATCAAAATCGATTTCCCCGAAGACAAGGTCATCGGCGCGATCGTCTCGACCGGGGATCGCGACCTGCTCACCGTGGAAACGACCCGCGGCGGCGAGCAGACGATCAGCACCACCAAATACGAGGTCACCGGCCGTGGCGGCAAGGGCAGAGAGCTGCTGCAGCGCGGCGGCTTCACGCGAGTCGTGCCGGGCGAAGTCGCGGTCCCAGTGCTCGAGGGTCAGTCGTAGCCGCGGGTCTTGGAGACCCGTGAAACTTTAGCCGTGGCGCTGCACGTCGTCCTCGTTCAACCCGAGATCCACTGGAACACCGGCAATGCCGGCCGGACGTGCCTGGCCGCGGGTGCGACGCTGCATCTCGTCGAGCCACTGGGTTTTTCTCTGGAAGACAAGCAAGTCAAGCGTGCCGGTCTCGATTACTGGGAGCACGTCGAGCGTCGTGTCTGGCCGGGCTGGGCGGCATTCGAGGAGCGATTGCCGGAACTCGGAGAGCCGTATTTTTTCTCGACAAAAGCAAAGCGTGCATTCTGGGACGCGCCGCTCGGCGATAAAGACGACGTCGTATTGATTTTCGGCCGTGAGACGGGTGGACTCGCGCCGGACATCCACGAAAAATACGGCGACAGATTTCTGACGATGCCGATCCAATCGCCGCTGGTGCGCTCGCTCAACCTCTCGACGAGCGTCGGCATCGCGGTGTATGAGGTGCTGCGGCAGCGCCGCTTGCGGAGGTGATCATGGAACGAGCCGTGCCAATTCTGCCCGCCGATGATCTCGGCATTGCCAAGGCCTTTTACCGCAAGCTCGGGTTTCGCACGACGTTCGAAGCCACCGCGGACGGCAAGACGGGCATCATGGGCGTCGAGCGCGGGAGCATCGCGCTGACCATCGACGCGCCAATGAGCGGTCACGGCCGGGATGCATGCGTATCGCTGATCGTTGACGACGCGGACGCCTACTACCGCGAATGGTCAGGCGTGGTTCACATCGAGCGTCCCCCGAAGGATGAGGACTGGAATGCCCGGACGTTCGGCCTGCGCGACCCTTCCGGCAACACGATCTTCGTAATCGGGCCTGGCCGTTGAGTTGAACGCCGCGGCGGACGCCCAAAGGCAAAAGGAGGATATGACCATCTATTTCTGCGGCTCGATCCGCGGCGGCCGAGACGATCGTGCGATTTACGCGGACATCATCAGGCTGCTGCGTGATTACGGCACGGTCGTAACCGAGCACGTCGGCGACGCTGACGTCACGCTCGGCGGCGAGAACGCGCCGGATCGCGAAATTCACGATCGCGACATTGCCTGGCTGCGCGACTCCGACGTGATCGTCGCCGAAGTCACCGCGCCGAGTCTCGGTGTTGGCTACGAGATCGGGCGCGCCGTCGAATGGGGCAAACGCATCGTCTGCCTCTACAGGCCGTCAGCGGACCGCAAGCTGTCCGGGATGATTGCCGGTTCGCCCGGCGTTGTCGTTCACGAGTACCAGCACGTCGCCGAACTGCGGCCGATTCTGGATGCCATCTTCGGGAATAGAATCGGCTGATGGCGGAGCCGAAGACGAAACCGACAACCGCGAGCGTGACCGCCTTCATCAGCAGCATTACTGACGACGGGCGGCGCGAGGACTGCAAGGCGCTGGTGCAGATGATGACCAGGGCCACCAACGCGAAGCCGAAAATGTGGGGCAGCGCAATTATTGGATTTGGCGATCGCGACTATTTCGGCGCGAGCGGTAAGCCGACGCCGTGGTTCGAGACCGGCTTCTCGCCGCGCAAGCAGGCGCTGTCGCTGTACTTGATGGGACCGCGGGACCAGGACCTGCTCGTGAAACTCGGAATGGCGGGTCAGAGCGCGGGCTGCCTATACATCAAGCGGCTCAGTGACGTCGATCGCTCGACGCTGCAGAAGTTAATCACGCAAACTGTAAAGAACCTCCGTAAAGACGCGCCGCGAGCGCGGCCCGCGCGCGCGAAGTGAGCACGACACCAGCGCCCTCGCGCGCCTTCGGCTTGTCGACGACCTTCAAGGTCGGTGGGTCGATCGCCACAGTGCTGATCTGCGCTGCCGGCTTCTACCTGGGACTGCGCGGCGAGAGCACCATGCTTCGACTCGCGGGGGCGGCGATGGTCGCGTTCGGCATCGCCGGCTTTCTCGATGTGATCGTGTCGCGCATCGTGCTCGAGCAAGATGCGATTCACGTGGTTAGCCTCGTGCGACGTCGAAGCTTTCAGCTGAAGGAGTTCGAGTCTGCGACGGTCGACGGCGGGGTGGTCGTGTTGAAGCGGCGGGACGGAGGCTCGGTGCGCCTGCCTGATACAGGCGCCAACTCGTTGACCGTCCGCAACGTCGTCGACGCCTGGATTCGCCGTATCTGAGTCAGCCGCGGTCGCAATCCGCGGTGAAGCAGCCGTCGCGTCGGCTGACCAAACAGCGGACCTGGTCACCTGGCCCTACGGCAAGGGGGTGGCCCAGCAAGATCAGCAGGTTGCCCCATGAGGTTGCGGCGTCCACGATACGTGGCTCGGTGGTCAGCGCTTCCCCAGGCGCCAGGTCCAGTTCGACGAATAGCAGCAACCCGTTCAGCACGCCGGGCTCGGTGATGTCCGTGGAGGTCGCCACATCGAAGGTCGCAGTGTGCGGTTCATGGAAGTCGACGCAGGCGATGTCGATGGATTGGCCGATCGCCGGCATCGAGTTGGCCTCGTCGCGAGTCAGACGAATCGGCCGCGGCGCTGCGCGTGCCGCGACGACAGGGGAGAAATCGATGCCGTACTGCGCTCTCCACCGCTCGGCCGCCTCGCGCTGAAATATCGTACGGGCCACGTACTCGTGCGGCACCGAAATCGGAACCGCGCGAACCCGCATGGCCGTCGGAATCAGCCGCGCGTCGGGCGTGAGCAGCCGCCGTCGGGCATCGCTCGTGAACTCAACGACGTTCTCGGCGAACGGATCGACCCCGATGAGTTCACTGACCATTACTGATGCGCGTTGTGGCAGCGTCACCGATGTCGACCAGGCGCGGATGAGAGTGATGCGATCGGCAACATCGTTGCCGCTGAACATCGCCGCAGCGGTTTCGGCGATGCGCGACGATTCGATCGCAAAGACGTGCCGCGCGCCGGATTGCGCGGCGGCAATCGCCAGAACGCCGGTGCCCGTTCCGAGATCGAGGACAACGTCGTCCGGCGTGACGACCCGCCTGATCGCGCGGATGTAGGCCAGCGTGCGCGCGACGTCGTTCAACATCCGGATGTGGATTGGAGGACCGGCGAACCCAGTCACCGGGGACGTCGAGGCACGTCCTTCGGATTCGTAGACCAGTGCTCCACACCGGCACAAAGCAACGATCGTCGCCGTCAACAACTTCCATCGCTCGCCATCCCGATGGCCGCCCAGCGTAGCGACAGCCTCGGCAAAGGAATGGCTGTTCCGGAAGTAGTCGAGGATTGATAACGCGATTTCATGCACGTGGACCACGCCCGCATCGGTGCGGATCACGACGAAGCCTTGCTCGAGCTGCATCGAGACGTGCAGCGCGCGATGCAAAAGCGTATTGGGATGCAGGTTCACCGTCGAGGGGCGCCCTGCCGCCACAGGGGATCGCGACGGCCGTCGTGCCACCGTGCAGGTCGCCGCCGTTGCGCGGTTTCCGGATGGTGACGTTCAACCGGCACGGGAGCAAGATCGGCCCTCCCCGGCCAGGACCTGTCACGCATGAACAGCTTCTCCAGGCGCAAATCCTAACTCGCCCCTGTCGGCCTGTCGACGAGGCACACGTCTCGGTTTCCTGTGAAAAGACGCGACCGCGACGCCTTAGAATGGCTTGGAGTTGCCGCCATGGATTCCTCCGCCGCCCCTACCTACACCCTGTCCCGGTTGGTCGATCCCCTCAGCGAGTCCCAGTTTCTTCAGCTCCTGGCAGCCCGGCAGCCGGCTTACCAGCGAGCCACGATAGCCGGCCGTTATCGCGACTTGTGGAACTGGGAAATGCTGTTGCGGGCTATGAGTTCCGGGAGTTCCCTCGCCAACCACCTGCTCGTGACTCGAAACGAGAGCCACGTCCCGCCCATGTTCTATTCGAAGGGCGGCGACCTCGATGTCAAGGCGTTGGCCGGCCTGATGGAGCGCGGCCATAGCGTCCTGGCGAAAAATCTGCCGATGTGGTCCCCGGAAATCCGTTGCCTGACGATGTCCATCAAGGCCCGGCTGCGGGAGCGAATTGGTGCCACCGCGGTAGCGTCGACGGGAACGGGTGGGGCGCTACGGCTGCACTTCGACCGCTGTGACGTCTTGGCATTGCAGCTCGAAGGGCGCAAGCGTTGGCTGATTTTCGATGACCCGGTCCCCGATCCAGTGAGCGCGGGTCCGAACGCCAGCCGCCGAACCGAGGGCACACCCGTGCTCGACGTGACACTATCGCCGGGTGATTACCTACTCGTGCCGGCAGGGTACTGGCATCGGTGCCTCAATGGTGGAGACCGCTCGATGCATCTGGCGCTGTTGTTCTATCCGCCAACGGCGCAGAACATACTATCCGCCGTCGCTCGCAACCTCGCCGGCGATCCCCGTTTTCGGCGCCCATTCCTGCGTGACTCGTCAAACCCCCGAACGCGAGATGCGATCGCGGCCACGCGAGCTCAGGTTATTGAACGGTTGCAAGCGATGAGCGACGACGAACTGATCGGCGCATTTGTCGATCAGGATGATCAACTCATTGATTATTGATTCGGCTGGAACCCGCGCGCAGCTAATAAGGGATGTTGCGTCGGGGAGAGCGAGAACTTCGGCGGCGCCTAACTCCGCTGCTGATCGACCGCATCGTCGATGAGCCCTGGTCCGGCGTTGGTAATCTCCGCGATCGACACCTTTTCAACCGCCGGAGGAACCCAGGGACGAGGAGCGGCTGGTTCGCTTGGTGTGTCGTCGCTGCCCTGCGGCGTCGCGTCGATCGGTCGATCAGTCATCATTCCCCTGCCTGACTAGTTCACGCTCAAGAAACAGTCCGACCATCAGACCCCTGGCTAGTAGTGCCACGCAACGCAGGTAGGCGGCGCGATCTGATCGTCGATTGACGATTTTCCACGCCTGGGCCATTTTTGCCAAGTCTATTATACCACCCGTAGCCTCCAGGAAAGTTCGGCGCGAGAGGATCGCCTCGACTTCGGGCGTCAAGCGACGGAAACGAGCAATGAGGTCCCCGCCTTGCCCCCCTCGTTCGGTGTTGCCGAGAACCTCGGCTGACATGAGACCGCGCATTGCGCGCTTGACGAGCAATCGCCGCTGTCCGTCAGCACTGAAAAACTCTTCGGGTACCGACAGGCAGAATCGGACGACTTCAAGATCCAGCGTCGGGTCCACGATTGTCAGGCCGAATGATGCCGCGTAGTCCGGAAGCGCGCTGAATGACATCCCGAGCCGGGCGTGACGTTCGGCGTTCGGTGATGCCGTCGAGTTGGTCGCGGTGATGAGGTCGTCGAGCCGAACCCTTTCCGCGAAGCGGCGGTCAATGGCGGAGAAGCGTTCGATCACCCCACGTGACCGGCGGTGCAAGATCCGCGACCGGACACCTGATAGCAGCTGACTACGAACGATGCGATGCCGGATGCCCGCTGCGTTCCATCGGGTCGATGATGTGCGCCCACCGGGCCATGAGATCGTGTAATTGCCGCCGACCGCCGCGAATACGGTTTCCAGCCCGGCGAGTTGCAGCTGCCGGCAAATGTCCAGGAACCAGAACATGTTGCCAGCCGTATGAATGGGACCGACGAGTGCGTCGAGGGAGCGGTTAATGCCGTCGAGCGGAGTGACGCTCTCCGAGTCATGCAGTTCGAGCGCTGTGATGCCCGCGGCCGCGGCATTGGCTCGGATCAGCACTCGCTCGTCGTCCGCGGGCCGGCTGAGGTGCGACACATATTTCGGCACATGAGAGTAGGCGCGCAACTGATGTCCGCGTGCCCTGGTCGAACGGGCGGCAAACCACGCCACCGCCCCCGAATCCAACCCCCCGCTGAGCAAAATGGCCGCGTCCGTATGTTGGGGCGTCCGGCTGTTGACGGCGTCAGTCATCGCGGCCCTGAAGCCATCGACGCAATCGGTAGCCGTCATCGCGATCGTGGCGACGTCCGCGGGCGCCCAGTAGCGCTCAATAGCGACGTCGCCGCCGTCCAGCCGTAGTTGATGGCCTGGCAACAGCTGCTTCACCGCGCGGAAAGCGGTCGCATCAGACGAGCGCGGCAAGGCGCAGAGAACTTTCGCGATGTACTCTTCGTCGACCTGCCGGGACACGGACGAGCAAGCTAAGACGGCCTTCAAGGTTGACGCGAAGAAAAAGAACTCAGAGGAGCGGCTGTAGAACACAGCATTGGTGCCGCAATGGTCGCGACACAGCTGCAGCGTCCGCGCAGAGACGTCCCACGAGGCGAAGGACCAGTCTCCATCGAGTTTCCGCCAGGCTTGTGTTCGCCATTGTTGGACGGCGCTACGCACAAGCTCGGCGTCAGTGATCGCCGGTGCGCCGCCCGTCGCCGACCGCAGCTGTTCAATCAGCTGTTGTCTGCGGTCCAGCCTCGCGCGAGCAACAATGGGATGCGCGAGCGTCTCCGCCTCCGCTTCCGTCGAAACATCGACGATAGTTTCGGCCAACGCACAATCCGACGTGCACCATTTTCTGACGCGGTAGCGCAGCGATGGATTGAGTGCCGAGGCCAGTGTATCGAGCCAGTGCGGAGGTATCGGTGCGTCCGCTAGGGCAACAATGCCGCAAATACCCTGCATTCGGTGGTTCACGTGCGCGTGCTGTATCGCGCGCGCTGCACTTTAGGCTGTGGACGCCCGCACGATCGCGTCAACGATGTCCACCACAGCGGCGACACTGTCGACCTCCGGTGGACGCTGGATGACGGTGACGGGGACGGTGTTGGCGACGGCCGCGGCGAGACGAACGTTGCGCTCGCGCAACTGCAGCCTTTCCACGATGCCTCGGTTTCGGGTAAAGGTGCGAATCACCACGAACGCTTCAGCCGGTGAGAGCAACCGGCTGCTCGCCGTCAACTCGCGGCCGTACTCGAGGATCACGATGTGTTTCACCCGCTGCGGCGATGCTGCAACGCGGGGCCGATACGCGTACTTGTCGAAAATCTGCTCGAGGTCGGCGGACGGCGCAAGTTCGAAACGGGTGACGCTGTCTGCTGCCAGCATGATTTGCGAGGGGCCCGCGTGTAGAAGCGGACCGTGTTCGTCGTCAACCTCAACCGTCGCGACGTCGTCGCACATCAGCATTCGGTTGCGCCGCACCAATGCCGCGAGCACCGTGGATTTGCCGCGCCCGGAATGTCCGGCGATGATCACAGCGCCGTTCTCCCCAGCCACACCGCCACCGTGCAGGACTAGTCGTCCCCGCTGATGAAGCAGGGCTGAGAAGACCGAACCGAACATCAGTTGTCGAACTTGATTCAGCCGGGCACCCGGCTCGACCTGCACGATGATCTGACGCCCGTCGATTGCCGCGTAGCGCGCGACATCCGGCACGGATAACTTGTAGTAGCCGAAACCTGCTTCCGAGGCGATTTCCGAGCTTTTCCCGAGAGCCACGTCGACCGGGCCCGCCTGGATTATGACTTGCGGGGCCGCCTGCGATTCCCGCAATCCTGCGATCGGGAAGTCGGAGCGAAAAGCCAGCCCAAACGCCTCGTAGCCGTAGCGCTGAATCGGCGCGGGACTGTCAAGGCCCGTCATAGCAAAACAGCGTCGCTCCCTCCGGCGAGGCGAAAAATTCGGTCAGGGTAGCCCGACACACATCAGGCTCGACCTTAAACTCGCGTTGCAGGGCCACCGCGACCTCGTCGAGCGATCGCGGCGTCGCCAGGAGGGTCCAGATACAACTGGCGGTCTCGTTCAGCTGGAAATAGGCGTCGGCACTGGTAACCAGGACGACGACCAAATCGCCGACATTCGCAAAAAGATGCGCAGGATTGCGCGAAATAACGGGAGTTGACTGGCCGTTAACCACTGAAACCGCGAGTTTGCCAGAATTCCAGGGGCAACTCCATTACAAAACGACGGCACCTACCAGCAATTGCCTTAATAGGACAGCTACCGTGCTTGACATGACAATATGCGTCAGATTAGTCTTCCACCAGTCGTGGTGGCGTGTCGTATTGTCGTTAGTTGTGCTTAGGGGTCCTAAATGTCTCTGTCGAACAGTCTGGTAACCCGTGTTGCGAAGGCCGCGGGGTTGATGCTTGGCTTGGTGCTGCTCGGCGTCCTCGACGGTCGAGTTCTGCGCGCCGATCCGGTGATCGACGAGAAATCGGTCGTCTGTTTCCCCAGCTGCGATGTCAACGACGGCCGTATGTTCACGATCTCAGCGACGACGAGCGCGATGAGCCCGAAAACGGCTTATTTCGGTCTCGGCTCCGCACCGGGATCTGTCGACTTCAATTTCGGCATCTTCGATCCCGATTCTGGTTATGCGTCGGGTAGCCCAGCGTTTCAACATTGGGATGGTGCGAACTTCGCCCCGACGCTGATTCAACTTCGCTATGACCTGTACGCCGACCCGCTCGGCGACGGGTCCGGCGCCGTCGGCAAGGATCTGATCGGCACGGGCGCCGTCGTGTCAATTCAAGGTGCAGCGTTGGGTGCGTACGACAACAAGTGGTACGACCGCACGGTTACCAACGTCCCGGCCGCGCAGCGCCCCGATGGCTCGTACCGCTACGTGCTTCGCGTCACCATTGACAGTGGCACGGCGAGTTCGTCGACGTTCAAAGTCCGTTCGACAGGCCTGCTGTATTTGAACCCGGGTCAGCCGTTTTCCTTCCAGCCCTATGGGCTGACGAACGACCATCTGAACATCATGCAGCACGTCTACGACGGGACGTGGAACTTTCCATTTATCGTTCCGGATCCCGGCGCGAACATGGCCGTCGGCGAAGTGGCCGTATGGGACGGTGACACGGACTACGGGATTCCAAAGGATGCCTTCGGTAATTGTCCAAACCCGACGGTAAATCAGGACACCGACGATCCAGATACGACCGGCACTTACCCGCCCGGTGTGACTTCGGCTGATTCCGTCGCGGCGCGGGCCGAGACCGTCGCCAGTTCGAGTAGCTCAAGCCTAACGCAGACGTGCCCGACGTCATCGCCGACCGAAGATAACAGCGGATCGATGGCGGCGTCGTTGACGAAGACTGTCTCTCCGGCGGGCGCGCTTGCCGGGATGCAGGGCGTCGGTTATACGCTGATCGCCCCTGATGGGACGCCGTTTGTGAACAAGAACCCCTCGGGCAACCTCGAGTGGGAGCAGTTCCGCGTGAAGCGCAGCTCGGTCGCCGGCGCCGCAGACTACTCGGTGCCTCATCTTTACCCGGGCGTCTACCAGCTGAAGATCGAAGGCGTCGACATCAACAACGTCAACGCGTTTTACCTGGACAAGAAAACCATCGGGCTGCCACCCACTGGTGATCCGCCCCCCGAAGACGACGCCTACTACTACATCAATCGATTCGTGTTTGCCGACGCGAACGGCGACGGCCGCAAACAGACGGGTGAGCTGGGCATTTCGGGTGCCACCGTTGACCTGCTTCGCGTCTCGACGATCACGGCGTTGTCCAGCGACGGCGCCGGAGTGGCAACGGCCACCACGTCGGATGCGCACAAGCTATTTGCCGGATCTCAGGTGACGATTCGAGGCGCTGTTCCAAGCGCCTTCAACGGCGCGGTGACGGTGACCAGCGTCATTGATTCTACGACCTTCACCTACGCCACCGCCGCAGTAATACCGCAAGGTGCGGCGTCGGGCGATATGAGCGTCGCGAGCTTTTACGCGACAAGGGTCACCGACGCCCAAGGTGAGTTCTCGTTCCGGGTCGGCAAAGGGCAGTTCGAGGTCCTCGTCGACAAGCCGAATTCGCCGATATTGGCGGCGCTGTTTCCGACGACGCCGGAATTGTTCTCGAATCTCCATCTCGGCCCGACGCCCGCCGGCGGCTGCGCAGCTGGCGCCGCGCCCGGAAGCCTCGACTGCCCGGCGCCGGAAGTGAGGCGCGATTTCGGTTACGTAGCGCAGCCCGCCGCAGTCAAGCTCATAAAGAAGACCAACAATGTCGACTACCCGGTGAGCTCGCCGGTGGTCGTGGCGACTGGTTCCACTGTCACGTGGACGTATCAGATCACCAATACCGGTGGCATGGCGCTGACGTTCCCCGACCGGAACGCGGTGGATCAACCGCTGATTACGGCTTTGCTCGACGACAAGATCGGCAACGTCCAGTGTCCCGTTCCGGTCCTATACCAGGATTCAGGCTTTGATCCGGTCTACGGACTCGGCATCGGCCAGTCGATGACGTGCACGGCGACTGGTGCCGCGATCGCGGGCCTATACGAGAACACCGGCTGCGTCAGAGCAGTATCCGTGGGCGGGCACGTTGTCGACTCGTGTGAAGTCGATCGTTATTACGCGTCGAGTGCGGCAATCTCGCTGATCAAGCACACCAACGACACCGACAACAACGTCGTCCCCGGGCTCGCGCTCATGGTGGGCGACCAGGTGAAATGGACCTACTTCATCACCAACACCGGTGACGTGCCGCTGGACATTACGCTCGTCGATGACAAGCTCGGCGTCATCACCAATTCGTGTCCGGGTGCCCCGAATTCGGTGCGGACACTAGCGCCGGGCGCCAGCATGACATGCCAGGTGCTGGGCACGGCAGCGATTGCCGGCCAATACAGCAATATCGGGACCGTCACCGGCAAGCCCCAGCTCGGTCCCTCCGTGCACGCGAGTGATCCCGACAACTACTTTGCGCATCAACCGGCGTCGCTTAGCGGTTTCGTTTACGTCGACGCGAACAACAACGGCGTCAAGGAGGGCGGCGAGACGCCGATTCCGAACGTGACGGTCAGCCTCGCCGGGACCGACATGAACGGCGCACCGGTCAACCGCGCCACCACCACGGACGCGGCGGGCTTGTATTCGTTCACCAATCTCGTCCCCGGCACCTACACGGTGAGCGAGCTGCAGCCAGCCGGCTACGTCGATGGGAAGGACACGCAAGGCACGCCGGGTAACGGCGGCACTGCGACCAACGACGCCTTCATGAACATCACGCTGGCCGGCGGCGTCAACGGCACCGACAACAACTTCGGCGAGTTGAACACCTCGTCTCTGGCGGGCTTCGTTTACGTTGATGCCAACGATGATGGCGTGAAAGACGCCGGCGAGCAGGGCATCGGCAACGCGACCGTTACGCTCTCGGGCACGGACGATCTTGGTGCGCCGGTATCGGCGACGACCCTTACTGCCGCGAACGGCGCTTGGTCGTTCAGCGCACTGCGACCCGGCGTGTACACGGTGACGGAAACCCAGCCCACCGGTTACTTGGACGGCAAAGATACTCAAGGCACACCTGGCACTGGCTCTACGACGAACGATCAGTTCGCGGCGATCGTGTTAGGCGCCGGTGTTCACGGTTCCGCCAACAACTTCGGCGAGCTGTTGCCGGCGACGATCGGCGATCGAGTGTGGCTCGACATCAACGGCAACGGTCGGCAGGATGAGGGTGAAAGCGGCATCCCCGGCGTCTCCGTCATGTTGTTGGGCGCCATCGGGCCGACGCCGCTCCAGACGACAATCTCCGGCGCGGCCGGCGAATACGAGTTCAAGGTCCGGCCAGGGACCTACCGTGTCCGTTTCGTGCTGCCGGCGGGCGCGTATGACACGACGACTACGCCCGACCAAGGTGCGGACGCGGGCGACAGCGACGCCGACGCCATGGGCGGGACCGGCCAGTACGTGGTGGCCTCTGGTGAGACCAACCTGACGGTCGACGGCGGCTTGCTGCCAATCGATCTGTCAATCAACAAGACCGTCGACAACAACACGCCCTCGATTGGTAGCAACGTCGTGTTCACGCTCACCGTGGCGAATGCCGGCGGTTTCAGCACCGCCACTGGCGTCACCGTCACCGACGTGTTGCCTGCAGGTCTGAACTTCGTCTCGGCCGCAGCGACGCAGGGGTCATTCAGCGGCTCGACTTGGACGGTCGGCACCCTCGCCGCTGGCAACTCCGCCACGTTGACGTTGGCCGCCAATGTCGCGACCGGCGGCATCAAGCGGAACTTCACGCAAGTGCAGACGGCAAGTCAGATCGACGTCGACTCGAAACCCGGTAATCAGCCGCCGGACGGGACGCCGACCGAGGACGACGAAGACGACGTGATGATCACGCCCCCGGCAGTGATCGGCGACTACGTGTGGCTCGACAAGAACATCAACGGCCAGCAGGACGCCGGTGAACCCGGTCTCGCCGGAGTGGTAGTGACTTTGATGGACGCGGCCGGCGCGACGGTGCTGGACACCACGGTCACCGACCTCGCCGGCAAGTATCAGTTCGTGGTCGCGCCCGGCAACTATCGTCTGCGTTTTGTTACGCCGTCTGGCACGTATGACGCGTGGACTTTGCTCGACTCGGGCCCCGACGCGGCCGATAGCGACTTCAACGGCCAATTGACGGGCGTTTACACCGTCGCGGCGGGCGATTCCAACCTGACGATCGACGGCGGCTTGAAGCCTATCGATCTGTCTGTGACCAAGGCGGTTGACGTCAACGTTCCTCAGGTAGGCAGCGATGTCGTGTTCACGATCACGGTCAGCAATGCCGCCGGCATGAGCACGGCGACCGGCGTGACCTTGAGCGACGTGCTTCCCGCTGGTCTCACGTTCGTGTCGGCATCGGCGAGTCAGGGATCGTTCAGCGGCTCGACGTGGACGGTTGGCACTGTCGCACCGGGCGATACCAAGACGCTGAGCATTACGGCGACGATGGCGACGTCCGGCAACAAGACCAACTTCGTGCAGGTGTGGACGGCGAATCAGTTCGACATCGATTCGACGCCGGGCGACAAGCCGGTTAGCGGTCCTCCGTCCGATGACGACGAGGCTCAGGTCGTCGTGATGGGCGCGATGCCGAAGATCAACATCATCAAGAAGACCAACGGCACCGACAACAACGTCGCGCCGGGCGTTCTCGTGGCGGTGCCGTCGACAGTGACCTGGACCTACACCGTCAATAACACCGGCAACGTAGCTCTGAGCAACGTCGTCGTCACCGATGATGCGGGCACCCCGGGCAATACGGCGGATGATTTTGCGGCCACGTATGTCAGCGGTGATACGGACGATGACGGCAGGCTGGACACGAATGAAACGTGGCTGTTCACAGCGGCGGGTACGGCCGCGGCCGGTCAGTACACCAACCTGGGCACCGTGATCGGCAAGCCGCCGGCCGGCCCCGATGTCACCGACAACGATCCTGATAACTACTACGGCCAGACGCCGAGTATCAGCATCATCAAGACCACGAACGGCACCGATAACAACAGCGGTACGGGCCCGGTTGTGGCGGTCCCATCGCTAGTGACCTGGGGTTACACGGTCAAGAACACCGGCAACATCGCGGTGGGCAATGTCGTGGTGACGGATGACGCTGGCACGACGGCAAACCCGGCCGACGACTTTACGGCGACGTATCAGTCAGGCGACACCAATACCGACGGCAAGCTGGACGTGACGGAGACCTGGCAGTTCAGCGCGACGGGGACGGCAACGGCGGGGCAGTACATCAACAACGGCTGCGTGGTCGGCCACCCGCCGGTCGGCGTAGCAGTGAGCGCGTGCGATCCGGACCGCTACTACGGCGAGACGCCGAAGGTGGCGATCGTCAAGAAGACCAACGGCACGGATCATCCGACCGGCCCCGGCCCGATTGTGGCGGTGGGCTCGGTGGTGACCTGGACGTATGAGGTCACCAACGCCGGCAACGTGGCGGTCGGCAACGTGGTCGTCAAGGACGACAACGGCACGCCGGCCGACAGCACCGACGACTTCGCGGTGACGGTGTTCAGCGGCGACACGAACAACGACGGCAAGCTGGACCTGACGGAGACGTGGACCTACACGGCGAGCCGGCCGGCGATTGCGGGCGCGTATAAGAACGACGCGTGCGTGGTGGGTGTGGGCCCGGCGGGCACGGCGACGAACACGGCGTGCGATCCGGACTACTACTACGGCGAGACGCCGAAGGTGGCGATCGTCAAGAAGACCAACGGCACGGATCATCCGACCGGCCCCGGCCCGATTGTGGCGGTGGGCTCGGTGGTGACCTGGACGTATGAGGTCACCAACGCC
>Ga0196963_10000477_pt1 | contig 36365 bp, 44 predicted proteins | sample S1_5metaG_FD_148600 | JGI IMG/M metagenome (GOLD analysis project Ga0196963, IMG submission 148600) | Soil microbial communities from Anza Borrego desert, Southern California, United States - S1_5 | ecosystem: Environmental > Terrestrial > Soil > Desert | place: USA: California | collected... | reverse complement strand
GAGGCCGCTGAAGCTGCTCTCAAGGCAGCCAAGGACGCGAAAGGCGGCGAAACCGAAGAGGAAATCAAGGCGAATTATCTTCGCCGCGCGGAAAAAGCAAGGGAAAAGCTCGCAAAACTCGGTAACGAGGACGGCAAGCCGACTACCGAAGCTCGTAAGGATGGCGACATCGATACCCGCGACCTGATTACCCTCGGCAAGCACGACATCGCGGAAGACTCTGAAGAGGCGAAGATTCTTGCGAAGTATAAGGCCGGCGGCATCATCGAAAGTTATGCCAAGGGTCTTGAACATCCAGGGGTCAAAGCGGAACTCGAAGCTCTCAAGGCCAAGAGCAACGCACAAACTGTTGCGAACGAAAACGATTCAGACGAGGTTCGTCTGAAGACCAAGAAAGAGGCTGTCAATGCCTATCGCGCATCAGGGGAAGTCCCGACCGACCCTGAGATTCAAAAAGCGATTGTCGACGACAACCTCAAGCAAATGAATCTTGGTTAAAACGCGAATAGTCGCAGCAGAATATCCGACCTTAAGTTTATTCTGTTATGACTATTGCTGACCAGATTGCGAAGCGCGCCCTGTTCGTACAGGAGTTTCGCAATGTCGTCGAGACGAAGACTATGTTTTCGGACATCGCGACCAAGCTGATTGCTAAGGCGAAGAACATCCAGTCGCCTTACACCAGCGTTACCGTTGCCAAGGCGCACACGCAGCCATGCCGCGTGCCACTTGGTACTGCAACCGTTTCTCGGGATGAGTTGGTGCTTGACCGCTACATCGGCAACGCCATCCGCGACTGTAAGGAGGAGCTTTCGTACGCGAACTTCGACCTACAGACGATGCTTCGTGGCGACCTCTACGCTACAGTTCTCAAGAAGCTCAACACGCAGGCGCTTGCCGACTTCGTTGCTGATGCAACGGTAGTGGGCGGAACCGTCGACCTTTCGACCAACGAAAAGGTTGCGGCTTGGCTTATCGGGGTCGCCGCTGATGCGAACGATTCCTCGATTGGCCTCCGTTCCAAGGTCGACGGCGCAACCGTCGTCCGCGCATCGCGCCATGGACAGCCTTTCGTTGCTGCCGGCCGCAATGCGTATGTGAACATCGTCTCGCGCGTTACTGCGCTTGTCGGTCAGTCTTCCCTCAAGGGTATTGAGGGCAAGATTACTGAGACTCCTTACGGTGTTCTCATCATCAACCTCGGTGCTGCTGCTGACAACACGAACCGCCTCCTTTACGGAACCGCTGGCGCGCCTACCATGGCGTTCCGCGATGACGAAATCGAGGTCGACATGGGTGAGTACGTCGGCGCGGTAACGTACGATGACGGTGCAGACGGCGCGGGCGACGACGACCTCGACATCACGCATGGCGATGCGATGCTCGAGAAGACTTGGTACATGTATGCTCAGACCAAGGGTAAGAACGGTATCTTTGCGAACGTTCAGCCCCTTGTGAAGACGCAGTTGATGGCCTAGTTCGTTCTTAGGGGAGCTGAGCCAGTCTCGGCTCCCTTATAGAGCGAAGTAACGCTCGACCAATCTATGAACATCAAAAGAATCGCCGACAAAATCATCGAGGAAGCGGATATCGAGGCGCATAACTATTCCGTCTCTCGCCGAATCGAGGATATCAACGCTGAGTACCTCATGCGCGTTGAAAAAGCGATGCAGATTGGTTCGACCGTTCCTATTTCCAATGCCGAAGACACGACGGAAGAGTTCGTCGTCGTCGCCGGCAGCAATACGTTTACGCGGACGATAAAGGATGTCCCGATTCAGCGCGTTGACTTTATCCCGACCGGCGGAAGCTACCATGAGCCGGTTACTCTCGACCCGTCGCGCCTCATCAACGGCATCAGTCTCGCCGACCAGAAGTATTTCGCAAACGAAAAACAGTTCTTCGTTGAGAACGGTTATCCGGGTACGCTCCGGGTAACTTACGCGCGCGGCGGCATCACGCTCTTTACCGTCGACGACTACAACCTTGGCGACGCTTCCCCAAGCCCTGACTGGCTGCCTGAAACTTTCCATCCTCTTCTGTGGCTACCTCTCGCTCTTACGCAGTCTCAGTATTACGAAAAAGACCGAACGACAGCTCTCGAAACGAAACTCGAGCGGGTCGAAACCTTGTTCGAGAATCATTACGGCCGCGACGCTCAACAGGTCAGCGAATTCTTCGTCGACGACGGCCGCGACAGCTGCTTCGGCCGACCGAGCCACAGATAACACATGGCGGACGTAAAAGAAGAAATCAAGTTCGAGGAATCGATGACAATCGATAAGCGCAATAAGGACTTTGCGTATCTTCGACGCAACCTATTGCGCTCTAAGGTAAAAGGACTCTATCCCAGTCGGGACTTTTACCGCACAGACCCCGACGCTCTTCTTGTGGGCGATGTTATTGAAGATATCCTCGGCTCTGACGAGGGTTCCTATGACATCAAGGTAATCGTTGCGCGTGGTGCAGACCTCCGTTTCTTCAATCTTGGCGGCGATAGCGAATCGAATACGGCAATTACGGGAGTCGACTACGAATGCGGTACGTTCGGCGATGACGGCGTTTATATCTGCGTAGACGACGACACGGTTCGTAAAATTAACCATGTTAATAGCAACTCTGCATCTGTCGGTACGTTCACGCAGGCGAGTCCCGACCTTGCGATTTTCGATGGTCTTTATTACTGGTGGATTTCGAGCGGCGAGATTTACAAGCAGCTTGGCGGAGCAGCTCCCGTCATAGCTTTCAACGACCTCGGCTTTTTCCCCGATTTCGTCGCGCTCCTTGGCGACCAGATGGTTATTTTTGGACAGGAGGGCGATTCAATCATCTGCGTATTTTGGGACAAGAGCGACCCCGACCTTTTCGACAAACGCGTTCTCATCCGCAATTCTCGGCTCGTCTCTGCCGGCAACATAAACGGCCGTCTCGTTATGGTCAGAACGGTCGGCACGAACGGCAACTCTAAAGAGCAGATTGGCGAGATGATTATCAGCGGATGGGACGGCGAGAAATTTGTTCGCATGAACTCGATTAAGACCGGCCAGAACGACACACGCGACGAAAATGAGTACCTCGGCATGGATGTCGGCGCGGAAGTCATGGTCTTCGGTATCGATGAAAATACGAACGCGCAGAACCCGCAGCTTTTCCAAGAGTATATCTACAAAGTCCGCGAAGACGGGGGTATCGAAGTGCAATGGCTGCCTGACCACGCTACTTATGGCGACGCGCATATCATCCGCATCTTCTATAACTACATGCTTTATGCGACGCGAGGCACAGAAACCCAAGCGCCGGCGATTTTCAAGAATGAAGATACGGGCAGCGACTACGCGGAATTCGAGAACTTTACGGAATCGGAATACATAACGAATTTCCTTTGCAGCCCTTACAATCTGCATAAATTGGAGGGCATTTTGGTCGCCTTTGAGAAGCTCTTCGAGCAGACGACAGGCACTCCGACGGGCGAACAGCTCGATATATACTATCGCGTCTCTGACCGCGATGCATGGACGCTGCTCGGCGAGATTACGGCGCAGAAAGTCGCCGAGAACGTCAATAAGCGCCGCGACCAATCGGTCGAATACGCCTCAGACGGCCTCGGACTGCCTGAGCAGCGGTATTCCATCACGAAAATGCCGGACGGGATATCGGCGCTGCCTGAGTTCAATGAGATTCAGTTCCGCTTCGTCTCGAAGCGCGGCTTTTCGGTCATTGGCGCATGGTTTTCCTACAGCTATTTGACCCGGAATACGCTGAAGTAATGCTACTATAATCTTATGACTGAAGAGGACATCAAGAAACTAATCAGGCAGGAATTCTTGAAGCTCATTCCTGAGTTTTTTGGTCGCTCCTTGGTGCAACTGAGGACGTTCTTTACGCGCGAAATCGTCTGATATGGCTAAATACTCTTACGCAACAAAAGACGGGAAAATGAAGAGCATCGAGGCCAAGAGCGCCTCGGAAGCTCAGGCGCTTGTCCGCAGCCTTGCCGATGCCGCGAAAGGTACAGGCGTTATGCTCGATACAGGTGTTCAGCCTGTCATTCAGAACAACAAGGTCGACGTTTCCAAGGTCAAGACCGGCGTAAAGCCGTTTGATGAGCCGAAAGTTGACCTCAAGACGACGCTCATCCGTACTGAAGAGCGCCCCGACGGGACGGCAACCAATTACTACGCTGATGGCCGCAAAGTTACCGGCTCCTACGTCAAGGAGGGCAAGATTACCCGATTCGTCGAGAGTCCGTCTGGCAGCAGCACGAAGCCGACCGAGTTCCAAGACCCGAAAGCAGTCGATACTCCTGCTCCAACGACTCCCGCAGCGCCGACGACTCCTACCGACCCGAAGAGCCAGCTTTTGAGTCGGCGCAATACCCTCGAGGGCGAGATTTCGACGCTCGAGCAGCGCATCCTTACCCGCTCCGAGCGCCGACAGGACGCGCTTGATGATGCCGGTGTATTCGACGACATGCGCCAGCTGAACAAATACAAGGACGAGCTGCGCGAAATTGAAGACCGCGAGGTTGAAATCCCGATTGAGTCCCGCCAGCGACTGCGTGGCCGACAGGCAACCAAGACCGAGTTCAAAGCTGACACTCGCCCGGAACTCGAGGATAACTTGCTTAAGGAGCTTGCCGCTTCTCGCAAGGTATCGCGCATGACCGATGTGATAAACACGAACCTCGAAATCATCAATGACCGATTCGAGGCGGAAAAGGAACGCGACGAGTTCTTGCACGAAACGAAGATGAAGCGCCTCGAGAAAATCGAGACGCTGTACGGCAATATCATTACCGAGGAACAGAAAGCCGCGCTTGAAGACCGCAAATTCCAACAGAGCCTGCTCCTTGAGAGCGTTAAGGCAGACAATACGCTCCGCTCGAATCTCATTACCGAGATTGCGAAAAAGGGCGTTGGTGGTCAGGCGCTTTCAGGTCTTATGACTGCTTCTATCGACGAGCTGGTCAACCATCTCGGCAGTACGACGAGCGCCGCAAATTGGGGAACCATGACCCCGGACGAGGCTGCTCGCACGCTCTCGAGCGAAGACTTCGACCGCTATCTCAAGTTTAAGGAGTTCCAAGCAAAGGGCGACGAGGCGGCGCAGGAGCAGCTGACGGCCGCTATCGGGAAGCAGCAGACCGCGAAGAGTACGGTCGACCTCGTAACGAGCCTCCTTAACGACAAGGAGGGTCTTACGAACTCGGTCGGTTTCGGTACGGGTAGCTGGGACTTCAGCATCTTCGGCGCTGGCAACGAGACTGCCGGATGGCGCGCAAAGGCGAAGCAGCTCATGTCGGCGACGACGCTCAATACGCTTCAGGAACTCAAGTCGACCGGCGCGACGCTCGGTTCCGTTACCGAGAAAGAGCTTCAGATTCTTGCGACCGCAGGAAACGCCCTCGCGCCTATCCTCGACAAGAACGGCAACGCGACCGGCCGTTTCAAGATGAAAGAGGAAGATTTCGTCGAAGTGCTTCAGACGATGCGCCTCGCTTCGATGCGTACATACATTGCTGCGTCCATCGGTAAGGAAGCGTTTGCGGCCGCAAACTACCTCAACGCCGACTACGATACGGTCGAGAAGCGCTATCAGGATTTGGTCGCAAATGGCACGAAGCCGCAGGGCAACTTCTACCAGAACGACCGCAGCGCGAGCGCGGTCAGTACGGCTGCCGAGGTCATTCGCCGCGAAGAGGGTCTGCGTACGGAAGCCTACCGCGACTCGACCGGCACTTGGACTATCGGCTACGGCAACACGACCATCAACGGCCGCCCTGTTCAGCCGGGCGACCGCCTTACTCCTGCTCAGGCAGAGAACCTTATGCGCGAGTCGGTCGTTACGAACTACACAGAGTTCGCCGACCAAGTTACCCGGCCGATTACCGACCAGCAGTTCGCGGCTCTTACGAGCTTTGAATACAATCTCGGCTCCGGTGTGTGGTCGCAGCCGACCGGCAGGCAGATTCTTGCAGCAATCAACGCTGGCGACCTCTCGACGGCTGGCCGACTCATGCTGCAATACAACAAGGCACGCAATCCGGCGACCGGTCAGCTCGAAGTTAACCCCGTCCTTGCCAAGCGTCGAGCGCGAGAAGCTAGTATGCTAGTAACAGCGTAGCCTATGCCTGAACTTACCGAACCACAAATCAAGCAATACAACACCTACCGCGCGGAGGGCATGCCGCCTGAGCGCGCGTTGATGCTTGCTACGAAGAACTCGAATAACGAGTTTAATCCGGCGCTCGAAAAGGGTGTTGATAATATCCTTTTCGGCGAGGGTTCGCTTACGCAGGCGCTCGGTCGCGGACTCAAGGAGGCTGCTACTGGCGGCTTCAGGGAGGTCGCTAAGGATTACCGCGAACACGGTTTTAGTTTCGCTGCAAAGGCAGCTCCGATTCGTGGACTTGGCGCAGTTGGTCGCGGCGCTGGTGAAGTCTTCGGCGGACTCCTTGAAACAGCAGACGACCTGACGGGCGAAGTCGTCTCTGAATTTGCAATGCCGTATGTCGAACAGGCAATGAATACGGATGTTGCGAAGTATCTTACTCAGCGCGCCGTCGAACTCGACCAGAAAGGCCGGGGAATTCCGGGCGACATTCTTGATGCGATGAATCTGCTTCCGCCCGTCGCGGCCGCGCGGCCGGCCGTAGCCCTTAAAGACCTTGCCCTTAAGACGGCACGCGAGGCAACTGAGCGCGCTTCTGCGACGCGCAGCTCCCTTGCCGACTTCCTTGCGCGCCGGCGCGATGGCGAGGTTGACGCTGACGGCAAGCCGGTCGTTCAGGAACGTACAGAGCCTCTTGAGGATGTCATCAAGGACGCTTCGACTGGCAAGACCACAGAAAACATTCCGTCTATGCAGCGGCCTTTCGTAAAGGAAGACAATCTGCTTACGCCAGCAGAGAAGAAGCGCCTCCTTGGGGTGCAGCCTGAAGCCGGCAACCGCTACGTTGAGGCATTCAAGGCATCTGAGGCGGACGATACCGCGCCATCCATCTTCGACGTTGCGGTTGAAGATACGCTCAAGGCAGTCGAAAAATACAAGCAGGCAACCAAGGCGACCGGCAGCGAAATCGGCAAGATTAAGGACAAGCTGACGACGCTTCCTGTCGACCCGACTGCCGTTTCAAACGTAATCGAAGACCTCATCGAGTCTCTAAGGAAGAAGAACGTAACCGTCTCGGATGAGGGTCAGCTGGTGCTTGTTCCCGGCAAAAACTCGCCATTCAGCCAATCGGACGTTGCGGCGCTCAATGATGATGTCATGGGTTCGCTCAGGAATATCGAGAAGTCCGGCGAGATGAACGAGCTGCTCCTTGCCATCGAAGCGCTCGACAGCAAAATCAACTTCAGCAAGGAGGCGAACGTTTCCTCGAGTCTTCAGGGCGTTGCCAAGAAGATTCGCGGGAAGCTCAAGGAAGTACGCGATAGCGCTCTTACCCCCGAAGAGGCAAAGGCATTCGAGGCGTACTCGAATGCGATTGCCTTTGCCGATGAGTTCCTCAAGTCTGACAGCCGCGTTTCCGTCCTCCTGAACCGTCTCGGCACGAAGCACTCCCGCGACTCGCAGGCATTCGTCAAGGAATTGCAGCGCGTTACGGGCATCGACGTTCAGGATTTCGCCGCTCTTGCGCGCATCCTGACAGAAGCGACCGTCGGCAGCGGCCGCAATAAGTCGCTGCTTCAGCAGCATCTTACGAATGCCGGCCTCGACGTATCGAAGCTCACTTCGCCCTCGGGCATTCTCGATACGGTCGTCGGCGGCACTATCCGCGCTGCGCTTGATGTCGACAAGCTGAAAGAGATTCAGAAAGCCATCAATACGGTCGTCAAGCCAAAGGCGAAACCCGCAGAATAGACCATGATTGTCGTCAACGAAAAACTTATCAAGGCGCTCAGGGTTCTTAAAAACGGCGACTTACTGGTAAAATTCATAGACAAACACTATGCCTCCCGACCGAAGTAACGCCCCCGCCCCGGTTCCGCCAGCTGCTCCGGCCGCTCCTGCAAAACCGTTGTCTGATATGACGCGGCAAGAGCGCATCGAGGCATTCCTGCTCGACCCTGAAAAGACCATCTTTGAGACGATGGAGGAATTTCGCGCTGCCGTTACCGCATTCCGCGAGCTTTTCGCCAATGTCGACGTTGACCAGCTCGACCAGCTGCGCGGCGAGGACGGCAAAACGCCTGTTCTTGGTGTGGACTACTTCACAGAGGAAGACATTCGCGGCCTCGAGGATTTCATCATCTCGAAGATACCGAAAGTCGGCGTTGAGCTTCCGTCGAGGGTTCAGGTCGAGGAATTCGTACGCGCTGAGGTAGCGAAGATTCCGCGCATCAAGGGCGACCCGGGCGAACCGGGCGCAAAGGGCGAGGATGGCAAGGACGGCTCGCCTGATACCGGCCTCGACATCATTAAGAAGATTCGCAGCGTCGGAAAGAATCAGATGCTGACAGTCAAGGATATTCGCGGACTCCCGAACATCCTTAAGGACATTCTCGATAGCGTCGACAGTCTTGAGGAACTCCGTACGCTCATCGAGAACCATAAGCTCGTTATCCCAACTCAGGTAGGCGGCGGTTCTGGCAGCGGCGAGCCGGGCGAAGACGGTGCTGATGGCAAGACCATCCTGAACGGCTCTGGCGCTCCTGACAACGCGCTTGGTACTGATGGCGACTTCTATATCGATACGACCAACTGGTTCATTTACGGAGCCAAGGCAGGCGGAGTCTGGCCGGCCGGTGTAGACCTCATCCCGGGCGGAGGCGGCGGAGGCGGCGACATGCTGGCTGCAACGTATGACCCCAACGCTGTTGCCGGCGATGCGTTCGACATGGATAACATGGTCGAGGGCGCTGATACGAAAATCCTGACGGCCGCAGAGCGTGCAAAGCTCGCATTCATCGCTATTACGCAGGCAGTCGACCTTGATGCGATGGAAACGGATATCGCGGCCGCAAAGACCAAGACCGATTTCATCACTATTACGCAGGCAGTCGACCTCGATGCAGTCGAAAGCAATGCCGCAGGCGCGAAAGCAAAGACGGATTTCCTTACCGTTACGCAGGCGGTAGACCTCGATACGATGGAGTCGCAGCTTGCCGGCGTTAAGACGAAAACCGACCATCTTACCGTTACGCAGGCGGTAGACCTCGACCAGATTGAGGCACGCGTTAACGCCCTCGATGCCGCCGTCGTCCTCAAGGGCGCATGGGACGCTTCTGCCGGCACTTTCCCGGGCGGCGGCGCAGCACAGGCCGGCGACTCTTATATCGTCTCTGTCGCGGGTACGGTCAACGGCGTTGACTTCGCCGTAAACGACCGCCTGCTCGCTATTGTCGACAACGCTTCAACGGCTGTCTTTGCGAACAACTGGCTCAAGCTCGACTATACCGACCAAGTTCTTTCTGTGGTCGGTCTAACCGGCGCTATTTCTCAGGCATCCCTCAAGGCAGCTCTTGCCCTTGTGAAAGCGGATGTCGGACTCTCGAACGTCGACAACACTTCTGATGCAACGAAGAATGCCGCAGCTGCCGCGCTCACGAACAAAGACCTCAAATCAACAACGAACACCTTTGCCGAAGTTACGACCATCGTATCTTCAGCGGCTCCAGCGCCGACCGGCGGCAGTCGACAGAACGAGCTGTACATTACGGCGCTTGCCGAAGCAGCGACTATCGCGGCTCCGTCTGGCGCTCCTGCTCAGGGCAATACACTCGTCATCCATATCATCCCGGCCGGCGCTTACGCGCTTGGCTACAACGCCATTTTTGAGGCTATCGGCGTAACCCTGCCGACCGTTACTGTCAACGGAAAGGATATCGTCCTCGGCTGCCGCTACAACGCGACGCGCGCGAAGTGGCAAGTCTTGGCTGTCTCGCAAAAGGCATAATATGTTATGGCGCAATCACATTCTGTTGACCTCGAACTAGGAAGTTCTCAATACCTGAGCGTCGCTGACGCGGCAATTTTCGACATTAACGGAGCAATGACCCTCGAGGCATGGATAAAGCTCGAGAGTCAGCCGGCGACCAATGCGCTGATGGCTATCATATCGAAGTGGCAGGCTTCGGGGAACCAGCGCACATTCTCGCTCGCATACCGCGATGTGGGCGGCACAAAGAACCTTGTCTTTCTGTCGACGACAGACGGAGCCTCGAGTACGGGTATTTCTGTAAACATTACTCTCGAACTCGGCGTTTGGTATCACATTGCATTCTCTTGTAATGGAAACAACTCGCCGCGCAACGGCTCTCTTTACGTCAACGGCCGAGCGGTCGTAAATGACGATACGTTTACCGTTGCGAGCGGATTCTTTAACTCGACAGCGCCAGTAACGATAGGCTGCATCATGAACGGCGCTTCGCCAGAGAATCTGTTCGACGGGCTTATCAAAGACGCGCGAATCTTCAATGACCGGCGCACGCAGGCTGAGATTGCAGCTGACGCGCATTCAGAGACTGTTGTTGACGCGAACCTCGTTGCTGAGTGGAACTTCAACAACTCTTACGCTGATAGTAGCGGTAACGGAAAGACTCTAACAGCAGTAAACTCACCTGTATTCGGTGTTGATATACCTTGGGAAGCCCCTACTTCAGTCAGTAGCAGCGAGCAATGCGTCGACCTCGAGAAGTCGAACTCTCAAAGCGCAAGCATATCCGACGGCACGCAGACTGGTCTTGATATTGCCGGCGATTTGACCTTAGAGGCATGGGCGATGATGGAAAGCTATCCGGCCGCGAACAACTTCAATATCATTGCCGGTAAGGAAGACTTCTCGGCAGGCGGAAATCGCGCTTATGTCATGGGTATCGAAGAGACAACTGGCACTTCGACTTATCGGCTCGGCGTTCGCATAAACGGAAACAGTTACAACGTATCGAATCCTTTCACTCTCAGGCCGGGCGTTTGGTATCACTTTGCCATAACGCGCTCGTCCGCGACCGGCGTTATCACTTTCTATGTAAACGGTGTCGCAATCGGTACGGCCGCCGGCGTAACTGGCGCTCTGAATAACAGTCCGGCTCCATTTGCCATTGGCGCGCGATACAACGGCGCGGCCGCCGTCGACCATTGGGACGGCCTCATAAGACAGGTTCGGGTATTCAACTCTATCCGTACGCAAGCAGAAATCGTTGCTGATGCGCGAACCGCATCTGTGGCAAGTGCAAACCTCAAGGGCGAATGGGCGCTGAATAACTCCTATGCAGATACGAGCGGCAACAACAATACCTTGACGGCCGCCAATGCGCCGGTCTTCAAGCCGTGGTCTTACAAGATAGCCGGCGCTCTTGTGTCCTACTGGTCGATGGACGAGTTGAGCGGGAACAGGGCTGATTCTCATGGAACCAACAACCTTACTGACGTAAACACAGTCGCAAGTGCAGCCGGCAAAAAGTCGAACGCGGCTGATTTCGAGGCAAGCAACAACGAAACGCTCGACGGCGCGAATCACAACATGACGAGCAGCTGGTCAGTTTCCGCGTGGGTCAATCCCGAATCCTTTACTGTGGAATCCCGAGTGCTTTCCGTCGGCGACAACGGACTCGAAGACTACTTTGTCGGCATGAACACAAACGGGTATGCCGGCATGGGCTATGCGGCTCAGGCGGCCGCATTCGAGGCAGTAAATGCGATTGCGCTTGCTACTTGGTCGCACGTTGTGTGGGTGCATGACGACCACGGTAACGAAGACATCATTTATATAAACGGCAAAGAGACGAGGCGCTGGACAGGCAGGAACAGCAACCCGGCGGCCGGAACTGGCGGCGAAAAGCTGCGTATCGGCGGCCATCCCAACTCGGCCAACATCTACAACATGTATGACGGCCTTATGGATGAGGTCGCGCTTTACTCGCGCGCACTCGACTATGGCGAAGTTCTTGACCTCTACAAAGAGGGCGCGGCGATTGGGTACAGCGTCCCTGCATCTGTACAAAACTCAGGATTTTTAATGTTCATGTAGTGTAAAATCTTGGCATGGAAGCTCTATTTGCAGCTCTACCGGAAACAGGGACAGGATGGGTTGCGGCAACGGTTCTTCTTCTCATTGGCGGTTTCACTATATACGACCGATTCTTCGAGCCGCGCGGCCGCCGGCTCAATAAGGCTACTCAGCAGCTCATTGAGACGCTTGAGAAACAGGTCGCAGCGACGAATGGCGACCTTGCAGCGACTCAGGCAGAGATGGGCGCGATGCAGTCGGCGCTCAAGCATGAACAGACTGAAAAAGCGTCGCTCAAGGGCAGTCTGAAAGTGCTGCAAGACCTCCTGCTCGGCCGCGACGAGAATACGCAGGCGGTCATGAAAGAAGCGCCGTTAATCTTTGAGATTGCGCGCAGCACGAATCAGCTCGTTACTGGAATGAGCGACGGTATCACGCATCTTATCGGCAGCGTCGAGCGGCTTTCCGATACGGTTGAGCGCCATATCGAGGCGACAAAAAGCAATGAAAAAACCCAGCAAGACATACACAATTCCCGAGTATCTTAAGGCCATCAAGAAGTACCGCATCAAAGAATTCGGGTTCGATACGCATGCGCGCGTCCTTGGCATCGGCGAAGAGACGGTAAAAGAGCTTTGGAACAACGCGACCGGCAACGAGTTCAAGCGCTTCCCCCGGACGGAATATACGCTGCGATATCTGCCGGAGCTGTCGACCAAGTGGCGCTCTTTTTGGAAAGTCGAGACTCCCTATCCCTACCTCGTCTTTTACATTACGCCGACCGCGCCTATCCTCATTCCGCGCGGGTTCATAACTGATATCGGCTCGATTCCGCTCCTGTTTCAGAACTTCATCTCGGTATACGACCGGGAAATGACGCTCTCTTTCCTTGTGCATGATATCGAATGCGAAATGCAGCGCATGACCCGCTTCGGCACAGACGGCCTCATTTATGAGGCTGCCAGCGCCATGAAGACGAATTGGCTCCGTAAAAACGTCGTATATACCGCTGTACGCCTCGGAAACCGCTATAACAAGGCGGATAAGGTCATTCGGGGGTTCAACGTTACCGAGTGCAACAGGAAGCTCATAACGGACGCTGAGCGGGAATTCCTAGCCTCTGCCGCCTTTCAGAAACATGTTGAAAACGCAGAGTCGTTTACGCATAAATAGTGTTAAAATATATCAGTTAATAGGTCAGTAAATTCATTATGAAAATCAATATGCTGTTGTCAGCAATAAAGGCGTTCTCGGCATGGCTGCATGGCGAGGGCGGCCGGCATTTCCGAACGTATACCTATCCGCGCATCAAGGCATTTACGCGGAAGTTCTTTACGCTCGGCATTTACGAGAAAGTCGAGGGCTTCTATCGTGTGGTCGACGATACGTTCTATCAAGGCGAGCTGCCGACCGAGCCGCAAGACCCGGCCGAGGTTGCCCGGATAGAGCGCCTCGCAGAACAGGTCGAGAGCGGCCAAGTCGACCTTGCGACCGATACGGCGAGCGCAGTTCCGCAGTTCAAGAATATCCGCAACAAGCTCATTCTTTGGAAAGGTCTTGAACAGGGTAATACCTACAAATGCGGAACCTACACGATGAACAATATGCTCCGTACGGCGATGCTCATGCTCGGCATGCGGCCGCCGCTCGAGGTTACGGCCATCGACCCGCTCTACATCGAGACTAAGGCAGGCAAGGGCAAGGAGGGTACTGTCATGGCAGACGCTTTCGCTTGGCTGCAACGCAACGGCTATCCGATGCCATCGTGGACTCCGCTCATGGTAGACCACAATAAGGAGCTAGACGCGCTCGAGTCGTCGAAGACCATCCGCAACGCGCGCTTGTTCCCGGGCATCAAGGCGACCGGCCGCGTAAAGACCGCGCATGCGTACGAGACGGCGCGCCAGCTCGACCTCGAGCTTCCGAAGAACTGGCTGATGCAAGTATCGGTCAATTTCAGCCCATCGCTGAAATACTTCGGGCAGCTTGTGCCGTTCGTCGAGAAAGTGAACGGCCGCTATCAGCTGACCCGTACGGGCGGCCACTCCGTCCATGGCGTACGCGGCTCGTTCTCGACATGGGAAGATGGCGAGCCGGGCTTCGCAATCATCGAGTCGGCTTACCGCTCCCGCGAGGACGGCTGGCGATTCCTTAAGGCGAAGCTCTTCAGCTACAACGTCCTGACCGTCCGTTTCGTCGAGCTTGATATCCCCGCTCTGGCCTCTCAGACGGGCGATACGGCGCTTCCGGCTCCTACTCCCGCTCCGACCCCTGCAATGACCTCTGACGACTCGATTCTGGTCAATCAGGACATCTCGTACGGGCAGGCTGGCGAGCCAGTAAAGGCGCTTCAGCGCTTCCTAGCCTCTGCCGGCTACCCGACGGCATCCGGGGTAACAGGTAATTTCCTGTCGCAGACCCGAGACGCGCTCCGGGCATGGCAGAACGCCAATCTGAAGCCCGGGAACTATACCGGCGAGTATTGGGCGGCTCTCTCGCGCGAGAAGTACCGCACGCTCAGGGGTATATAACCTCCGAAATAGGAACAGCGTCCGCTATACTAATAGCGGACGCTGTTTTTTGATAGAAAGGTAGGTCGTCCCATGCGTTATTACTGTTCCCGTTGCGGCGCTCCCGGCTCGTCGCGCGAATGCTCTGCCGGCTGCGGCGGCGTTGCGCTTCCCGCGCAGCAGCCAATGCGATTCGAGCGTCCGAAGCCTCTCGCTCCTGATGCCCGTCCTGAACCCTCAGAATGGAGGTAGCCAACGATGCGATATGCGCCGTATACCGCAGCCTTTCGACGAACCGAAACGTCCCGGCCTCCCGATTACGGGTAGCGTCCTCTACGTTTCGCCGCGTTTTTGGGATGTTCCCAAACCTGAACCGCTGCGGCTTTCTAAGCCGTAGCAAAAATCTAGCCGACTTCGCGCCGGCTAGAATTTTTTATGGCTCGCATCCGCATTCGTCGCATCCTCCCTCTTGATTGCAATCCCATGACACACGGCAACTGTCGCAATTACATCCGCAATCATCGCAGTTATCTGCATCGTCGTCCTCGGGGTCGTCCTCGGGGTCGTCCTCAATCAGTTCTCGGTCTTCATCATCGAGCATCTTGTCGAGGAAGAATTCGCCGTCGCTGCGGTCGTCCATATTTATTTGTGGATGCAGCGCGCCGGCGTTTCAAGCATCGGCGTATTCCAATACCAGAAGCACGATATGTAGTTCACGATAGCGCCGACAAAGGCGAAGACGAAGATGATGAGGAACACGAAGATAATCCATTCGTACCAGCGCATATTAGGTCGAGTGATTATAGGTTGCGACGGCGCGGTATAATGTAGTAACCCCGTTTTCGTATATCAGCTTGTCTGTCTCGGGGTTATATGAATTTTCTTTCTGCCAATTCTCGAATCCTGCGGTTCGCGCTCGCTCTGCTTCAGCTGCACGTTGCTTTTCTTCTTCGGCGAGACGGGCGGCTTCTTCGTCTTCTTTTGCTTTGCGCTGGCGCTCTTCTTCTTCTTTTCTGGCCGTCTCAGCTGCGGCCTTGAGGTCAGCCTGACGCTTCTCTTCGGCCTCAGCTTCCTTGCGGCGGTTCTCAGAGCCGATGTACGCGCTGCATCGGTCTAGCCATTCGTTGAAGTCCGTATCAGGTATGTCGAGGCCGTCTCGCGCGATAAAGACTTTCTCATCGAAGCGGAATACGTCGCCCTCGTTGCGGAATCCGAGCGAAAGCAGGCGCTCGATACGAACCCCGCGACGCTCCATAGCGATACGCTCTTTTTCCTGCTCCATTTCCCGACGCTCCTTAGCGAGCCGCTCTTCCTCAGCGCGCTTCGCCTCTTCCTCCTGTGCCTTTCGAGCATCGTCCTCGGCTTTCTTCGCCTCGAGATGCGCTCCGAGCCGCTGGTTGTAGTACGCATCGCGGCCGTTTGGGTCGAGGGCGAGCAGCTCTTCATCTGTGGCCTCGATGCCGTCGCCAATCGATGCGAGCTTTTCCTTGAACTCAGGAAGCGTCTTGAGCCGCTCCTGCTTCATGGCGTATTCCTCTGCGGCCGCCTGAAGCTCCTTGAGCCGCTTTTCTTCCGGCTCGATGATAGCAATGAGTCCCTTTTCGTACTCGAGGACATCGCTGTTGTATTTATTCGCGGCCGCGCGCAACTCGAGTCCGCGCTTTTGAATGCGCGTACGCATCTTGACGACCTTGTTCTTCGTACTCTTGATGAGTTCAAAGTCCTCCTTGGTCATTTTCGCGGGGTCGGCAGTTATGCTCGCAACCTCTTCCGCGATTGCCTGCAATTCCGCTTTGGCAGGGTCGAATACTGCCGGCTTGAATTCAAGCTCGACTACTTCTGCTTCGACCGTCTCTTTTGCATCAGACATAGATTGGTTGTTATTTGATAGCGGAAACCCGCTGAAAGCCGGACAGGATATTGGATGATTAAGCTCGCCTTGCTACCCGAAGATTGTTCTCGAGCAACTTCTGAATCTGATACCACACAGCACTTCTCGAACAACCGACCGCTCGCGCGATGGCTCTTTCGCTCTCACCTTTGAGGTATAGAGTTTTAATTTTTGCGATTTGCTCGCCTGAAAGTTTTCGCATAGATAATGTGCATTTACTCCTATCCGGCTTTCAAAGGGCTTCCTCCTAAGAATATAACGCAACCTATTCTGTAAAGCAATTCATAACCTGTTGATAACTCTATTTACCCGCCTATTCTGTAATGGTATTATTGGGGTTATAAAAGCTATATATGCCGAAGATGAACACCATCGAAGTAATGCGAAAAGGCCGAAAGCCCTCTAATACCGAGGCATTTTCAAAAATTGCGGCCGTGAAGAAAGGCGACTCGCTCATCATCAGGCGCGATGAGTGGCTCTTGAAGACCGTCCCCGGGCAATGGCTTATCCGCCACCATACCGGCCGAGAGTTCCGGGTCGAGACTCTTGCTGACGGTTCCGGCTGGCTCGTTACTGCGCTCGACTAGCGCATGGAAACGTTCCTGACCGTTGCGCTCGGGGTTGCGGCCGGCATAGCCGCAGTCCCTTTCATGTTCCTGATATTCCTGCTTGCGGTCGGAATCGTCATACTCATACTTTCCGCAATCGTTTTCTGCGGCATGCTCTTATTTTTTAAGTTCTTCGGACGATGAAAGAATATACGACTTTGATAGAAGTCGATGTCTTCAGGACGCAAATCTTCGTCATAGCCGTTGCCACAACAGAGCATTTGCCGGAATGGGCAAGAAAACATCTGCCACGAAAGAGGGGGAAGATATTCATCCAATATCTTAAGGAACATCCGATAGAGCCTTATTGCCAAGCTCGGACGATTGAAATGAGCGGCGGCGGTTCAATTATCTGGCTCCGTCATCGGAATAATTTAGATGTCGCTTCGCATGAGGCTACACATGCGGCCAGCCATTGCTTGCGAGCGCGCGGTATCGAGCATACGTCTGATACAGAAGAAGTCTTTGCGTATCTGCAAGAATTTATCTTCAGTAATATCCGAACAAGAATCTGCCAATATGTCCCAAACAAGAATTAAGGAACGCAAATGTAAGAAACCATTCGTCGCACATAATTGGCTGCCCTCAGCAGACAAACGATACGAGTTCTGCGACCGCTGCCCCGCCGTCCGGCGGAAAGAGTAGCCGGTACGGTAGAAGACGGCAAATAACAAATTCCTTATGTCAGAACCAGAACGCGAACTTACTTACGGCGAAAAGGCAGTTGGCCTTACGTTCAACCCGTCCGAGGGTTCAGAAATCGGCGACCACGTTGCAAGCATCAAGTCGCTCGCAGCGCAGTTCATTGATACATGCCACAATCTCAGGGAACGTTCCGACAATCCCGAGGTCAAGCGCATGTATTCCGTAGCGATTACGGAGGCGCAGACTGCTCAGATGTGGGCAGTCAAGGCCGTTACTTGGGCGCACTAATTATTTAACCCGTTGCCGTCTTCTACTGTGCTGGTTACTAGAGGCGCGGTAGGTCGCCTATGGCGGCCGCTACAGCCGCCTCCTGAGCTTCAGGGGTATAGAGATGCTTGAATGCCGCGTAGTCTTCCTCGATTTCGCGGCCGACGCGCACGACCAGTTCGCGCATCGCTTGACGCTCTCCCTTTGTGATAATGCGCGGGAAGATGTCGATTTCGCCAGTCAGCTGCCTTTCGGTCGATTCGCCCTCAAGCTCGATGTCGCCCATCATGACGGTCTTGTTGACCGTATCGGCTCCGATTCGGATGAGATAGCATTCGTCGGTAACGAAGCCGTCCTCTTCCTCGAGCAGCAGGGAATACAGGTCAAGCTGGCAATGCTTATTGACCTTGTTTTGCGTCCAAACCGTCTTGCCAGTCTTGTATTCGCAGAACTGGTTGATGTCGTCGCGGATGCTGTCGATGGCGGCCTTAATCGGGATGCCCTCGATTTCGATAAATATCTCGCGCTCAAAACGCGGGTAGCGCGGTATGAAAGCCGTCCAAGGCTCATTGGCGGCCATGGCGAGTGTAACCTTGTTGCCGAATTCCATCGCGGCCGTCGTCGCAAACTTGACCCCGCCATAGTATTTCTTGCGGTATGTCTCTTTCGCTTTGAGCCAGAGGTCTATCTGACTGAACGAAAGCCATTCTTTCGGGAGTTTAAGATTGTGCATACCTGTATGTATAAGTATCGCCATGAGTAAAGGTAATCGTACAGTTTTCTTTCCGCTCCCGATGTGCCGCACGATGCCGCGTGATACCAAGGTAGTGAAAATACCTCTTGCAAGTATGGCAGTAGCAGTCTTTCGTCGAGGAAACGTACATATTTAGAAAGGTATATCTTCCGGCTTGAATTCTAGGTCAGGCTCTGGCGGCGGCTGGTAGTTGTCTCGATGATGCATGTTTTCCGCATGCGTATTCCATTCGAGATTCGATACGGCGTTATTCAGGCGGTTCTTGTCTTTATGGTTGACGTACGGCCGTTCAGGGTCAGGTTCTAGGAATGCGGCGGCGACCAGGCGATGTACACGACATTTCTTGCTCACTCCCGGCCGGCGAAGCCAAACGACCTCATAACCGAGCCAAACATGCTTCTTGAGCGGCGCTTCCGGCCAGCAGCGATTCGTTGCATTTGGAGGGCATTTATAGAGACTCTTGACGTTGCCGAGATTGCTAACCGCGTACATGCCCTCGAACCCGGGTATTTCTTTCCATACCTCCATGTTAGAAGTCTTGCCTCATCCGACCCGGCAGAACTATCTTCAGCTTCTCAATCATCAGCTCGGCGGCTTTCTCGAGCGTACGACCCTCCGTTTCGAGTTCCGTACGATACTTCCAATCGGTCAGCGCCTCGTCCCTATGAACTTTTCGGATATATCGAATCGTCCATTTTTTCTTGTGGTTGCGAGCCTTGATTCGCAGATAGTTCGGATGCCCTCCTTTGCCGCGAATCTCTACTGGTAACTTCTCGACCAACTGCATGTTCAATCATCGCTTACTCGCGCGCCTCGTCGACTGTTCAATCAGCCGGCGCTCTGCGCGATTGAGCGCCGGCATCTTCGTCCTGAAATCGAAAGCGTCTATCTCACGCGAACGACGAGCGAAATGCTTCCCCGCAACCACCTCGCCTATACTGTAGAACAGGCTCCCGAGGGCGAGGAACGGGAGAGCCAAGAAGTCTCTTAGAATTGCCATGCGCGTTGTTTCATTATCTTGTTCCGGCAATTAAGCCAGCGCCAAGTTTCCTTTCGTTCAAAGTAAGTGTGGTAGGTAATGGGATGTATCTTCTCGTAGTCGGTCGCAATGGCGTAATACTCAGCATACGACATCTTGCGGCCGAGGATGTCTTCAAGCGTCGGCTTCTGCCATTGGTAGGCTCCGATGCTTGCGCCACCGTCGCCGACCTTGAAATCATCCATCGTACTTTCGCACTTGCGAAGCTCTGCAAGGAACCATTGGCGCTCGAGTTCCCGTCGTTTCGCCTCCGCCTGCTCTTTCTCGACTGCAATCTGCTCGAGCTGAGCGGCTGCCGCAACCTCTGCGGCCGCAGCTTTCGTATCAAGGTCAAGCAGGATATTTAGCGAAGAGTCTACAACGGTTATGGTAAGAACGACGAGAACCAGAAGCGAAATCCAAGCTGTCGGAGCGCTCTTATCGTATCCGACCAGCTTCCGCCCGGAATGACTATGTTTCATATATACCTATATTACGCAAAGTATTCCGCAAAGCAATACGCGAAATGCGGCCGATGGGGATAACTTTAGCGACCGATTTCTATCGTGATTCCTTGCCGGCGCAGCCGCCATCGCGCCAAAGCGAAATAAACTTCTTCAAATACGCGCCGTATCATACTCTAAACAATTCGGGGAACATTCCCTTGCCGGTAAGCATCCGGCTCAGACACTCTGCGCTGCACATCGCGCCGGTCAGCGCATTATGCGGGTCAGGTTCGCCGGGCGCTCCGAGCATCTGAAGAACGCGGTTGAGCGAGAGATTTTTCGGCGGCCGGCTGCCTCTTTCTGTGATATAGAACCAAGCCACAGAATGAATGTCGACGCTCCTGTAGCTGAACGGCGGCTTTTTCATTCCGATACGCTCACAGGCGAGGCGTACGAAATTATAGTCAAAGGCGACATTCATGCCGCACATCATCGGCTGAGGGTCTACCTCTTTTACCCATGCGACGAACTCAGCGATAAGCTCGCCCTCGCTCTTGCGCGCGGGGTCGGTCGCTTGCTCGAGCGTGAAGCCGTTAACGGCCAGAGCGCCCTCGTCGATTTCTGCGCCGTTCCATGCCCGGCATTCGCCGTAGAACTGGCGACTAGGATTCGCCATGTCGACCGCGCCAATCGAGAGAATCGAATTGACATGCGGAATTACACCCGAGGTTTCAACGTCGACGGCAATCATAACTCGAATGTGTAGTTGCCTTGCGCGCCGGTTGCCGAGAGCATCTTCCGCGTTTCAGCCATCTCTTTGAGATGTTTTGGGCAGATATCGACTTCGGTAAAGCCGATATATGGGTCTGTCGCGCGCCCTCCCGTCGTCTCAGTCAGAAAGACGACAGAGAACTTTAGGCGCTGAACCTGTTCGCCCTCGATATCACATTTGTTGACATCGCAAATTGTTTTTTCGATTCTCATAGGCGGGGTAGTCCGTTTAATTCTAATCTCGGCCGCTTTCGGCTTGCGTCCGTCGCAATCTCGACGAGGCGCTCTTCACCGACCTTGAAGTCGCATCCGATTGTCGGGCAGTAGAGCTTATCTGAGAGCAGGCTTTCAATCCTGAGCTTCGCTCCATCGATAGGACATTCGCAAGTCTTGAGGGCTTTCCAGTTCATAATCTATTCGTACAGAGTATCGACAATCTTGACCGCTCCTGCCGGCGCATGCTCGAGTATCTGGCGTGCCATGAGTTTCTGAACATAGACCCGAACCGATGTCGATTTGTAGCCGGTCAGGTCTGAGATTTCCTGTCGTGTCAGCTCGCCGTTGTGATGATAGACCATCTGCAAGATTTTCCGTTCGCCCTCGGGTAGCTTCTCGAGCCAATGTTCGAGCAGAGCGCGGCCTTTCGGCAGCTCCTGATATTCGCTACCAAGAGCAGCTATGCCGTGGCCGGTTGCGACGTAGTTCGCGCCCTGCTTCTCGACAAAGCCTCCTGCAACCAGCTTCTGAAGATACACGCGCCGCGAGGTCGCTTTATAACCTGTCAGGATAGCAATATGCTCGTTCGTGATTCCCTCACTGTATTGCGCGATTGCATTCAGAATCGTCTTCTCGCCCTTGCCAAGCGTTACATCTATCGAATCGCCCCCGGGATTCAAGACCTCTATCTTGGTTATCTCAAATTCAGGCGGCTTCTCAACGCGCTTTGGTATCTCAAATTTTGGCGCAGCAGGACGTTTTTTAGGCGGCCGCTCGTTCCGCATCATGAACTCAAACGACTTCGTTGCCTCCCTGATTTGAATCTCGAGCGTATCGGCATATTGTCGCCATTCAGTAAGCTCTACCTCGCGTGATTCCCGACCCTCATCGTAGCCTCGGTCATATTCAGCCTTGAGTTCCCTCGGCGTAGCCCCCTGCGGAGCCGTAGGAGCGCGCTCAAGCTCCCCTATGCGCCTCTTGGCGGCCGTCAGCTGTGCTTTCAGCTCAGCGGCCGTCCTAGCCTCCTTTTCAGCCGCCTCGGGCAAATCTGCCAGCTGCTTGAGGATTGCCTTGACCTTGGCTGTCGGCGGCGCAATCTTCTGCGTCCGGCCACTTCCGCGTTTCGGCGGCTTGACGTTGACATCCCCTATTGTGGTCTTAATGACCTCGTTGCTGATGGCTGTCCCGAAGACGTAGAATTCACCCGGCTGCAAATTGCGAAGTGAAAGGATTTCCTCCTTGGTATTGAAGCCGAGTTCTTCAGCAGAACGCTTTCGGTCGATATCGAGCGAAGCGCGGCCGATGAGCTTATTGTTGCACTCAGCAACGACATCTTTTGACAGCTTCGACGGCCGCTGTGTCGCGGGAATGAGACAGTAACCCCGCTTGCGGCCGAGCGATGCCATATCAATCACAGAAGAGAGCGCGACGCTTTCGCCTTGGCCTTTCTCGGGCGCGAACTTATGCGCCTCGTCGAGTACGAAAAAACAATCAGTCCAAAGCTCTTTCGGCATGTTGACGCACGCATCAAGGAATGCCTTTACGAAGTCGCCGCGCCTGCTGCCCAGCTCATAGATGTCGATGATAGCATTCGCTTTCGTTTCAAGTAGCCGGCGAGCGAGCATGGCGGCCGAGCGAGGTTCTGCCGGCGCGTCGCCGTCCTTGCCGACATATACGAAATCATACTTAGAGCGTAAGTTCCCGAATTCGCCCTCGGGGTCGATGATGATGATTTGCTTCTTGCCGAATGCCTGCTCGATGAAACGGCGCAGCGCCCACGACTTGCCTCCGCCTGAGTTCGCCTGAACGAGCATGCGGCTCTCGATAAGACGGTCGAGGTCAATGCTGACAGAGTTGTTTAGTTTAATTTTCATGGATTTCGTATGCTCCTGTTGACCGATACGCTTCGCCCTTGCTCCATTCAACCCGCCATGTCCCGCAAGAGCATTGCCAAGGGCGATAGGCGCTGTTGTTGCCGCGCAGTCGCTCATTGCAGTCAGGGCAATGAGGCTCGTATGCCTTTACTGGCTTATAGACGGGACGTAGGACTTTCATATCAGCAATAGAGCCAGACTCCGGGCGCAACCTCTTTCATCGGCCGGTCGTCGCCGCGCCGCTTCTTGCGCCTGTAGTTTTGCAGGGCAAAGTAGCGCGCGCGCTTGCGTGCCGTTTCCTCCCGCTTGGCTTCAGTAGTCGTCCTCATGGCAGTTTCGACTTACCCATCTTATAGACCTCGACCAACAACGACTTGAGACGCTCGAAGAGTTCGTCTGCGCTGTCCTCATCCACCCCGGCCTCAAGCATGAGTCCCTGAAATTCCTCCGCCCTTTCGTTCAGGAATTTTGCGGCCGCTGAATCCTTATCGATACCCGCCTGCGCCTCGAGTATCTCAGGACAGGTCGGGCAATACTCTTTATCGCCGTAGCGTCGCGGAGCGCGGGAATGGATATGCTGAATCGCCATGTTATCCCATCAGATTAACACCGCTGCCTCGGCCGCCGTTCCTGCGGTCGTCGCGGTCTTCCCGCAAGACTTGCATCTTCGGAACCGGCAGCGTCCGGTCTTTGAGGTCAAGGTATTCTTCTTTGAACCACGACATTCGGCCGATTTTAAAAGCGATACGAGAAAGAGATGGAGCCTGCTCGACTGCAATGCCATAAGTCATAGAGTCAATCCTAAGCTCGTCGTTCAGCATCTGCTCAATCCTCTTGAGGTCATTAAGCCAAGTCTGTTCCGTGTCTTTCTTCGACTCAAGCGCATCATCGCGCTCTTTCGTGATGCGCTTTACGTCCGCAAGAGCGAGCTTCAGTTCGCCCTCGATAATTGCCTTTGTACGTCGCTTCATAGATTTAATTATTATTCCTCATCATCCCGGTCAGGCTCGCTGCCGTGGTCAGGGCAGGGCTTGTAATATCCCGACGGCCGACCCTCGCTATCAAGCGTCTCGACCATTCCATCTTCGCACTCAAAGTCGCAATCAGAAACGTACAGCTCAGGGAAGAGCCGACCGATAGCGTTGTTGATGTGCTTCTCTTCGCACATGTACCGTATGAAACGATGCATCGTATATTCGGCATATCCGATATCATCATCAAGCGCGACCCCTGTTGGCGACCGAAGCACGACATGTCCCTGACCGTCCTCTATATGTCGCGCGCGACCAACAGCCGCCCAAAAATCCGGGTCTAGCATCAGGATAGCAACATGGCTCTCATAACCCTCGCCATCGTCGCCGCCGCGCTCGTCGATGAGGAACCAGAACTTGCCGTCTTCGTCGAGCTGCCAAACGCCAAGCTCGCGGCCGTCTATGCGGTAGCCGCCGGCAATCGCCTGTTCAATGAGTTTCTCGGTCGTTCCCATATTTCTGATATTATCGCAACCTATTCTATAAAGCAATTCACAACCTGTTGATAACTCTATTTGCGGAAGTTTTACCTAGACAATATAATGATGCGAGGCGGGGAACATTGAAAATCGCACTACGCATCACGCATAGCGCAAAACACATAACGCACTTATATATGTCCTATGATTTCTCGGGCTTCCAGCAGGATGCCCTTACAAAGCCGCGCGATAAGGCGTGGGAAAACTGGGTCAAGTGGGAAACGGTCAACACGATGGTTCAGGGCTTCATCCGCGACGTTTTCTACCGCCCAGCAGAGGGTCAGTTCCCGGCACAGCGCGGACTGACGCTCGAACAGCCCGACGGCTCCCTTGTGAACGTCGGTATCAAGCACATTGACTTTGTGCTTGCGAAGACGGACAACCTCCGTCTCGGCGACCCGGTAACGATTGTCTTCGAGAAAGAAATCCCGCCGACGGTCAAGGGACACAGCCCGACGAAGCAGTTTGCTTTCTACGGAAAGAATCTGCCTGAGAACGCGCACCAGAAGACGGTCGCGGAACTCGAGGCTGAAGACCGCAAGGCAGCTGATGCAGAAAAGGCAGCCGACCCGCATGCTGAAGAGCGTGCAAAGGTCGACGCGCAGTTTGCAGCGGCTGGCGCAGCTCCGGCTGCTCCTGCTGCCCCGGCCGCCGCGCCTGCTGCACCAGCTCCTGCACCAGTAGCACCGGCTCCGGCCGCTGCTGCTCCGGCTGCGCCTCTCGGTTTCGAAAATCAGCCAGCAGCTCCTGCTGCTCCTGCTCCAACGGCTCCGGCCGCTCCCGCAGAAGCGCCTGCTGCACCCGCTGCTCCGGCAGCACCAGCCGCTCCTGCCGCACCAGCGCAGGGTTAGCTGACCCTCCCCGCCAAAACAAAAACCGCCTGCAAAGGCGGTTTTTGCTACGTCGAATCTACTCCTAGATTCTGTGGCTCGAGGCCATGCTGCCATTATCTACCAAGGGTCGATACGAGGCAAGACCACAGAGAGAGGCGCAGCGCCTCTTCTTCTGTGATTGAGGACTTATCGAATGGCATGTCTCGTATCTCGATAGCGACGAGCATCTTCGGGAACGCGATGAGGACGTATGCCGGCGTATTCTTGTAATGAATCGTATCGAACGGAGCGTAGCCGTCGCCGAGGTCGGGAATTTTCCATGTGCAGCCGGTCGGGGTCGTTGCGGCGAAAAGGAAATTGCGCTGATGCTCTTTCAGCTCTGCCATCCTGAATCGGTTGCCGCCTCGAGTGTGCTTCACTTCCCAAGGCGAAGATTGCGGCACTATGAGGGCGAACCATCGATTTATGACCGCCGTGAGCGCAGCTTCTTGCTTTCGCATAGTTCTTTTCCGTAACGTTGAGCGAACGCACGCTCGTCTGCGAACTCTTCCTTTTCATGGATGGCCTTATAGACTTTCTCATCGCCGTCGCCGGCAACGAGAAAGATATAGACGTTCTTCTTGAGGTTATTGGCGCGATGGATGCGCCCGATGGCTTGGTCATAGTTGACGAGCGAGTAGTCGAGAGAGGCGAAAATCATGCAGGGATAGTCCGGCAATTCCCATCCGGCCGATACTTCGCATTGCGCGATGAAGAGGCATTCTTCAGCTGCCCGAGCTTCCTCCATGAAAGCCTTTCGGTTCTTGGTCGCGCCGGTCAGCGTCATTACTTTGTACTTCTTCCCGAGCAAGCGTTTGTACGTCTCGATTTGTTCCGTATAGCGCGCGAAGACAACGACGCGCTTGAACTCCTGCATGTATTGGTCGATGGCTTCTGTCTTGTTCTCGGGAACATACTCGATAGAGCTGCGTATTGTGCTGTCCGGCATGATTTCCGAGCGGTCGAAAAGACCCTGCTCGAGCTTCTGCCGCTTCCCAGTCAGGATGAGCGGGTCGGGATAGAGGACTTTCAGCTCAGCATACTTCGCGTCCTGCTCGGCAGTAACACCGACGTAATGCGGCGGCTTGAATATCTGCGGCGGAACGTCGAACCAGTCGTCGAGGGTTCCTGTATAGCCTATCGATTCTTTGGTCTTCAGGAGCAGCTCCTGATTGGCCTTGCTGCGGTTTACGAGCCACAGCTTGCGGCCGCGAATCTCTTTCTCGAAATAGAACATCTCGCGGAATTTATGATAGTTCCAATCGCGGCCAAGAATGATGCCGAGCGCGAAGAGCGCCATCGGGTTAGGGGTCGGGGTCGCTGTCAGCGGGACGATGCGGCGCGGGTTCGCCAAACGAACATAGCCGACGACCGCATCGAATATCTGGCTCGTCCTCGGGAACTTCTTATAGTTCTTCTGTCGCTCGCTTGGCTGCAATCCGGCGACCGTATGCGCCTCGTCGATGATTACCGTATTAGGGTAGAGGCCATTGCAAACCAACAAAGGGTTGATTGCAAACTTCTTCTTGAATTGCTCCTTGCTGAGAACGACGAGCTGCGACGAATCGCGGCCTTGCGCGCGCCATTCGTCTTGCCAGATTTCCTCGTCCGCTTGCGTCTTCGGGCAGATAACGAGCGTCAGACCCTCGGCAATAGCAACGGTCGTCCGGGTCTTGCCCGAACCTGTACCGCGCCAGTTGCCGAAGCGCAATCGGTCAGGTCGGTCTTTTTCGGCGACGACCTGTTTTTGATGCTCGTAGAAATTCATTTCTGCTTTCGGGCTTTCTCTACTTCCTTAGCAACGAAATCGATAATGACTTCGCGGTCAAGGTTTTTGATTGACGGCTTCTTAGGTTTAAAAACCTCGTCTATAAAGAAACGAAGCTCATCTGCCTTTTCGCTTTTCCGCCAATCAACCTTGCTCATAACGCTTTGACGAGCATTACTGCCAGCACGCCGACCAAGAGCCAACTGAAAGCAGCGATAAGTTTCCACTTCAATACCTGGCGCTGATAGGCATCGATGGCGATAGAGAAAAGCGACCGTTTCACTCCTGCTTGTATGTTCTCGGCTATCTTCTCGAGGTCGGCATCAAGCTCAGATTGAGCGTCGCGTACGATTTCCCAGTCAGACTTCGCCTTATCGACTGCCCGATTATGGAGGGCGTTTATCGACGTACAGAACTCGAGAAATGCGCGCTGGAACGACTTCGAGCGGCGCTCGAGCTTCGCCTTGCGCCAACGGCCGTCAACGTCGACCATCGCTTCCTGAAAAACGTCGTAGATGTCTTCTTGTTTTATCATATCTTTTTTTCGGTTATGGTTGCCGCCGAAGCGTCGGTAACGACGACCTCGACCGTCTGATGGCCGCGCTTCTTTACGCGGTCAGGAGGGAGTTTCGACTTGCGCTCTTCCTCGGCCTTGCGCGCCTGTTCGCGCTTCTCGGGGTCGTAGCCTCGCTCATGGCAACGCGAGCATTGGCCGCACGCTGTACCGAGCTGGAAACTGCCGCGACAGCGCACGATGTCGACCGTACTCTCGCCGCTTTCCTTACCGATGGCCGGCTTCGGCAAGTCTTGGCCTCCGGGCATGACGACCGGCGGCGTTTCTTCTTTCGGGGTTTTATTTTCTGCTGGCATAAGTGGCTGGTTAAGATTACTCATATATTGTAGCTCCTATTGAGCGAAGCCCGGCGGCAAATCCTCGTCAGGTATCGCATCCTCAGCCGCGACGCTGCCGATTGCCTCCGCAGTCGCGTCGCTGTACGGCTGCGCGGGGTCAGCGCCGACGCTATGCCAAAGCTCAAAGTCGGCCTTGAGCGATTTTTCAGCCTCGGTCAAGTCCATATTCCGCTCTTGATTGAGCTTATGCGTTACCGTCGTCGGATAGTAGCGATGCGCGCGGATATTATTGACGATGTTGCGGCGCTTCTCGAGCGCGAGGAAGTTGACGAGAATGCTTGCGATACGATGTGTCTCGCCCGGCCGCAGCTCGCGCGTCGTAGCCATGTTGTCATGGATGCCCTGCTCGAACGCCTGTATTGCCGTAATACCCTCGTCGCGCTGCGCGTCGCTCAGCTTGTCGAAATACCAAGCGACAATCTTGCTGATGTACGGGTCTTCCTCGAGACGGGATGATTGGAGCGCCTCGAGTTCCTGCTTCGGGAATTCGTACGTCGTTTCCTTGAGGTTATAGACGCGATGGTATGCCTCCGCGAAGAGCTGTATGCGGTTCTCGCGCAACCATTCGATATTGGCAGGCTGCGTCGGCAATGCCACAGGAAGCCAGCGGCGGTTGCCTGTGTGGTCTTTGAGGTATTGCTGCTCGTTCGTCGTCATCGCAAAGACGCAATGGCGCGGGTACTTCTGGCTGGTTCGGTCGTACGGTTTGCGGAAGTTGTCCTCTTGGTCGGTAATCTTCTGCTTCATGGCGGCTGATGCAGAGCGCGAAAGCGACGCTCCCTCCGAGAACTCGACGATGATGTTCTGCGTCATGATGAGCTGGAAATCTTTCGTATCGATATCCATCGTCGTCTCGGCGTACCAAGGGTTGCCAAGCTCGCGCAGCGCCGTCGACTTTCCGATGCCTTGGTCGCCCTCGAGGACGAGTACCGTATCGAACTTGCAGCCCGGCGTTATGACGCGGTTGACGAGTCCTTTGAGCCAGTTCGACGCGATGGCGCGGTTGACGGCGTTATCCTCGGCTCCGAAGACCTCCTTGAGCCAGTACGCGATGCGGTCGGTTCCATCCCATTCAGCGCTCTTTATGAGGTCGACCGGCGGATTGACCGGGCGCTTATGCGCGACCTCGATGATGGCCTCCTGTACCGTCTGAGCCGGCACTTTCTCGAAGAACGTATAGGTCTTCTGAATATGAATCATCGTAAAGATGATGTCGTCTTTCTGTAGGGGAGTGAATTCGCGCTGCGTCCGCACATTGCTTTCGTGCTCATGCGAGAACTCATTGTAGCGGAAGCTCTTATTTAGGAGCGCGTCGGCCTCGAGAATCTGCGCGACGTTGTGTGCATTCGTAAACGGTATGCCTTTCTGATTCGTCGAGTAGTTGATAGGGCGCTCGAGTTCGACGGCGGCGGTTGCCGTCTCTTGGATGAGCGGAGCCGGCGAGTAGACCTTTTCGCACTTTTCAAAAGCGTTATTGATGGAGCGGACGACGTAGTTATCGTAATTCTTTGGGTCTTGCGTCTTCTCGCGGGAGCCGAGCGGGGAAGTCATCCATAGGCGCTTCGTCTGCTCGAAATCTTTCTGCGTATAGAACGCGAGATGCATCAGGAGCGCTGCATCGGCGGCCGAATGGTCGTCGTTGTATTCGCTGATGTCGCCCTTATAGAGCTTCTCGATTTTAGACCCGCCCTTGGCCTTGAACATCTTATCGAGAATGACGGAATCGCTGAGGTCGACCGTTATCGTCGAAGCGTCGATTTTCTCAGCGGCTTTCTTCTTCTTACCCCATGGGTAGCCGACCATGCGAAGCAGTTCCTCGCCCTCGGCTGCGGAAACCTGTCGGACAGGCTTCTCGTCGCCAAACGGGTTGCCGGTAAACGTGAAGTAGCGACCCTCCGTGTAGCACTCGAACGCGGTTCCGTCGTCGTTGACGTTCTTATTTGAAAGGAGCGAGAAATGGTCGGCGAGCGAGAGGATGATATGGAGGCCGTCGCCTGATGGCGAGCGCTCGACATAGGAATTAGCCGCGTCGACGACCGCTGCGAAGTCCTCCCGGGTCAGCTCGCCGGCCTCGTTCAAGCAATGGTCGAGGTCGATGCAGAGCAATGGCAAATGCTTTGAGATGGTAAAGCCGATGCCCGAAAATCCGAGTTGCGGGTTCTGCGCGGCCGCCTGCGCTTCGTCGAACGTAACCCATGTCGCCGGGTCGACTGTCGACGCATGCCTGCCGTTTATTTGGTAGGGAACTTTGGTGTATCGTTTGTTCTTGACCGCATCCGACCCCGGCGTTTTCACTTCTTCGGCACGCCATACGAGCCAGATTTTTTCGTTCTTCAAGTTGTGCATGCCGATATGAAAATGGTGTGAGTAATGGTTCTCATTATACATCTTTTAATTCGCAGAGAGAAAATCCCTATCTGTGGATAAATGTTTGAGGAAGTCGCCCGGCTGCTGGGCAGCGAGGGTTTCAACCATGATGGGAGCGCGAATCGAGCCTTATTTTACAAGCTCTGCCCAACCTAGCCCAGACTGACCCCCTATTCCTAAACTGTCTCATAAAAAACAAAAACTCTTTTTTTTGAAGTGCTATATACAGAATATGGGTAAGTATAGGCTAGGTTGGGCAGCGCCTTATTTTAAGCCGTATTTTTCGCTCTTCTTTCCCGTGGCTTTCTATGGTGTAATTTACTGGACAAAATCTGTATTTCGTTTCATGGCTGCTGCCCAGCGTGCCGCTAGGCTACCCGCGCGCATGCGCGCTTCTATCCGAAGAAGCGCTCCGCGCGCCGATGCCGGATGCCGCAAGCTATCATTTACTGCACATGCAGGAAATGTTCGTCTTTTATGTTGTATAATCCTATTGATGAAAGCCCACGAAGTAAGGACAGGCATGGTGTCGGCGCTGCCGAGCGTACGCAGGGTCGGCAGGCCGAAGAAGTGGCAGAGCGTTGAAGAACTCGAGGAACTCATCGAGGCGTACTTCCGCAGCTGCTTCATTGCCCTTACGCGCGAAGAGAAGTATTGGGTCGACGACGGCACGAATGACGAGGGCGACCCAATCGGTCATTACAACTATCGGACGGTTCCTGCAAAGGACGCGGACGGCAACCAGCTCTATGAGTTGGTAAAGCAGCCGAGCGTAACAGGGCTTGCGGTCGCGCTGGACACAAACCGAGAAACGTTGCTTAATTATGAGACAGACCCCTCAAATGCGGCATTTTTTGACACGATAAAAAGGGCTAAGGCAATCATTCATGAGCATGCCGAGCAATACCTGTATTCAGGCAAAAATCAGACTGCCGGTATCTTCAGCCTCAAGAACAATTTCAAGTGGGTCGACCGTATTGAAACCGATGTTACATCTGGCGGGAAAGAAGTGTCTTCGCTCGTCGTTCAGGCGAAAGTCGACGACATCCTGCGTCCGCCTGTGCCGCCGCCGACCGATTCGCCGATTCCGCTGCCGACTCAGGAATAAACCCGCATGATTGACCTCGAGAAATTCAATCCGCATGTCCTTTCAGCAGAGCAGGGAAGCGCGGAAGCTGCTGCTGTAGTCCGCGAAGTGCTGCGGCCGCGCGATACCGATTCCGTCGAAGAGGTCTATCAGAAGATAAGCATTTTCATTCGCCTTGTTTTTCGTGCCTCGCTTAAGTTCGAGGATTCCGACGACCATCGGCGCATCGACCATTTCTATGCCGAGCAAATCGAGTCGATTCTGAAGACAGGGAGGCCGAAATATACCGGCGCAATCTTCGTCGGCTACCGCGAGAGCGCCAAGACGAGCCGCGTCAAGTTCAATGAGACGTATATGGCGTGCTATCTCGGCGATATCGTCGACTATACGAACGTCGTATCGGAAGACGGCAGCTCTTCCGACCAGTTCAACATGGATATGTTCAACATCTTCGCGTTCTCGAAGATAGGGTCGCGCTATTTCCCGGGACTCATCTCGAACGACACGAAAGCGAAGAAAAAGGAGTCGCAAACCATGTCGAAATTCACGACCTCGACCGGCGTTACCTACGCTGCGTCGGGAGCGCGAAAGTCGAAGCGCGGTAACGTCAAGGTCGACATCAATGAGGATGCCGAAGTCGAGACGAAGCGCCCGAAAAAGGTCATTTTCGACGATATCGAGAACGAAACGACGGTCAAGTCGCTGCCGACGACGCTCTCGGTCGGCGGGGTTATGAGCGCCACGATTGACGGTATCGACCAGATACTCGGCTTTTGGATATTGCTCGGCAACTATCTCTCGCTCCGAGGCAACGTCGCGCGCATGCTCAAGAAGTACCGCGACGACCCGCGCGTAAAGATAATCATGATTCCTATCCTCGACGGCGAGGGCAACGTTACTTGGCCGGGCAAGTACGTCCGAACTGACGAAGAAGAGTCGCAGCTTCAGGAGCAGGGAATCATCCGCCGGTCAGTCGAGTCGATTCAGCGCGACTCGGACAATTTCGAGACTGAGTACCTGAACAACCCGAAGCGCAGCAGCGTCTACTTCGAGGACGAAGCCTTGCTCGGCCTTAACGAAGACGAGCTGGTCGACGAGTCGCGCCGCGATGAGGACGGCCTGCTCATCATCGAGCCGCCGCAGAAAGGCGCGACGTATATCATTTGCGCCGATTCCGCGAAAGGGAATGGCGGCGACCAGTCGGCGGCCATGGTCATTAAGACGACCGGCCTGCGATACGAAGAGGTCGCCAATTTCATGTCGAATACGACCCGGCCGAAGCAGTTTGCCGGCATCCTCGCCGGCCTCGGCAACCGATACAACCATGCGCTCATCGTCCCCGAGAATAACTTCCCGGGCGATGAGATGATTGCGTTCTTGCTGCCGATTTACAACAACATTTATCATATAGTCAAGGGAACTGACCCGAAGACCGGCGAAGAAATCCGCGAGTATGGCGTAAATACGAACCTCAAGACGAAGCCAGAGATGTTCGTCCGCATGAAGCGCGTCCTCATGGACTTGCTTATGCGCGTCCGCAGCCGAGCGTTCTACAACCAGATTCTCGAATATCCCGCCGATGAGGTTCATACCGTCAAGCAAAAGGACGGCAGCGGCGGACACTTCGACCTCATGATGGCGGCCGTAATCGGTATCTCGAAAGCCGGGACTATCTCGGTCGCCGGCCGGGAATCCGAAATCTCGGACGCGGTAATGCAGCGGGTTGTCGACAGCGTTATGCAGGAACAGCCCTCGACTCGTTAACAGGGTGCTATACTTTTTTCAAACATGATTACCGACCTCGTACGCACTCGAGTCCTCAAAGAGACGAAGCAGACCGTCGACGATTATCTGAGCGGCCATCTCGAGGGAAACATGGGCTATAAGTTCCGCACGCGCGCCTTTCTCGAGGTCATTTTCCTCTACATCAACTCGGTCGATGTCGGCAACCCCGATATTCTCGGCAAGACCAATCGCAACACGTTCATTTACGAGGCGCAGGAGGCAATCGCCAAAATAAAGGAGCAGATTCGGCTCGATATCAAAGACCTCGGCTTTCAGGTAAACGGCGGTTCATCTCTCGCGCGTTTCATTCCTCGCGCCGCCAATCGCAAGATGCTCGATGATAACAATTTCGCCGTCGACCTCGACGACATCCCTGACAATGCGGTCGACTTCGGCTCCGGCTTCCTCAAGGTTTGGGAGGCAGACAATAGGATGAACATGCGGTCTATCGACCCGCTCTACATGATTTTCAATCAGTATAACTTCAAGGACGGCCTTAAGATTGAGCGCCTCCGCAAGTCGTACCGCTGGATAATCGAGAACAAGAAATACGATGCCGACGAAATCGCAAAGGTCATTCGTCGAGTTCCTGAAGACGAATGGGATAAGGAAATCGTCTTCTATCAGGTCGTACGCGACCTCAAGAACGGCGGCCAAGAGATTTCAATCGTGAACCTCGACGACGAGGAAATCTATTACCATTTCGAGAGCAAGGAAAAGATAATCTCGTACTACAAATACGACTACGAAAAGCGCAAAGGCTTCCCTGACGCGCTCGGTCGCGGCGCAAACGAGAAGATTTTCAACCGCCTCGTTCAGTCGAAAGTGAACCGCGAGCGCCTTGACCGCGTTCTTGAGGTCGCTTCCGTCCTCGCATTCCAAAAGGAAATGGATAACGAGCGCGACAATTGGGTCGGCAAGGAAATGATAAAGATTAAGCCTAGCTCGATTATCGGGCATAAGGGCAACGAGATTAAGCCTCTCGACCTTGGCGGCGTTAAGCAGGCCAATATGATAACGGCGCAGCTGAGCGAAATCGTTATGTCGGTTCCATCGAGCTTGAGCGTCGGCGAGGCGCTCATGGGCAACACGATGCCCTCGGGAACATCTGGCGCGCTCGGCAACTTGCTGACCGAGAACAATTCTTCAGTCCTCAAGGAACACAAAAAGGACTACGCCAAGTTCATCTCTGTGGTCTACAAGGAGCGCCTGACCCCGTACCTCCTGAAAGTCTTCGATTCCGAGGCGAACTTGCGCGATTACCTCGACCCGAACGATATCCGGCTCGTTGAGACGGCGGTTATCAACTACCTCGTCGCGCAGAAGCAAATCGATGCGGCCATCAACGACGTTCCTTTCGACCTCACGTTGTCCACAGAAGAGGTAAAGCGCGAAATCGAGGACAAGCCGCTCATCTCGGGCGACTTGCTCGACTCGCTTCGCAAGGAGGTCAAGGGCATCCGCACGTTCATTACCGGCGAGAACATTTCCAAGGCGCAGACTGTAGCTTTCTTGCGCGAAATGCGCGCCAACTACACGGCGAATCCCGGCCTCTTCCGCGACCCGTTCTATATCGAACTCCTTAAGAAAGAGGCTGAGTTCGAGCAGGGCATCAGCGGCATCGAAATCGACAATTTGCTCAAGGAGCTTCCCGAGGATGCTACTATTGCAACTGAGCCATCGGCTTAAATTGCAATTTAATCGAATAGCTATTCGTTATGCCTATGAATAACAACAACTCAGTAACGCGCGAAGCATTCGTCGCGTCCTTTACCCATCCTCGCAAGCAGGAGCTTGCGAACATGCTCCTTGACGGTGCAACCAAGGAGCAGCTCGAAGCCGCAGGCTTCAGCCGCATCAACGCGCTCGAGATGTCGACCGCCATTCGGACGAGCATCATCGACAAGCAGGACTTCTCTCTTGATTGGGAGCGGTCGCAGGAAGAGCTTGACGAGGAAGCTCGTTTAAAAGCGCCGCAGGAGCAGACCGATTCGGGTTCGGCACAGGCAACCGCGACGGCTTCGTCCCCTGCTCCGGCGCAGCCTGCCGCATCGCCTGACGCGCCGACCCCTGCCCCGGCTGCTGGTACAGGCGCTCCCGCAGCTGGCGCAGCTCCGGCTGAAACCGGCTCCGGCGACGGTGGTTCGCATCCTACGCAGACCATCGGCGGCAACCCAACGCCAGCAGCGCCCGGCGACCCGACCGCGCCTGAGAACCAGAATCTCGCCGGATAGCCTATGACGGACACTCCCGCAACAACCCCGGCCGAGCTGACGGAAGAACAGCAGAAAATCCTCAACGACGTATTCCAATACTCGGATAAGGCCGAGTTTACGCCCGAGGACTTGGATGTTGCGGCTGAGATGTTCGATACGCCCGAGAAATTCGCGCTTTTGCGCCGCATTCTAGGCGCATTTACGCCGAACGAGCGCGGCATCTCGATGGCATCGGCAGAAGCGTTTGTCGAGGCATCGCCGGAAGACCGCGAGAAATACGCCTTTAATATGGCTGTTTCTGTTCGGTCGGACGAGACGATTCGGCAGTCTCTTGTGGGCTTCTACCGCGTGCTTCGTCGTCATATTCAGGACAAGATGAAAGCTGATTTTGAGAAAAAGAATCAGGAGGACTTCGACGAGGCAAAGCGCAAGGAGGACTACGAGAACGAGCGCTCAGACGACGCAAAGAATCTCAGCGAGCAGCTCTAGTCGCGCAATCCACACATTGCAGGAAAGGCCATACACATGTATGGCCTTTCTTCATGGTATAGTTCCGATATGTCCGTTTGGGGGTAGCGTACAACCTCCTTATCAATCCAGTTGGGAGAACTGCCAATCAAGAAAAAACTTCCTTAACACCACACCATGCCCGAACCAATCACTCCGCCAGCAGCTCCCGAAGTTACTCCGCCAGCAGCAACGCCTCCCGAGGTTACGCCGCCAGCGAAGCCTGACTCCGAGAAGACGGTTGACGAGTTGAAAGCTGAAGCAGAGGCCGCTGAAGCTGCTCTCAAGGCAGCCAAGGACGCGAAAGGCGGCGAAACCGAAGAGGAAATCAAGGCGAATTATCTTCGCCGCGCGGAAAAAGCAAGGGAAAAGCTCGCAAAACTCGGTAACA
>Ga0196963_10000476_pt1 | contig 36392 bp, 48 predicted proteins | sample S1_5metaG_FD_148600 | JGI IMG/M metagenome (GOLD analysis project Ga0196963, IMG submission 148600) | Soil microbial communities from Anza Borrego desert, Southern California, United States - S1_5 | ecosystem: Environmental > Terrestrial > Soil > Desert | place: USA: California | collected... | reverse complement strand
TGGGACCCTGCGCCGGCTTATAAGCCTCTGTGCAGAGCTGACCGAGCGGGCCGGCGATAACGGTGCATCCGCGGACGAGCTGGTTTCTGAAGCGCAGCTTCGCATCGCGGACCTAGCCGTTCGCGGGGTAGGCGGGCCCCGCCCGCTGGGCGAGACCCTCGGCGGGCTTATGCAGGCGGTTGAGGACAGGGCCAGGAACCCGGAGGGGCACAGGGTCAGCATCGGCATAGGCTCTTTCGACCGCATGATCGGCGGCATCAAGGCGCCCCAGCTGGTCGTAGTGGCGGCGCGCCCAGGCGTCGGTAAATCAGCCTTCGTCGGCAATTTGCTATGGCGGGCAGCGAAGCGCGGCGTCCCGGGGCTTCTGTTTTCACTGGAGATGTCCGCGACGGAGATGGCGGAGCGAATCGTCGGGGCCGAGGCCCGGCTCTCTGTCCATTCAATCAGCACCGGGAAAATCGATTACGGGCAATTCAAGTCCCTTCACCAGCATTGCGCCAGGCTGTCGTCCCTGCCCCTATGGGTTGACGACAGGGTACTAACGGCGCAGCAGATAACGGCGAACGCTAAGCGCTGGCGGGCGCAAAACCCTGCCCCACAGGCGATTGTCGCAATTGATTACGTCGGCCTGATTCGCAGCACCGACAAGGCCGAAACACGCGCTCTTGAAGTCGGCCGCATGGCCTGGGCGGCGAAGGCCCTGGCGAAAGACATCAACTGCCCGGTGGTGTTGGTGTCGCAGCTCAACCGAGCCAGCGAAAAGGACGGGCGCGAACCAGTGCTATCAGACTTGCGCGACTCCGGAGAAATCGAGCAGCACGCGGACATGGTGATATTCCCGCACCGGCCGCAAATGCTCAGCGGCAGCGGACCGGCGTCGCTGATCGTCGCTAAGCACCGTGGAGGGCCCACTGGACGAGTCTCGGTGCAATGGCATGCGGAATTTATGACGTTCGAAGAATCAGCGGAGGAAGCGCCATGAGCTACGACAATGCGAAATACCTGCGCGAGCGATATAGCCAATTGCGTGCGGCCGGCCTTTGCACAGACTGCAAAGAGCCATCGGGCGACTATTCGATCTGCGAGCGTTGCTCGCGGCGGAAATATGCCGTTGAGGACATATTTTTCACCAGGCGCCGTGTCCGTTGCCGTAATTGCGATCAATTGGGCCACCAAGCGCGCACATGTAACCGCGAAACGAAGGTGGCACTAGATAGTAATGTTGAATAACGAAATAGTTGGCAAATGGCAATGTGGAGTAAGGTCAAGGCGTGGTTGGGAATGGCTCCTAAGCGAGAATGGAAGAGTGGTTTTCGTGGTGATGGCGCCGTGGCGGGCAATCCGGTGTCCCTGAAGTTGGCGCAGGTTCTTGAAGTTGCCGAGGCGCTCGGTGCGAAACATCGGGCCGAGCTAGAGGCGGCAAAGCTGGACCTTCGCGACGAGGCAATGTGTGCCGTTTTCAAAATGGGCATGTCGGAGGCCTTCGAAGTGCTCTCGTCTCAATTCGACAATTCACCGGAACAGCGGAAAGCCCTTTCAATCGGAATTGACCACGTATCGGAATCGTTGAAAGCGGTTGCCGACCTGATCCGCGAAAACGACAAAAACCCCACGGCCACTATCGCCAATGTCAGCACGACCGCGAACTAAGCAGCTATCAGGGTGGGAAGACCTTGGTTACTTCGGTGACAAACATGATTGGCTCCATTCGGTGTGCGACCAGGTCACAACGGTGTCGGCTGGCTTCAATGGGACACCAGAGTTTTGTACCTACTGCGGGATGGATAGCCGGCGCAAGCCGCTTCGCAGCCCAGCCGGCGACGATGATTTTTATTTGGACGACGATCCCAACTACTACGGCGACTAGGGGGTAAGGATGAAAAATGCAATTGCAGCGCTAATTAAAGCGCGCAAAGCGATGGGCCCGCTGCTTAAGGAGTCGGTAAATCCGCACTTCAAGAGCCGATATGTGGACTTGCAAGGCGTGTACGACACGTGCCTTGGGGCGCTCATGGACAACGACCTGATCCCAGTGCAGGGGGTTAGCGACTCTGCCAACGGCGGGCATGCCCTGGAGACTGTGCTCTTCCACGCCAGCGGCGAAGTAATTGGGCCGTACCTGTACCCGCTGACGCCGGCTCGGCAGAACGACCCGCAGTCACTTGGCGCTGCTGTTACCTACGCTCGTCGTTACTCGCTTATGGCAATTCTCAGCTTGGCCCCAGAGGACAACGATGGGGCGTCGGAGCCGAGGGCGCCGGCGGCGGTTGGCAACGGAGCCAATGTTGCACCAGCGGGAAAAGATTTCCGCGACGGAATGTTAAATGCGCAAAAGGCGGCAGAGGAGGCCGCCGCCGCCCCCACGGCGAAGGTGGCCGAGCTGGCCAAGCTACTGGGGAAGGGGCCCGCCGAAAACGCCAAGTGGGCACAGGAGAAAACCGGCCGGACGATCACGTCGTTGAAGCAGCTGTATGCCACTGAGATTGACAAGCTAATTGAGGCGGCCCGTGGCCAATAAGCCAATCCGCCCTTCGCTGCTGCCACTCGCCGAGCATTGCGGCTATGCAGTGAAGCTGTCGGAGGAACACGCCGAGGGCTCGTCGGCCGCTGAGGCGGGAACGAAGTTTCACTCGGCGATGGCCGAATACATCACCACGCGGAAGGGCGATCCGCGACTGGCGTCTATCTTTGCGACGATGCCGAAGCACGCCAAGGCAGAGCCGGAGCTGCCGGTTTCGCTTGTCGACCCAGAGACAGGGGAGACGTTGTCCGAAGGGACGACTGACCTACTGTTGACCCACGACGATCTCTCGTTAACCAACGTGGATTTCAAGACCGGTAACCCCGACAAGGTGGATCCACCAGATGACAACTTGCAGATTCTTACCTATGGCCTGGCTGCGGCTATGGCACGAAACGCGCCGAGATTCCGCGTTGGGCTGTACTTCACCGAATATCCACCTTTGCGGCTATCTCGCTGGTTTAGCGACGGTGCCGACTATTGGGCCATTTTGGACCGAGTGCGAGCGGCGGTCGGGCGAGACCGTAACCAAGCCGTTCGCGGGCCCCACTGCGACAAGTGCTATCGGCGTACACATTGCGAAGCATGGATGATGCCCGCGGCGCTTGGCGAAACCGCCCTTGCGCCGTACACGCGCCCCGCTGGCCTGACTAAGCAGAATGCTCCAGAGGCTCTTAGGGTCGTCAAGGCAATGGAGGACGCGCTTGAGATTGCGAAGGCACACCTAAAGGACTTCGCACGTGAGAACGACGGCATCATTGACGGCAATAAGAAATGGGCCCCTGTCATGGTCAACGGGCGGCGCTCCGTCAGCATCGAGCGCCTAGAGGAGGCGGGCCTATTGCCACTGATTGAGGAGAAGGGGCTCGTACGCGGCGGCGGGAAGATCGAACAGTTTAGATGGGTCAACGCCAATGGCAAGGCGGGCAAGGAAAACGGCGCTGTAAGCGACTGGCTAGGAGGTAAGAACAATGGATGATGAGCTGGTTTCTGATTTTGGCGGCATCGAATTCAAATCATTTTCGAGCAAGCCGACGAACAATCTCTGCAAATGCTCCAACTGCATTCGCCTGGACCCGAGAAGGGCGAAGTATTTGGAAGAAGAGCGTAGGGAACTTGGCAAAAACGCCAACCTTGCACCACGTGGGGCTCGTGCTGCAAAGGCGGCATTGCCAACTGAGAGTGAGCCGGCCGTTACCTCCCCGGCGTAGCTCTTCGCGGCGGGCCCCCGGCCGTAAGCGCTGTTACCATTTCCAGCGCAAAACAGGGGGCATTTTTCTGAAACAGAACACATGCAAGGGAGATCGATATGAACGCGAAAGTGACCGGAGTTGTAACGGCTATTGAGAAGGATGCGAAGTCGATCACGCTAATCGTCGATGAGGGCGGCGCTGGCAAGGCGGCGCTGGCACTTCGTTGCTGGCAAGATGGCGTCAAGGAATCAGCCGGCAGGCTCTCTGAAGGTGACTACGTCACCGCGACCGTGACGGTAACAAGTAAGAAAAACGAGCGGGGCTATTGGAACACGAGCTGTTGGGCCAACTCCATCGCCCGCGAAGAGCTGTAATCAATGGGCGCTACGACTACCGTTCTGCTGGTAGCGGCCCTCGTGGCGCTGCCTGTGTTTGTGTTTATCGCGATGAACAATGATTCAAAGATAAGGGAGGCGAGGGCAATGTCAGAGCTGCGGGGACAGGCGTACCAGCCGCGTAAATGCGATTGGTGGGTAGCGGATGACAACAGCATCCATATTATGTTGCAGCAACCAACGGGCACTGGACGCGTCTGGCGCTGCACGTACTCAATCGACGGCAAGGCCTTCGAGGGCGTTATCGGGCTCGATACGCTTCTTAGCGGCTTCACATACCAGGGGTGTCTGGATGCGGAAACACTGGCTGGTACAGGCGATAGCCGCGTGGTTGGCTGATGAGGTGCGGATAGCATGGCGACGAATCCGTTCACGTACCAAGACCTCAAGGAGCGGGCGCTTGAAATCGCCCTGACCCAGGTAGGCGTCCGCGAGTCGTCGCGTAACCGTGGGCGCCAGGTGGACAAATATCACCTGGCCTGCGGCGCCGACCCGGCAAAACGAGAAGCGTGGTGCGTGCGGTTCGTGCGCTACTGCTATCAAGAGGCGGCGGATATTCTAGATATGCGCAGTCCGCTGCCGCGGACATCTGGGGTCTTGCGCCTGTGGGAGCTGGCTCCGGATATCGTACGAGTAAAGGAGCTAGGGCCGTGTGATATTTTCATTATCGACAAGGGCGGCGGGAAGGGCCACGCGGGAATCGTCGAAATGAACAGTAACCACGAGGTGCATACCGTTGAGGGGAATACTGACTACGGCGGGGAACGGGAGGGCGATGGAGTCTATTATCGGAAGAGAAAAATAGGCGAAATTCTCGGCTTTCTGGACTATGGGAGGTACAAATGATCGATTTAGCCAAAAGCTGGGCGGACACAGCCTTTCACTCCGCCATAGCCTCGCGGCGGCGCCTGCCGCCTGGCGTTTATATAGACTTTATCGCAAAGCTCGATAAATTAGATCAACAAGCTCTGTATTCCTACGTGGCCGAGCGCGTGGCGGCGGCATTTCAGTCATACGCTAAGACCTGCGAACTGCGCGAGGCCGAGGCCGACGAAGATAGGACGACACCTGTCGTCAGGGTTGACTATGCGGCGTCAGATCCGACGGTAGAGGACGCGTATATTGAGATCGAGGCGGTGTGAGCGGGCCGATCACACTCTTGCGGCGGATTACCGCCGAGTCGAGACATGAGTGGGATTTCGCTTGTAAGCGCGAAGGCCCCGAAGCGTGCGGGCGTTGCTGCGCGATAGACGACGCCAGAGAATGGCTAGCTAACGAGGAAGCCAGACGGAGGAAAGCCGCGCCTCGTAAGCCTCAAGGTAAGCGGAAACGTTCCGCGACTTCTCGACGGTGATTGCTCGCCCTACATAATAGTGGTTGCAGAAAAAACATAGGATTCCACGTACCCGTCGGCGGCGTTCCTCTGGCGGCATCTTTTTATAGCCGCGCACGTGTTCATGGTCTGTACAGAGCCTGCCGGACGCTGGTACGCGCTTGCACACTGCACACACGCCACCTTGGCGGGCGAGAATCTCTAGCCACCCAGCCTGATCTAGGCCGTATTTGGCAAGCGTTTTAGGTGATGGGACCTTAATCGCGTCGGCCATATTAAACTTTAGGCCGCTAAATTATAACATAGAGTTGCTATTTGACCGCGTCTATTAGTTTCGCGGCCAATGCTTCTTGGGGCGTCAGCCACCATTCGCGGCCGCCGTCGATTTTCGCCTGAATAACCGCTGGGTCTACGCCGACTCGGTCCGCAATGTGCGCGACATACGCCGCCTGCAGGATACGCAGGAACTCGGCCATGTTTGCGAACTCATGCGCCTGGCCGCCCATCTCGCCATACGCCCCAGGGCCATGGAGCATCATAAAACTGCGCTTGGTCATGGTGCGAGTGGTGCAGCTTTCGAGGACGTAGACGGCCATGCTGGCGACCGCCCCGTCAACTTTGCAGTGGACGGGAACGCCTAGCTCTTCCATCTTTCGCACCAGTTCGAACCCGGCGAACACGGACCCACCGGGCGAGTTGATCTTCAGGGTGATGCTCTTGGCGCCGGCTTTGACGGCGCTGTCCAGCTCCTCAATCAGTGCCTCGATGGAAAAGGCGTTTATCTCTTCCAGTACGAACGGCTGCGAAGGCGGGGTATGCCCAGCGTCGCGGCTCTCGATGACCTCTACCGTGGTGGCCGGGGTCGCATAAGCCTTGGCTGTCCCGCAGCCAGAGAGAAAAACCGAACATCCGACAGCGAAACTAACCAAGTGCTTCAACATGCTATTTACCTTTTATCTTCTGTACAAGTCTCCCCACCGTCGCCGCCGTCCACCGCGTTGCCTTGCCGCCCACTGCAATTACCAGCACCGTTCCCGTTATCTCCTCGCTCAGCCGATCTAGCCCCCGCAGCGTGAGCGCTCCCAAGACCGCGAGAATCCTCGGGTCCTTTAGCCACGCCAATAAAGAGGCCAATCGCGAGGATGGCAACTGCTGCCCATCCGTGATTACTTTCCCAATTATCAGTTTTCTGCGGCGTCGCATGCATTAGTTACTCCTATGGGGCCACGCCAATCGCCGGTATCGGGTCAATGTCAGCAAATGAAAAAATCGTGGCCGAACCGAACGGGTCCGGCAGGGCGCCGTAGGCGACCGAGCGGTAAAACCCAATTTGAACAGTATTTGTAGCGTTCAGCAGATTATTCCCAATGGCAATCATCGCATCGGCGTGGTTTGTTGAGTCCATCGCCGCAACCGACGGCGCTGCGGTCCCGAAAATGGCAACGGCCCAGTAAAGGGTATTGGCACTTAGTGCTGCGCTTACGGTCTGTTGCTTTTTCCCGGTGGTGGTTGTAGCGAATTCCCCGGAGTCGACAACAAGCGCGCTCGGCGCCATGTTGGTCGTGCTGGTGGGGCTATAGATCCCCAGCCGCGCTACGCCACTGGCTGCCAGCGTGCTGACGTAAATAGTCAGCTTGGTTATCGTTACAGTGTCTGACCCGGTAAAGAACGGCAGGGCGTATAATCTGCCGGTGGTCATGGCCCCGGCCGCGAGCGTGCGATTCCCATTAAGTCCAGCTATGCGGTAATACTGATCTCCCCCCTGTGTGCCTGCCCAATACCGATCCCGTGCCCCGCCACCGCTTGCGGCCGCTGCGGCCCACTTAATGCCTGCTGCCTGGCTGGAATCAGCTGTGAGTACGTGGCCGTCAGTGCCGGCTGCAAGACGGGCGGGTAGGGTCGTGTATGTGATCAGGTCGCCCTTGGTCGTCAGAATGCCAAGCTTATCGGCGGTGATTGCATCATCCGCGATGCCGGCCGTGGCGACCTGTCCAAACCCGAGCGTCGTCCCCGAGACCCGCAAAACCTGCCCATCGGTACCGGCGATATCAGCGGGGTCCCCGGCTGAGTTGGCCGAGCGCCCGATGACCGACAGGGCGGCGCTATCGCGAATCATGGCGTTCGTGACGGCGTTGTTCGCGATAGTGGTGGCGTTTGAGCCGGCCGTGGCGGTAACGTCGCCGGTCAGTGCGGAGCGCTGTATGCCACCGCCCCCGGTGAATTCCAGACCTCCGCCAACTGTCAGCTCTTCAATGTCACCGGCACCGGCGGTGTCGCGGCCCAAGATCCTGTCAGTCGCTGAGACGTTTTGGATTTTGGCGTATGTGACGTTGTCGTCCAGGATCTTGGCTGTAGTGACAGCGTCATTTGCGATTGTGGTGCTGCCGCTCCCGGCAGCCGCCGTTACATCCCCCGTAAGCGCCGAGCGCCTAATCCCACCTGATCCTGTGAACTCTAGCCCGCCGCCGACGGATATTTCCTCGGGGTCGCCCGCTCCGGCGGTGTCCCGCCCGATGAGGCGGTCGGTCGCCGAGACGTCTTGCATCTTGGCGTATGTGACGGAATTATCGGCGTAGCCGTCGGTGGAGATTGTCCCGAAGCCGATGGCGCTACCCGACTCGCGAAGGACGGCCCCAGACGCGGCAGTAGCGGAAATATCGGCAGGGTCGCCGGCGCTGTTCGCACTACGCCCGATTACGCTTAGGGCGCCGCTGTTGCGTAGCTTGGCGTTAGTGATGCCGTCCGTGGCGACGCCAATGGTTATATTGCCGTTAGCACCGCCATCCGTGATGGTCAGGACGCCAGATTCGGCGGCAAGGGCCCGTTCGTTGGATAAATCTCCGTCTGTGGCGACGGTAATATACGCCTCGTCAGTGCCTGCGCCTGCGCCGGCTGACGCTGGATGATATGAGGTATTAGCTATTGCCACTGGTTATCCGATAAACGTCGCCTCGCACTGAAAGTTCCCAATGTCTGCGGTCTGTGGCGACGCGCTTGTGTTGTTGACGACGAGCCTCAACTTAACCGTGTAGGAGTTGGCCAGAGCCAAGTACATCGAATCGCGGGCAACCTGTATTTCCCCGCTGGTGTCTGTGTTTTGCGAGAGCTGGGCAGAGCCGGTATTCACTTCGATGCGGATGCCGGGTCGCAGCTGGCCGCCTGAGACGTTGACCGCGGCAGGAAGGGTCCATCGGTGGGGGATGATCGTCCACTGCCCCTTTCGCGAGGACACCGACGACGGCAGAACCGTCCGTACGGTCGTCTCTCCAACCGGGTATTCCTGGCTAGGAGGGTCGAAGTTTTCAAAGTAATTGAGAGCCATCGGCCAGGGGCGGTACTGTTCACCGTCGATAGAAAGCTCCATGCCCTTGGTGACGTTGTTGAACCGTCGGCGACAGTGGCCATTGGAAGAGATGGGGGAGTTTTCGCTGCCGACCACGTCCTCAAATGGCGCCCCGTCCTGCCCCCACCAAATGGACTCGTCGAAGCGCACGTCGTCGCCGTCGACCCAGATCGCCAGATTCTGGCCGGTCACCGTGGCGTCAGCGTTGATGTCAGGAGCGCCGTCGAGGTAGAGCGTCGCCGCGTTGGTGATACTGACGGCGCCGTTAGAAAACACGGCCGTGTGCGGGATAACGACGGCGGCGAAACGGTTAATTACCGATGGCGAGCCCGCTCCATTGAATTGGACGTATGGGGTGAAAAGAGCGATCGGGATGACCTTGGCAAACTCGCCAATTGAGGTGTACGAGTAGTTCCCGGCATCGACCTTAATTGGTACCTGGGCGGTGCCCTCGTTACCAAGTACCAGGCCGATCACAGCGTGGCCGTTTTGAGCTGCGCCAGTGGAAGCGTCGAATGCCGCGCGCTTCACCTCCGCCATGGGCGAGTCGGACGCTGCAGGGTTCGATTGAACCTTGAGGAAAGCACCGAGCTTCGCCCTGACAGAGCTGTTTTCCGCCATGATTACAAGGAGGGGCTCGCGGCGCAGATCCACACGATTTGCATCGTGCGGGCCGCCGCAGTGGTTCCGTTTTGGATGTAGCAATACGGGGTCAGATCGGTCGCGATGTTTACGTCACCGGTGACCGCTGTGCTAGTGTCGATTTGGTAGGTGGTTGTGGCGCCGACGCGGTACGCACGGTGCGTGTGGAATGCGGTATCTATGGCCACGCCGCCGTTGATGGCGGTTCCGCTTGGCCCGCTGAGATGAAAATTGGTTGTGCTGGTAGACCCGAAAACGCCCATTCCGAGCTGTGCACCGGCAGAGTCGCCAGCCCCGCAAAACGCGATCACCTGGTTATCGATAGCCGTCGTCAGCTTGTAGCGCGCGGAGATGTACCAGTTCTGCCCGGTGCGAATGCTCTTCCCGAAATCGGCGCCGTCGTTAAACGCAAAGATTCGCGTCCAAGAGTTTGCGGTTGCGCCCGTGGCGAGCTGATACGCGCCCGCCTGCACCGATTGGGCTCCGCTGCCGCTGTTCGAGGCGCCAGCGATGCCGCCGGTTCCAACGTATGAAACCGGATAGAACCAGAAGTTTAGATTCGCAGTGCCCAGCGCCTCGTAGGCGCGCTTGGCCTCGGTCTCCTCGACGTTGCGTGGGATATCGTAATCGGTGCCGTATGTCGCCTTGGAAAGTACGCCGGTGCTTCCGGTGACAGTGTTCAGCAATAGGCCGGTGGTCAACGTCCCCAGGGACTGCTCGGCAGATAGCGTTGAATCCGCAGTCTGCGTAACGTACTTGGCGTCGGCGGGTGGAGGGCGCTGTGGGAAATATGAGGTATCGGCAATCGCCATTGGCTATGCTCCGCTGGCGCGATCGCCCTTGGTGATGTGCCAGCCGTACAGGGTCAGCGCCGTGGGGCCAGTGGCGCCGTTGGCGACCACTACGCGCCAGTCAGACGCAGACGCAAGCCAGTCGATGGGCTGGTCGGTACCGGCCGTGCACGTCTGACTTTTGGCGCCGGTGACCCAGGTGCCATCGCTTTTGAGGTAGTCGAGGCGGAGGGTGACGTTTTGGTCTGTGCAGAGGGCGACGCCTGCAATGCGGGTGCTTGGATGGCGGCCGCGGAAATCACCGACGGTGGTTGACGACGGCGCACTCGCAAAGGAACGGGTGCTGTCGAAAACAACACTAACGGCGTTGTTGGCCACCGACGGAGTCGGGGGCGTAAAGTGAGTAACGACTGACATAAGTTATAAGCTCCTAAACTAAAAACTAACTTCGTGTTATAATTAGGCTATGTGTCTAACCATCAGCGCCAATACGGACGATGGCCAACGCTGGTATGTTGCCGCTGCGATACCCGAGGGTGCGGCTGAAATTCACTCCCAGAGCATGGTCGGCGGCGGACTCGTGGAAAGCCTCCGGGATTGCTTGATGCGCCTTGAGGATGATCTTGGCGACGCTGTTTTTAGACGCACGGGTAAGTTCGTTGCTAGTATGCGCCCCATGGCCGCACACATCAGAAGCGTTGTAGAGGCGCTGAGAAAGCGCGGGTTTCCCACCGGCGTAAGCCTTATGGTTACCCATAAGGGCGATGTGATTGGGTATCGGATTGATGACGGCGCCACGGTGAGCGACGAGATCATTGCTGAGCTTGCGACGAAGCTCGGCATTCCGATAGATGAAGTCGCGGGCGATGTCCACTAGCGCTTCCCGCCCTTCTTGAGTTTGCGGGCTCGTTCTTCGTCGCGCTCTTTTTCGGCCAGGCGGGCGTTGATGATGGCGCCAACGGATGCGGACAGCGGGCGTTCAGCCAGGAGATCGCGAGTTGCCGTCAGGGCCGGATCGGCGGCGCGTGCTGAAAAAGCACGCGCATTTTGCTGCAAGAACGGAACAATCTGCCCTTGCTTAACAAGGGCCGACATCGTGTCCTGCACACGATTACCGCCAGGGAGCGTTGCCATCTTCGCCGCTTGGGCGGTGGCTAAATCAAGTTGCTCCGCGTATGCGGGGTCCATCCTCCGGATACGCTCCATGGCTCGACGCTGTGAATACGAGGGGAGTGTATCGTCTGCATATCTAGCGATGCGCCTGGCCCCTGCCTCTTCAAGAGCGGAATCAATGTCCGGCGTGCCATCTTCGCGCACGCCGCGCGAAACATTCTTTACACGCTTACGATAGAGGGCGTCGTTTAGGCGCTCGTTTTCGGTTGCCTGGGCATGATATGCGTCGTCGATCTCTTTAATCTCGTCCGGTATGGCCTTATCGATTGCCCGTTCAATTTTCTTGTACGCTAAGTTTTCCCTGGTTGGCGTCTGATTTTTCCCGTATTTCGCCCGCGCCGCCAAGGTTCGCCGCGCCTCCAAGAGGTCATCGATATGCGCAAGGCCCGTCTCCGGGTCAATGTCCATAAGGCGACGAGCCTCTTGAATTGCGGCGTCAAGGGCATCGTCTCTTATCGCCCCGGTTCTTGCGGTGGTGTTTTTCTTCGCTATTTCGTCAAGTGCGGCGATCGCCGGAGAAGAGTCGTGATAGGGCGTGTTGCGTTCAAGGGAAAGCTTGGCCGCTTCGTGTTTTTCACCGACGGCCCTAAGTTTTTCTATCGACTTCTTAGCAATTGTCTGCTGGGCGCGATCGGCGACAATTTGCTTGCCTTCTTCGCTGGATGGCACACCTCTCATATCTGGGCGATTAAAGACGCCGGCCTCCCTGGCTTCGCCATAGCGCTTGGTCCACTTGCTCATCCTGCGCAAGGCATCCGATCCTACTGCAGCGGTCATCCCAAGCAGTGGAACCGCCCCGCCGATAAGCATGTCGGCGTCCGTTGCATCTTCGTTATTCGCTGCCGCGGTTGCATCCTCACCGACGGCATCAGCGCCAGCTGCCCTTGCGGCCTTGCCGGTCACATACGAGCCAACAACGCCCTTTGTTACCGGGCCAATTGCCTTAGGTGCCGCCTTGAGAGCGACGTTCGTCGCCCCGCCAGTCATAAGCCCAACAGACGAGGCGGCGCTGTCCCTTACGTGCTCTCGCATTTCTTCTTCCGAGGCACGCGGATCGATTGTTAACAATGGCGCCGCAATCGAACGATAAATACTCGAAAGGACCCCGGGTTCAGCCTGCGGCGTAGGCGACGGTGTTTCCTGCGCCGTGCCGGGCATACGCAGTCCAGCTGGTCTGTCGGCAAAGACATCCGGTTCAAGGGACGCGCTGCGTGGTTGCGCAGGCGCCTGCTTGGCCTTCCACCGGTCATAGGCCGCGAGGATTTCCTCGTCCCCAAACCCCTTGGCGCGCAGGGACGTGAACATTTGTTTGACGCGTTCTCTGTCTTCCGACATGTGCTATCCTGGGGTCATGATTCGCGAGGCGTCTAAGGCCGTAAAACGAGAAGCTCTGGAGTGCGCCAGGGAGCTTCGTGATCTTGGCGACGTGATCAATGGTGTCGTGCAATTCGCCGTTGCACTCGCTATTCCGGTGGTGCTGTTTTTTGCCGGCTGGGGCGTAATCCGCCTCATTCGCGCAGCGTGGGAAACGCCGCTTTCATTTCCCTGGAAATAATCCATCATTTCTTCATTGCCTGGTCGACGAGTTCGTCGATCGACGCAGACGGTTTCTTGCCGCCGCCCTTCTTCCTCGCCGCCCGCTCGGCATTCTTGTCTGGCATGGCGCCTTTTACCGCGGCGTCCCCAAGACGTGTTTCTCCGCGGATCGCCTCGACGGCCAAGCCCAAGTTTTTCCGCTTCTGTGCCAGGTCGGCCGGCGTGTCTCCGGGTTGGCGCGAGTATCGCTGAATCACATCCTCAAGCTCGGACGCCGTAATCGTTGCCCCTGATTCCTTACGCAGAATAACGGCGGCGATTTCTTTCATTTGGTTAATGTACGAGCGCGCCTGCGGTGTGAGCTTTTCGCCGAGTGGCGTATACCTGCCGGTTTCGATAAGTGCCGCTTTGGCGAGCGGCGACTTTTCAAGCGCCGCCTCTCTCGCTACGTCGGACATAATCGTCCGCATGGTGTTGTCGTCGGGTGGCTTGATCCTGTCGTAGTCGGCCAATAGCGTATCCAGACGGGCCGCGGCTGCGCCCGCCTTGCGCTCCGGGTCGGTTAGTGGCTTATCATTCTGCCGCGCCCTGGCGGCCGAGGCTGCGATATGGGCCCGTTCCTTCGCCTCCTTTGCCTGGAAGTCCCGATCCTCAATCCGGTCCGCCCGGTTCCGCTGGTAGTCCTGCTCCTTCACCCTTAGCGCCTCGCGCGTCGACCGGCGTTGCTCGACGATCCTCATCGCCAGCTCCGGGTCACGCGTAGTCAGCAGAGCCGCCCGATACACATTCTGATCCTCTGGATCAGCCAGTCCATCCGACACGCCAAGGATACGGTTCGTCTCCTCGTCTTGCCGACGAAGCGCCTCTTGCCGCCTGGCCTCCGGGTCTAGTGTCACCCGATTGCCCATGGGGTCGAAGTATTGCAGGACAGTCCGCGCTCGTTGCGCCTGCTGGCCCTGTCTCGCGGCCATAATGGGGTTAGCTGGTTGTGACAGGATTTGGTCGACGGCATCGGCCGGTGGCCGGCCGGTGGCGACCGCAGCGCCCAGCGGCGCCGCCTGCTGCATAAGCTGCTCAATACTGGGCCCGCCAACGGTGAACGCCGGGACAGACCTTTCGGGCTCTTCGGTGTCGGTCGGATACTGAATTCGTTCGCCGGGGCTACCAACGCTGCGACCGCCGTCTAGCTGGTCCGGGGCTGCGGATCCGCCTGCGACAGGTTGGGCGGCCGGGGTAACCGGCGATGCACTAGGCGGAGGCCCACTGGCAACCTCTTGCATTCCGCCGACATACGGCGCTAGAAGCGCCTGGGCGGTCTGAATGTCACCCTTGTCAAGAAACGCCTGTGCCTGCATAAGGGCATTCGTGTAGCCAGCCCGGCGCTTGTTAAAGCGCTCCTCGGCCTGCGCAGCAACCCGCTCGTCGGCCGCTCGCCCTTCGTCGCGTCGCTGTTTGATTGCCTGAAAGATTGACGGCGCACCCAGGTCAATTGGCCGACGGGGGAATCCAAATTGTACTTTTTGATATGCCATTTAGGCCATCCCCAGGAGCATCCCAAGCAATTGCCCGGCCATGTCCTGCCTTGCCATTGTCCCGCCGGCTCTCGCCTCCGAGGCGTTAACCATGGCGTTAATTGCGTCTGACATCGGTTGTCCGCTAAGGGCCCCGCCCTGGCCATAGAATCCGCCATAAAGCCCAGCGCGCGTTTGATCAATGCCCATGCGCGTTCCGAACATTTGGCGAAGCCTATCCAGCTCCGCCCCTTGGGCCATGCCGGCCAATTGGCCCCCGCCCAGAAGCCGCGCCAGGGTCGCCGAGTCCTGCTGCTGCGACAGCTGCCCGAGCATGCCATAGCGAGCAAGCTGTCCCTGATCCATCGCCTGACCCATGTTGAAGTACTGCTGGCCACGGCGGAAATTGGCGTCGTCTACGCCCTGGCCCTGCTGGAATAGCGCCTGAAGGCGCGCCAGCTGGCTTTGGTCACTCTGCCCAGCGGCCGACATGCCGCCAGCAAGCCGCGCAAGCTCTTGCTCCTGCGCTGAGCGTGCTGCTTCTTGCTGGGCTCGCAGCTGCGCAAGCGTCCCCTGATCCGCCGTGTTGGCCATCGACGACAGGCCCTGAAGGCGTGCCAATTGCGATTGGTCTGCCTGCCCGGCGGCCGCCAGCTTAAGCCTCTGCGCCTCCATCGCCTCGCGCGACGCCGCTTCGGCTGCACTCTGGCCAAACTGCATACGACCGAGGCGCGCGGCTTCGCTGTTGACGTCGAATCCAGCCAGAGCCTGGCCCTGTGCGAGGCGATTACCGGATGACTGCCCGGCCACCTGGGCACCGGTGCCAATGCGGCCAAGCTGCATCTGCTGCGCCTGCGCCGCACGCTGGGCCCGGTTCTCATAGCTCTTAGCGGCGTGCGTACCCAGAAACTTGCCCAGGGCCACGCCGGCGCCGCCGCTGTTGAAGTGTCCGCGGCGGGCTAGTTCCTGATTCAGAGAAGCAAGGCCTTCCTGCTTCTCCATCTCCATCGCCGGGTTAACCCCGTAGAGCTCGCTGGTAATCCAGTTTTCGTAGGTACCAGGGCCGGAGAGCGCGCCGCGCTGAGAAGCGTAGTAATCGTTGATATCGTTGGCGCCGCGGTAGTAGCCCTTGGCCTCTTGCTCGCCGCGATCGATATTGGTGGCGGCTGAGGCAAACCGCTGGGCGGCGGCTAGGCTGTTCTGTAGCGTCGACGGCGCGTCCAACTGGAACATCTCCGACCGGCCGGGGCCCTCAAGCTGGGCACCGAGGCGGCGATACATGTCAGCGGTATTCGTAGGCTGATTAAACCTACCGGCGTTCTGTTGGTAGAACGACTCTGCGGCACCGGGTCCGCCGTAAGCTCCGGCGTACAGATTGTATTGATTCTGCGACGCCGACGGACCGGACAGCTGTTGCTGGCTGCGTTCGTAGGCTTGCTCAGACTGTAGGCGACCGTCGAGAAACCGATTCGCCTGCTGAAGCATGCTGCCCTCCATATAGGATGGCTGCTTCATGTAATTGTCGAAACGACTAAGGGCGTCGCCGGAGGCCGTCGGGTCGTTGAAGCGCGCCCCGTATTGTTTCCAATACTCCTCCATCGCCCCGGGCCGCTGTGTGCCGTAGGTTTGATACCAAAGGGAGTCGCTGGGAGACATAGCACCGAGGGCCTTGTCGAGACCCTCCATTTGACGTCCCCATTGCGTATTGGAGAAATCGCTCGACATCTGCGACGCCTGGTCCATCGCCTCGGCCATGCTGTTAAAGCCCTTAGCCGGGTCCATTTGACCGGCGGCCCATGGCAGGACACGAGTGTGATATGCGCCGATTGGCGTATAGCTATAGGCGGTTTTGGCCGCGCCCCAAATGTCGTCTAGGCCCATGCTAAATAAGCGTCCCCATAAATGCCCAGGTGCCCGACGCCGGGTTAATCCCGCCGGCCGTTAGATTCCCAAGGCGAATAGTCAGTGTATTGTCTGTTGCCACCCAGGCGCCGCCCACCACTAGCCCGGCATCGAGCGTCGATGGCGGGGTAACCGATACCGCCATGCCAGCGCGCAGCCCATCGACGGCGTCGGTGTCGGACGTCGTAAGCGTCGTGTCCGTAGTCGTGTTAGCGGCGCAGTTCGGCGGATTCCAGGTGAACGAACCAAATTTGATGCGCTTATGGATTTCGCGCAGGAAGCCGCGTGAGTCGCTGTCCTTCCAAGACTCCTGAGGAAACGACGCAGACCAGGCCATTACGGTACCCCTAGGTCTGTGATGTCATCGTGCAGGCTAACGATTGACATGCTGTCGCTATTGCTCCACCGGAGGCCGTAGCGCCGGCGGGTGAACACGCCGTTCAGGTCGAAGATATCTTTGACTGTGTCGTAGTCGTCTGGAACGCCGGCGCTGATATGAACCCAGTTGCTCCACGGCTGGCCGTTGTCTTGTCTGCGAATTTCCAGAGAGCCAGGCGTAGCGCCCTGGGCGGCGGTGCCACGGCGGAACATCAGGCGCATCCGGCTAGATCGCTTGCGGGTGGACGTGTCGAATTCCTGCCATCCGGTGGTCATTTCGCAGACGAGCGGGTGGCCAATGTCAGTGCTGACCGTGTCGTCAATTTTGTAGAGAGCGCCGGTCGTCGACGTGCTGGCAACGATGTGCGAGTTATCAGAAGGCCGATAAACATAAGCGTTGACCGGGTAGTCCCCCTGGAACGGCGCTGTGTACTTCTTGCGCTCAGACCAGCTCTGGCGCTTCATGTTGTAAACGAACGTGCGCCCCTCGGTCGGAAAGCGAACAACCAGCAGGCTGTGTTGCCCCTTTTCCTCTCGGTACATAAAGCAGTCACTGATGGTCGTCAGCCCGCGCAGGTCGCGGTCGATGGCCTGTGACACATGCTCGCCGCTCACGCCGTCGCCGATGAGAACGCGACGTCTGTGGTCAAGCCATGCGCATTGATCATCGAGCTTCGCCCAGGCGTACGGCGCACCGATGCCGTTGTCGCTCGAACCTATTAGGTCGAAGGGCAGGGTGGGGTCGACGCCGACTTCGTAGACCTGAACCGACGAATCGCCGTATACGAACAGCCGGTTGGCGTTTTCGTAGATCGCCCTAATTTCATCGGGCCTCGCGCTCGCCGTGGTTGTGTTCGCAGCTGGCCACGTCCCCCATGCGCCTTCGCCGATATCTGACCAGCGGAAGCTGTCGGGGGCGCTCGAATCGTTGGCAATCAGATAATTGCCAATGCTGGCGATATGCGTACACGTGGGGGAGGCGCTGATGACCTCGGTGTTCCGGAGCGTAGTTGTCCAGCGCTGAATGCGGCCGCCACCGGTACAATAAACGTAGTCGCTACCGCTTACCCAGGTAACGCGTGTTTTCGTGCCCTCTAACTTGGTCCCGGCGGTGCCGTCTGAAACATTAACCGCCGCCGCGGGACCGAAGTCGCTGATGACCTGGAAGGAGCGCCCCGAGTCGACCAGGACCGTGTACCAGCTCCACCGTTGCAGTCCAATGATCTTGGAGGTGGTAAGCCCGGTAACCGAGTAACTAGACAGCCCAGCGCGAGGCTTAATGACATTGGATTCGTCAACCTGGAAGTTAACGACAGACGAGGCGGCGGGGCTGAGATCGTCAACCCCGCTTACCTGGCCAGCTGCTATGTCAACCTTGAGAAGGGCCATTACGCAGAAATGCCGTAAATTTGGAAAATCAAAACGTAATTGGTCCCATTCCACCGGAACCCGAGAGTAGAGTGTTGGGTGGTCGTCAGGCTATATGTCGTGCCGACGTTGGTCGAGCCGTCCGGCATCTTGTAAATGCTGTTGTAGCTGGGCGCCAGGGTACCGGCGCTAGCGGACGTGTTACGAATACTAATCCAGATGACATCGCCAACTTGCTTATTGGACCCAGACGGCGCTGCCACGCTCGGCGTTCCTGCAGCACCGCTATCGAGCTGCCACGTTTGAACGATTTCGGTCGTGTGAGTCGGGGAAAGAGTAGGGTTATTGGTTGTCACCGACGTAAACGTTGGCGCCTTGAAGCGCATGTGAATCGGGAACGGCGTCGCGCCGCTGTTGCTGGCGCTTGAGTGCCTGCCAATATCACGCAGCAGCGTTGCCGAGCTGTTGACGCTAATATCCGTGGTGCAGCCGGAGTAATGAACGTCGCCGACGGTCACGCTGGCTACGGCGCCCACGCTCACCCCAGTGGTAGAACCGGAAATGAAGGCAATCGGGACGACCGAGTCCGCTCCGGTCATACTAATGCCAGTGGCCCAGTTGGCCACGTAGCACAGGTCTGCACGGGCGAATGACCCGTTAAGGATGATACCGGTTCCGTTGGTGGTTCCGCTGGCCACTTCGCAGCGCTCGACAGAGCCACGGGTTCCGACGCGCACCCCAATGGATGAAGCGTTATCATCGGTCGATACGACGTAACAGTGTTCTACGCGGGCCGCGGTAACCGCATTGCAGTCGATTGACGTCCGGTGCAAGGCTACCTGGACGTTGCTAATCTCGATCCTGTCGCCATTGGTAACCAGGATCGCAGTCCCGCTGCTGGTCGTGCTGGCGGTAATTCCAATGTCCCTGATGTGCGCCTTGCTGTCGCCAGCGGCGCCAGGGTTGAAGGTAATCAGCGTATTGCTAGAGCTGCCGTTCTTGAGAACGGCGGCCGACTTGCCCGCGCCCTCAATGGATACGCCGGCCACGTCGATAGTCAGCCCAGTGTTCAGCAGGTACGTGCCATATGGGAAATAGACAATGCCGCCGCCGAGGGACTCAACGAAATCGATGCAGGCCTGGACGGCCGCATAGTCGTTTGTGCTGCCGTCGCCGGTAGCGCCGAAGGCTTTAACGTTGACGCGATTTTGGTTAAGCGCGTCCTTCACGTTCATTGCCGTGGCGGTGGAGTTCGCCAGGTACTGGAAGCCGGAGCCGAAGGAAGAGGAGACGTTTTGAAGGACCGTCTCTAGCGTGGTCTCGTTACCGCCAGAAATCCCGGATACGGTCAAATAAACAGCATCAGCGCGGTTCAGATTTACGATGCCGTCGTAATAGGTCGTCGTCTCGGTGGAGTCCTTGACGATCATCCGAACGGGTTCAAGCGTGTAAACGGTCGCCTGGCCAGCGGCGTTTAGCGTTTGCGGCTGGGTAATCGCCGACGAACAAGCGTCATCGCTGAAAACGCTTTGGGCGACGAGCGTTCCTGGCTGGTAAAAACGCGCCTTACCAGATGCCACAACGGCCCCGGAGGTGTCGCGAATTCCGACAACAAGCTCTGAAATAGGTCTACTTGTGGTGGCCATCTACAGTCCGAAGGGCACGAAAGTTAAGTTCTGTTTCTCGTTGTCCGCGTTCAGTAGCCGGAACTTCTCTTCATCGAAGATGGCTTTGAACGCCGGAATCAGAGCCGCCTGCCCATACGTTGGCGCCAGGTCAATAGACAGTCCGTATTTTAGGCAACGGATCCACGGCTGTGGATAGCTAGGGTTATGCGTCCCGAGATCTACATCCTTTGCCCGTGAAAACGCGGCGTATGTGACCGTGTCGCCGGTGGCGTCTGGAACGGGCCAGAGGTACATGGTCAGCACCGCCCGCGTGCTGCTGTCGATGCTTTTTTCGATGTAATACCGCGACGGAACACCCTCAATCGTACGATCGGCAATGCTCATGTACTCATCGCGAGTCATGGGATGAATAAGCGAGCGTTCATTGCTGCCGCTGCGCTTGAAATTCATCGGCGCATCTACATCGTATGCGCTGGTATCGAGCGCATAACTGGCCGTGCCGTCTGTCGTTGTCTTAGTAAACTCCGATATCCGGCAAGTAAGTTGCCCCTCGCTGTCCAGCGATTTAATTAAGCTAGATAGTGTACGGGCCGCATGGAGCAGCGAGGGGCCGGAGGGCGTGGCATCGGGGCCGACGACCCCTAAGTTAGCCAAAGCGTCCTTAATAATCTCGTCCCGAGTCTGTGCCCATGTGTCTGATGTATCGAGGGCCATTATCTCCAGCTCGGTTTGCGCCCGATTACGGGCGGGTTAGCGTTGTCTAGCCGGGGCTTCTGTGAAGCGCGCTCGCGGCTATCGGTTAGCTCCGTCTTGCCGTCTTCAAATTCACGGTGACGAAAGCAGTAAAAAAGCTTGTCGTCGCACAGCCGCAGTTCACTCGGATACAGCTGTGGAAACCCGCACACGGAACACGCAATTAACGTTTCACCTTCCGTGTATCTAACGGGTCTGCGATAGTTTGAAATCGAAGGCCCCCTGGGGGCGGAGCCGAAGCCCCGCCCCCGGTGGTTTAGTTATTAGGAGTCAGCGGCCGGGCACAAAATGCCGGACACGTCTACTGCCGTGACGCAGTAGTTGAGGCCGATCTTTGACAGGCCCCAGACGGGCGAGCCCAGCGAAGCCGGGCCGGTAGCGCCGTCACCCACGTAATACCGATTGCCATCGATAATACCGGTGGACGAGGCATGCAGGTCCATCACGTATTTAGCGTTAGCAGTCTGGTTGTGCAGATGGTTGCCGATGATTTGCGTCCGCAGAAGAGCGCCCGCATCCAGGTCGAGCAGAACGCCAGTAGCGGCTGTAGCAACCTCGGCCGTAATAACGTTGTTAAGAACACGCAGGTCGTTGGCGCCGCCAGCGGTGGTCTTAAGAACGGTCGTAATAACCGCCCCCGCGTACGCTTCGATCCAGTTGCCTTCCAACGTAAACTGATCGGCGTCCGCGGACAGCGTAATTGCATCCGTGGTCAACTGATCTGAGTCTACCCCGATGTTTAAATAACAGCCGCGTAGGGTGCATCCTGAGGCGGTTACCGGGATGCCAACCGTCACGGTCAGGGCCGTGGTGCTATCCAGGGCGCCGGCCATGAGGAGCCGGCAGTTCTGAAGGAGCACGTTCGCGACGTCAAAGAGCACCGTTCCAGCTGCCGCGGTCCAGGTGAACGTGGGGCGTTCATTCCCGGTGCCGAGGCCGATGATCTTGGTTCCCGCCACCAGGCTAGACCATGCGTCGGCCGCGCTGATATTCTCAGCGTGACCGGGCAGGATATAGACGATGTCCCCGCGGCCGGACGAACACTTGGCCAAGGCCGCGTTGATCGTCGAAAGCGGGTAATCGGGCTTGCTACCGTCGCCAGCGGGGAGCCCCGAGCGGTTGCCCACCCAGAAGATCTTCCCGCCGGTACCAATGAACTCCGTAGGGATAAACGGCGCGCCGAAGGCGGCCATCATCCCAGGGTGGTTCGTAATAAGTCCAGGAGTTGCCATTGGGTAACTCCTTACGAGGCGTTAGAGCCGTAGACGTGCCGCCAATCGTCGCAGCCGTGCCGCATGCGGAAGAACGCGACGTAGATCTTCTGGAGAGTCGTAACCGAGTTGTCCTCCATGAAGTTTTCTTCGTCGCCGTCGAATTCCACGAACAGCCCGTTGACCGCGTCGGTCAGAACGAACCAGCGAGTAGCCGAGCCGAGGAACGGGTTCGCCACCAGTTCCAGGTCATGGCCAACCACCTTGGGATCGTTGTAGGCGCTGCCCAGGGTCTTGCCCTTGGTCGTCAGCTTCTCACCGGTCAGCGCGAGGCCGGCCGGAACAACCAGCTTCTCGGGCATCAGCGGCGAGATCATGCCATCGGGACCAGGCATGCTCATCAGGTTGGTGTACACGTCCTCGAGCGACGTTTCGCTGAGAGCTGGGCCACCGCTGAGCATGTTTGACCCGGTCGACGCGTTCGTGCCGACGATCAGGTGATCGGTGGCGCACAGAGCTTTCCCGTCCGCAACGGCAGGGAAGGAGCTGTTAAACGCACGATCCAGAAACAGGGCCGTGATGTTCTCGGGGGTCAACGCCGTAGCGCGGCCGAGGCTGCGCGAAGTCGTCTCAATTTCCCGAATGCGGGTATCACGGGCCAACTCATACGACAGGGTGATTTCCCCGGCATACAAGTCGTAGTTCCAGGTCTTGTTCGGACCCTGACGGATAGAGAGCGAAGAAACTGCGCCGTTTTCCGTCTTCAGTGACAATTGGCCGGGGCCGCCCATTTCCATCGAATGGCGAACGGCTTCCTTGCCCTTGGTCGTCTTGAAGATTTTCTTGTAGACGGGTTTCTTGCGATGTCGCTCGAGACCATAAAATTTGCGGACGACGGGTTCTACGCCGCCCCAAAGCTGTGCAGTTGAAAGAGCCATAGTCTAAAAAACTCCGAATTAAGTACCGGTCTCTTGCGAGGCGGCGGGCTCGATCATGCCCAGGTTAATGAGACAGAAAACGTGGGCATCAGCCGCGTCGACGTCGTTGTCAGGGGAAAAGACGAACTCAGTCACGCGCCAGGGGAGGCCAGTGTTCGTGGTCGCCCGGCTCGTAGCATCCAGCTCGTGCTGAGAAATTCCGTTAACGGCGGTACCGAGAACGATCTTGTAGTTCAGGTTAAGGTCGGTCAGGGCCACGGCCTCATCAATCGAGGCGCGGTGATAGGTCTGATCGAAGTTGTCAACGGCGAAGATGTAAGAAGCATTCACCGGGTCAACGGTCGTGCCGCTATAGGTGGTACTGGCGGGCAGGTTCTTGGCACCAACGCGCTCGCTGTTGCTGTTGACGTAGCTGGCGCCGCCAGAAACGGTAGCAACGGCAGCAGTGGCGCTGGACGAAACAACCAGGTCGCCGCCGGCGGCAATTGCACAACAATCGTTAAGGGCGATTGCCGTAGAGTTGTTAGAAAGAACGCGTTTGCGGGCATAGGTGACAGTGCCACCGCCCTTAACGCGCACCGGGGCAAACCCCGGGTGCATAACGTTAGGCATTTGTTAAGTTACTCCTGCGGACTATTAAGAAGATCTCTGTGGCTAACAAACTGGTCGCCACGACCAACGCGGGACTTGTAGGAAGCGCCGGAAACCTGCTCGGAGTCGCCCCGGCGAATTCGCTTCGCCTTTTGCTCGTCCTGCATGCGCTCGACTTCTTCGATGACGGCGTAGTTCTCTACGGTCGTTTCAAGGCAGACTAGGTCACCGTGGGTTAGCGCTGAGTCCAAGCCGCTCGTGTCATCGTCGCGTTTGTCGCCGGGCTTCGCTTCATCACGGCGTACGACGGTCCACGGCTCTACCCAATAACGCCCAACCACCGGGTCACCAACCGCATAACGCTCAAGCTTCCGCTCGTAATAAGACGGATGCTTGGGGTTGTCTTTAACGAACCATTTACGGACGTAGCCGGGTTTGGCGCCCTCTTGGTCAGTAATGGTCGCTTTCTTCAGAACCGGCTTCGGTTTGAAGTTGTTGCGCGGCGGAACGACCTTCCCCTTTTCCTCTCTATCGGCCATGCGTGCGTGTTTCCTCTGCTCCCTGCTTCACCGCGCTGTTTCGGGAACAAACCCAGCGGGGGATCAAAGAGGACGCACCGCAGCCGGCCCAGCGGCCAGCAGGGGAATAATGTCCTACGTTAATAATATCAGATTGTGTTGCTTTGTATAGCCTGTACCCCTGACGCTTTATTGTTCAACGCGTTCGGGGTGCAATTCCGCAACAGTTTTTGCGTATTCTTCCAATGACATATCGGCTAATTTGGCCCAGCGGATTTCCTCTGGAGTGAGCGTAACTCCGGGTGATTTTGGCCCGGCACCAGCTTGACCACGGGCAGTGGGAACAGCCGCCATCGCAGCGGCCCCTTGCTGGGAGTATTGCCGCGGAGGTGTCTCGCTGCCACCAATGGAGGCCTCGGCCAATTCAAACGCGCGTTTCCAGCGCTCTGGGCCGTCGGTGTAGCCCATAATGGCAAGCTCACGGTCTTTAACAGTCACCAGCTCCAATCCCCGCTGGTGCATCGTCACTTTCGGGTGCTGGGTCATAATAACCTGCAACCGCGGATCCATGGGTGCCACCGGGCCCGCTGCCTGTGGCACGGCGGGCGGCGAGGCCGCCTGCTTAGGCGCCAGCTCCTGTTTGATTTCCAGTTTAATCGCCTGGCGATGGAGGCGCTCGTATTCGTCGAACCGGCCGGCGTCCAAGGCGCTACGCGCTTTGGCGTACAGGTCATCTGGCGTTTCCTGCGGCCCCTGGGGCGCCTGCGGCTGTGCGCTCCGCTCTAGCAGTGGCTTAATAGCATCGAAGCCACCGCGGAGGCGGTTAAGTTCTTCCTCCTTGCGGGCAAGCTCACGCCGGTATTCCTCGTCTCGCTTATTGAGAGTCTCTTCGATCGAGCGCAGCTTAGACGACAGCTCGTCGTTCCGCTGGGCGGCGCGCTGACGCCTGCTGGGCAGCTGGACCTTTTCGCCCTTCGGTGGCTCTACCGCTACCGCGGGCTCCTCGTCCGCCTCTTGCTGTACCGACTCCTCTGTCTGCGCCGTTGCTTCCGTATTATCTTCTAGCGCCTCAATATTCGCGCCCCCGCCATCACTAAGAAATCCCATTACACATTCCTCTCAAGCACATGTTGCGTACGTCCATCTTCAGTTCTGCCGAATTCGTATCTCAGGGCTCCGGTTGCCAAGAGATGAGACAGGTCTTCGGAACCCAAAATGTCGTCAACGTTGATAAGCACCAGCGGCTGAATCACACGGATCGCCCCGGTTTTGTCGCATTTGTATTTAGTCGGCTGGTCTGGTTCAGAGGGAATCCGCCGCCATTCGTATTGATCATCGGGCAGGGTGTGGTCGCCCTCGATGACGTGGTCCCACTCCTCTATTACGCCCGCGAACTTGCCGTAAAAGACCCGGTGTCCAACGGCTAGCCCATTGTCGTAAAGCTTATCGCGCGCCTGCAGGCCAGCATCGATAATCTGGCCGCTGAATGGCCTAAGTAGAGACTCCGCGGGCAGCGCAAGGCCACCTGCAGAAAATCTCTTTGCAGGATCTGCTTTGATTAGGCATCTCTCGCCAACAGCGGCAAACGGTAGTTCATTCGGTCCCAGCATCCCCACTCCCCTTCAACAGACTCGGCGGCATTGCCTCGTCGACAAACTCCGGCTCCGCTTCCGGCTCCGGCGGATCTTTCAGGTGCATCCTGAAAAACAGCTCTTCCAACGCCTCGGCTTTAGCCCTTGCGTAATACGCACGGTCGTGATTGCGCTCGCCGACATACAGCAGGGCGGCGTTATTCCCACAATTAATTTCGTAACTCAGGTAATCGACGAGCGCGCGGACATACGGGAGGTTTCTCGCTTCGTCATGGTCCGCTTGTTTAAGTCGAAGAAATTCCGGAATATTGCTAACCACCCATTCCCCCCATCATCCCCACCCCCGGTCCCATCGGCGGGCCCTGGAGTGCCTGCGCGCGCTTCTCCAGTGCCTGCGCCTGGTGAAAGCGCAAGTGGCGCTCCGCCATATCCCGCCCCGTCTTACTCATCATTTGCGCCGATGGCGATTGCAGGAACGCCATGTGCATTTGCGTATGCTGGTCGTCGTCATCGGCCGGATGCACCGGATGGTCCTGCTCTCGCAGCCATCCCGCTTCCTCTTCCCAATGCGGTGCGGGCGGGGGAGGTTGCGGCGGCCCGGGCGGCGGCCCCATCATGCCCACCAAATGCTCGGCATCGTGCGCCCGCAGCACCTCTTCGGTCGCTGCACGCAAGACCATCGGGTTTTGCATGAGCATCGGGTTGTTCATGACAACGCCGAATACCTGCATGCTTTCTTCAACCTTCTCGAACTTCATCCGAGGGTCGGAGGCGGGCATTACCCGGGCGTCGGGCACGAACATCTGCCGGCTAATCATCACCTCTTCCGGCCGGCCTCCCTCGCCCTGTACAGGTGTTGGCTCCGGGTCCTCTGGCAAGAACACGCCCCAGCAACGCCAAATCTTATCGAGCTCGTGCTTAAAGGCTTCCTTAACCCGACGGGCAAGCACGCTGATTTGTTTCATCAGCTGCGCATTGAGGATCTGGATCTCTTTCGCCGTCCGGTTCGCGCCTGACGTGGCGCCGGACATGATGTCACTGGAACCGGCTAGCTTTTCAGCGGCGCCCGAAATCAGGTTAACCAGGCTCACCGTAGTCGGGTCATTGAGCGGGGGATCGAGCCATACGATTCCCTTGCTAAGAGCGTCGGGCGGGGCGTCGACTTCGATTAACTCGCCCGGGCGAACATACTGATTCCCGCGTGCCGTGCGCAGCTGGCGGGAAATAAACCCAGGCTTCGCATTGCGGAACGTGACACCGTCAATGTGCTGATTGAGCAGCGTGTTCGCCGCCTTGTTCAGCGGCATCAGGAAGTCGCCGAACCCGAGGCCGTAGAAGCCCTCGGACGGGAAGGCACGGTAGTGGGTGAAGAACGTAATTTGGCGCTGGCGCGGCTTTTTTGGCTCTACTGGTGCGCCTTCTTTATCTACGCCAAATGGAGCGACCGGGGCGGTAAGCTCAGGCAGCTTCGGAGGCGGCAAGCCCTGCGCGGCGGCAACTTCAAGGACTGTGGTTCGCGCCTGTTGCTCGCGGGCGAAGCCCTCGCTCTTGATCTGGAAGTCCTTAATCTGCGCTAGTTCTTTGTTGTAGCGTTTCAGGTCTTCGGGATCATCTTCCTCACGTAATACGACGCGGAGAACACGCTTAGAGGGCTCATCGAGGGTAACAATGACGTAGTGGGGCTTGCCGTCAAAAGCCGGATGTTTCCCGGGACGATTAGGCATTCGCCAAACGCAGTGCTGTTCCAACACCATTCGGGTTGCGTCGTCGTCTCCCGATTCTCCGCCCGTGCGGCCGTCGACTTTTTCGAGCGTCGTTTTGAGCTCCGACGCCGTTTCGCCGTCTTCATTCGAATCCTCCGCGCGCAGCCCGACGACATTTTCGAAAATGCCCTCGGCGCCGTACATCATTAGGTCCCAAACCGTCATATGCTGGACGAGGGTGTACCTGGGGACGTCACGCATGCTCGGGTCTTGCGACCTGTGGCCGTGTGCTACGACAAAATCTTCAATCGGGATCCAGTCGCTGCAAACGCGCTGCTCGTAGCTGTTCCAGTACGTGCGGCGAAAGGCGCTCCCGAAAATACACAGCTGAGCCAGGGTGTCATCCAGACCCGTGCCCATTTCCGGCATCTTGGTTCTGATGTAGCTATTGGCGAACTTCTCGGTCGCCATAGCGCGCCCCATGTCCGAGATGTCCGTAGGCGCGGAGTACAGGATTTTCCCGTTCTCAGGCCACACCATGTCGTATAGGCGTGCATGTACCTGTAAAACGGGCTGCGCGAGGATAGGGAGATTGACGTTCGCCGCCCCGTTAAACGGGAAGGACTTGGCCTTCATCACCGATGCATAGAATTCGATGAACTCTTTGCACTTCTTCATCCGAGGCGCGCGGCTACGAACGTCGGCGACGTAGTTATCGAAAACCTTCTGCGCCATCTGCTCCTGTTCTTTTTTACTGAACAGAGAGACAAGATTCGTCGCCTCCGATGGGCCGGCCTCTGCAGTGGGCGGACGGCGGGTTTTCTTCCCTACGCTGACAAAGGCGCCGCGGGAATTGTCACCGCTGCCATCGAGCCCGCTCTTGGGCTCGGTAAACTCGCTATCTTCGGCCATAAGCTAACCTCGGGTTGCTAATTGGTCGCGCTGACGATTCGGTGAACACCCAAATAACGCCACCGTTGCGCGACTTGTAGACGGCCTCCTCGGCTGGGATCTTTGTCCCGCCCGTGCGGCCGTGGCACTGAAACTGAACAGACAAATAGAAAGGGGTAGAGATGAAATCGAGCGTGAACCTCTCAACAGGCAGTTGGCATTGCCAGCAATGCGGGCTGATCAATGGCGGGCGCTCGCCCGGAATAATTTCTTTTGCGTCCGGGTTCATCGCCTCGACCTGCGGGCGTTTAGCGCCGAGTGTTATAAGCATTAGTCGCCGTACCCGGTCGTAGTGGTGTATCGGTCCGTCGGCTGCTTCGCCCGCTGAGAGTCGCGCATGTATTTCAACCAGCGCTCTACTTCAACGTCCCGCGGGTCTTTCGGGCTAACGGTGTCCACCGGCATTTCCATCAGTACGAAGCGCAGGGCATCTACGGCGTGAGAGTGTGGCGAATGCTCCTCGTAATCCTCCGGGTCTTTCGGTGCCTGTGATTTGATGGCGCTTAGCGCGCGAACAAGGTTGGGGCAGCGGTCCTCGAAAACGACAAGGCGAGGGGAGCCATCAGCGTTAAGCAGGAATCGCTCCTTAAGCTGGTTGCATCCGGCCTCCCGGTTCTTCTGTGCCGGGAATAGGCGGAACCCGCATTCCATAATCCCAGCGCCTGCCGTGGCGTCGCCGTTGTCTTTATCGAGCGCCTGCTTATCGATGACGCCCCAGTGTTCATCGACAGCAAAGTGTTTATCTTCGCACCAGTTTTGATTCGCGAATTTCCTGGCGAGAAGTTCGCCAAAGTGGCGGCCGCTGATACCTGGCCGATGAAGCTCATCGACGATATAGACCGTGCCGTCATTATCACGTGCGGCGAGAAGCCAGCAGGCCGGGTTTGTCGAGCCCCAGTCAATCCCATACCGCCATTCATAGGAAGAGGGCAGGGGGCGCGACTTCTGGAAGTGCAGCTTCGGGCGAATAAACTTGCTGAAATAGCTGCCGGCCACCCGGAAGAAGTCGCCCTCCAGGAACATCGCCACCTCATCCTCGGTGAGCGTGGCCCTTAGCTGTGCTTCGTAGTCAGCCGGCAGGTGCTTGTTGTCCCGCAACTTGGCGCGGATGAAACAGCGGGTGTATTCGTGCACCGAGCCGTCGCTGTTTGTGATCTTGTCGACAAAGACCTTGCCGCCCTGGGGGCACTGGTCGATGTGGAAGTACGGGATAATCCAGTCGAAGCCGCCCGGGTTTGCCGTACACCTGACCATGCGGTTGGCGTGGTAGTCGGAATCGCCGGAACGAAGGTTGGCGATAATGAACCGATAGACGTGTTCTTCGGTCTGCTCTATCTGGTCAAAGCCGATACCAACGAGCTCTTGCCCGTGGTAGCCGAGATGGTCATTGGGGCCGTCCAAATGGTGGAATTCCACCGTTGCGCCGCTTGAAAACGTCCAACGTGATTTGTTTATGTTCCAGCCAGCGATGCCCATGGCTGGGTCAAACAGCGGGTAGAGGAACTTGGTCTTAGCGATCAAGTCCTCTAGGTGGGACATGTTCTTACGGAAAATGATGATGCGGCAACGATGCTGGGGGCGACCGGTCTCTTGCCACTTCTTATGCGCGAGCGTCAGCAGCGGGAACCAGCACGCGGCCAGCCATTCGGACTTGCCAGCTCCCTTTTCACCTGCGTAAGCCACCTCGCGGGCCGGGCAGGTCATCGCCAGCTCTTGCGCCGGAAGCGGCTTCCAGGCGATGTCGGCGCCGGCGAGATTATTCACGGCCCATCTCTCTGCGGGCCAGGCGCCGGGCCATCGTAGCGATTTTCTTTAGCCCGCGCAGGTTGGCCGCGTCCGCAATAACTAGCGGGTGGACGTCGTGAGACAGCTTAATAATAAGGCTTTCTAAATCGCGGCTATTAATGTGCATCGCCTGGATGTCATCAAGCCGATCAATTAGCGTCTCAAAGAACGGCGCATCGGTGACGTCGTTACTCTCCATCGCCGCCCTCCGTTGGCTCCGCCTTGACGTCGATTACCGGACCTAGCGCGGCCTGCGCTTTAGCCTCCCATTCGGCGATGCTTGCTGCCGCCTGCGGGACTACAACAACACCCAAGACCTTGGGCGCAGCAGCGGCCGCATCTTTGCGGGCCTCCGCTGCCATCGTCCCTTCCACCATGCGCAGGGCCGCGCGGGTGGCTACGGTTGCATCCTTCCAGGCAACAGCGGCGTCGGGGTTGTACCCCTCTTCGCCAGGCTGTTTAAACAAGCCAGCAACAGACCTGGCCGCCCGTAACTGGGCGTTAGAGATTATTGTACGTAGAGCGCGCTCGTTACGTTCGCGGCGCTCTGCCGCTGAAACCTTGCGGGCCACTAATAGCCCCTGGCCAGGCGCTGTTTGCGCCAGCGACGTCGTTGGGCGGCCTTAACGACTAAATGCTGCTGGCAATAGTACGCGTCACCAGACTGCGCCTGGCAACCGCCGTACCCACACCGCCCCTCGATGCGCCGCGCTTTCTCGTGTCGCGTCTGTCGTGTAACTCGCGCCTGGCGCATGGCGCGATCTTCGGAAGACACCACCGTATATTATATATAACACGGTGGCACGAATATTGCTAGGATGTACCCCTGACGCCAGTACACCCATCAATGTGGTGTTCGCCAAGAACAAGTGAGCCACATCCACCACAGGGGGGAGGGAGTGGATCGCCCATCTCGCGCCTTGCCTGCGCGTAAAGCTCCCATACGTGCCACAGCTCGCCTGTTGGCGATGCGTTCCAAAGGACGTCCGGATCTACGGTTTTGCCGTGCTTTTCCTGTAGCCACTGGCAGACATACTCGCACATCTTACGCCCGGTCATGGCTTCATCGCCCGGATGCGCGCGGCCATGGCCCTGGTCTTAGGGGCCGAGCGAGTAAGACACCCGGTGCACACGCCGTCGACGTTTGGCCCGTCAAGTAAGGCCTCTCTGGTCACCCGTTCACAGGCATCCGCCTCAACATCAAGCTCCCTCGCCGCCGCCTCTAGCACCTGGGCGGCGATGATGGGCCAGGCCCTGCGGGCACACTCTATCGCCCCGCCGCCCGTGTGGAAGATGGCCATGGCCACATCTTCAATCTGCTCCTCGGTCGGTTGCCACGGCCCCGGGCTGTGCTTGGTCATGGCTCCACCAACTCCCAATCGTCAGCGAGGATATCTTCGATCTTAGGCCTCCATGCTTGCGCCATGAAGTGGCCAATGCCGGGTTCATAGATTTCGCCCCATGCTAGCGCTAGGCCTTGGTCGAGCCGTCTGCCCCTGGCCGGCATTTTCCCGGTCGCCTTAGCGGCGCGAAATGCCTCTATGATGGTCATGGCCGTCTCGGCTGCTGTTTTTCTTGCTTCTCTTCATCGACCACCGCCTGCTCAATCTCTCCGGCCCATTGCATTAGCCAATCATACTCGAGGCGCTCTGCTGGGGTGGCCCCTTGGCCGATGTCCCAAGCCCGGTTCTCCACGGCCTGGCGGATGCCAAGGGCACGTTTCCTCATTGCTTCGGATACCTTCGACGCCAGTTTATTTGCCATCTTTTTCCTGGGCCTCTAATTCACAACCGTAACACAGCATAACAGCCTTTTCGCCTTCCTTTAGCCTAATTTCGCCGTGGCAGCCCATACAGACCGCCTTTTGGCGACCGAAAACGGCGTCATAGTTGCCGTTATAGTCATCCGATCCCAGGCCAACGCTAAAACTTCGCTGTAAGTACTTCAAATTTAACCCCTCATCAAAATCGCGGCGCAACTGGTAGGCGCCGCCAACTCGAACCAAAAGCCCGAACAGTGCACTGTGCTAGATCCGGTGAACATCAGCGCTGCTTCGTCACAGTGAACAATGAGTTTCGAGCCGCTACCAGACACGTACCAATTGCCAGGGGGGAACGTTAGCCCCCTGTGCAGATAAAATGTCCCATGTGGCATGATAACGCGCCGGTCTGATTTGGCCGCCTTATCAATCAGCCCCTGGAGGTACGCCGAATCATCACGTGGGGCAGAAAATGCCGCCTTCGGCGCAACGGCAGCCGCCCCAACGACCCCTAAAAAGCCCCGACGATTCATTCCCATCAAATTCCCCTCACTTTTACGTATGGACCCACCCCAGGGTCCGTCTTTTCGTCACGGGACAGCTCCCGGATCACTAAGTCGTTATCCAAATCTTCTAAGCAGTCCCCGCACAACGTCGGCTCACCCACGAGCGCCGGCGGCTCCTCCAATCGGCAGGCGCATAAGTAGCAGAAATATTCTCGGGTGCGCAATTTATTACTTCAAGTTACAATTATCACACTGCATCGGAAGCAATTAGCTCACTTTTAAGGCGTCAGGGGGACTGCACCCGCGGGTGCACCCCTATTTTCCTACTACCTTGCGCTCTTGGGGCCCCGAAGGGCGCCCCTCGCGCCATTCCTGGTCCTCTTTAAGGCGTTCCCTGACCATCTGGGCGAACCTTCGGCCTTCTTCGGCATCTGCCGCCCGCTTGGCGTCCCGTTCTGCCAGCATCTGTTCGATGAGCTTCTTGTCATGGCGGGTGAGCCGGGCGTCCATTTCCTGCAGCCGGCGCCACCAACGTTCGCACTGGGGGTCCCCTGCGCCCCATTCGCGCTCTGCCTGCTCGTACATGTTCAGGTGGGCCATGTACGCTTCGATGCGAAGGGACTTAGCGGCGTCCATTTGGTAATTCTATGTTAATATTAACACGCGAAGAGGAGACAGGGAAGAAGGGTGAGGCTGTGCAAGGAATGCAGCGCCGAGGTTAACGGTGGCGCCGCCTACTGTTCGAAACCTTGCAAAAACAGGGCACGGGAGCGCCGTCGACAGGAGTACGTGGCGCTAATTATGGAACATGTGAACCGCGGCGATGCGGTGCCAGATGTTTTTGACAAAACCTGCAAGGTGTGTGGCGCGGGGTTTAAGACCCAGTTTATTGCCGGCACGTACTGCTCGGTCCCATGCAGGCGGCAGGGTGAGTATGCGTGGTATGTTAGGCGCCCAAAGAAAACATTTGTGTGCGAAACCTGTGGCATACAATTCCAGGCCTTCAGGGCGCGATTTTGCTCTTTGCGATGTAACCATTTGAAAAAGGTCAAGTCCAGGGTGGGCGGCGTTCGCGTTTGCGAGGCGTGCCAAACTCCGCTTGAGGCCCCTGGTAAGCGGCGCAAATGTCGGGCTTGTATCGACCGGGTGCGCCTGCTTCGACGGCTGAAGCAATATGACCTTAGCGAAGAACAGTACACGGGAATGAGTAAGGCCCAGGATGGACTATGCGCCATCTGTGGCACAGCCGAGGAACTGGTTATCGACCACTGCCACCAGACCGGTATTGTCCGGGGCCTGCTGTGCTCTAGCTGTAACCTAGCGATCGGGAATCTGCGTAACTGTGTAAATCGCTGCGCGTCCGCTGCTGAATACTTGGCCAGGTTCTACGCGGTGAGCCAAGAGACTGCCTGACCCTTCCCATGTGGACACAGTGAGCCGATAGCGTTTTTGTCGCCGCACTTTCCCCCACCCGGGGGTATATGTGGGTTACGCAGACCCCCCGGGTCAATCTGCGAGTTAAGCAATCCACGTGCCAATGAGCAACGCAGCACCTACAGTCAGACTATCAATGTTCCACAACACAGATACGACGCGCACCAATGATTACGCACGCTTAGTACTGCGCTTGCGCTTGGCCCTGCCAGCGCTGCGCTTGTGTTCAGTGGGGCTGTGTGGGGATTTCGCCTGCTCTGTAGTTGGCGCTGAATTTGCAGAGCGATGTTTCTGGGACCTGGATGCATGTGGCGCTTGCGACGTCCTCCTCTCGCCCTTCATCGTCCTCCTCGCATCACCCTGCACCATATCCAGCGCACCATTAGCCAGCGCCTTAAACGCATCTGCATGGTCATCCATGACCTTACGGGCGGCAGCTAATACATCCTCGCCCATCTCGCTAGACCCCGGATCACAGTCATGCCAAGCGCCGCAGTCCATGCAGACGACAACGTTACAACCAACAATGGCCCCGTACAGCGACACAGGCTTCGCAGCCTCCGGCTGCTCATCCTCCGCCCATGGGCAATTACCTGCAATGTGCAGTAGCCCGCAGCCATCGCAACCCATCACAGCCCCTTAAACCCAGTCCTCATAGCTATCTCCGGGTGTTCTCGTAATAGCCGCCTAATAGCAGCACGCCTAATCAGTACTACGCGGCCATTGCCGGGCCTCGAGGCGCTAAGCCAGCCCCTATTAATCCAGGCTTTAACAGTACGCCAGGTAACGCCAAGGCCATTTGCGACCTGGCGCATGGTAAGCCTATGCATCGCGCGGTCTTTGATTGATTGTGAGCTACCGGCCATTAGTGGCCTCTAGCGCGTTCACATAGTCCCTAACCGCCTGCTCGCCCAATGGGGTCAATTCCGCTGATAGCACGCGTATTAAGCCATCCTGAATCAACCTGGCGAACGTCTCGGGCGGCCAGTCCACCTTAATGCTCTTAGTCTTCCGCTTCCGCCCGGAGACTCGCTTGCCCATAGTCAGCATTATAGCCCGCCAACATTGACGCAGCTACCGGAATCGTCACTCAAGGTTGCAGGGCCAGCTAAGCAAAGCTTAGCGGCACACCCATCACCAAAAGCGGCCATCAAACCTACTGCCTATCCCAGGGCCCGGACGGTTGGTGTTCGCTTGCGCTCTCTGGGAAGCCCAGTACCGAGCGGCGTCGCGCGCAAGCAGCGCTTAGGGCTACCGGCAACCTGTGGTTGCCTCTTGCTTCGGCTATCTGCGATAGCCTCAGCTCTGACCCGCGCACGCGTTAAGTATATTATCCACTATGAAAAGATTGCGTGTCAAGAGTGTACCACTGACATATTTTACTGTTATCTGAAATTACAGAAGATTTAGACCTTGCGTAAAAGCATAGGTATAGGCAGAATAGCAACCGGAGGTAACGCTAATGCCAAATGACAGACTCAGCATCCACGACATCATAGCTAACTTTACGAGGGAGCTTACGGCCGCTATCGAGGCTAACTATACAGAGCGCCTTAGAGAGACATTAGACGCTATTAGGGCCCAGGTGCAGGCGCCAGGGCAGGGCGCCCCAGGGCTGCCCCACAATGCGTTTACGGCTATGCCAGTGCCCCCGCCAACGCCACAGCTCACCCCTCGTGTAGCGGGTGTGTTTTATGGGCAAACGTTGAGGCCTAAGAGAAAGCTGCCAAAGCAATACTGCCCAGTCCCCGGGTGCAAAAATACTGCGGCTCCGATATTTGGCATGGTGTGCAAAGACCACCGGGACATCCCTAAAGCACAGATCAGGAAATTCAGAGAGCAACGGAGACTGGAGAAGGAGGGGGCGCAATGAGCGACATTAAGATAGGGGATAAGTTCAGGCACAGGGTCACCGGGGAAACGTGGGAGGCGACCAGCGAGCTAGACTCGGGCGGCTATAGGCTGTACCGCGACGAAAATGGAATGGGAGCGTTTACACTAGATCGATGGTCTGACACCTGGGAACACATCCCGGCCGAGCGCCTCCCGCGCGAGGAGGCGGAGGCTGCACACGCGGACATTAAGGTTGGGGACAAATTTCGGTCGCGCAGCAGCGGCATGGTCCTAGAGGTGCTGGGGCCATCTCAATACGGCGAGTGCTCACGATGGTGCAGGGTGATATCGTCGGGAAAAAACAACTTCCCTGAAGCGGGCATCGAAGCCAGCTGGCGGCTAATCGACAACAGGGGGCTCGATGGAGAGGAGACCTTTGAGCGCCTCCCGCGTGAGGATCCGTCCGCCCCAGCCACGCCGGCACTAAAACCCGGTGACATCGTCACCGACCCGAAGCTCCTGAAGCCAGGGATGCGGGTGAGGACGAGGACCGGTTGCGAACACACAGTTGTGGCAAAGCCAAACGCCTTTACAAACAATGAATTTCCCGTCCCCGTCAAAAATGGCGCGCTGGCGTGCAGCACCAAATACACCATCACCTACCTCGGCGGCCCCGAGGAAGAGAAGCCAACGACGGGGCCCATATGCGGATACGTGGTCATCCGCAGCGGCAAGAACACATTTTGCACCCTGCCCGCTCGCCACACGGAAATGTGCAACAACATTGAGCCACCAAAGACAAGCGAGCCCTCCCCCGAGGAGCGCTGGGCAGAGCACCTGCGACAGGAAAAGGAAATTATGGCGATGATGCTGAACCGCGGAAGACATGGCCATGGCAGCTTGTCCGCCGCCATCGACAGGCAAGATGCGAGGGACATGCGCCGCGAGTCCCGCTGGTCACCAAGTGCCAGCGGCCTTGGTGGCGGCTACGTGGGCATTTGGAGGCGGCGGTGAAAGACTACGATCGCATGCGTATGATCGAGGCGTTTAATGCCCCCGCAAAGTCACCCACGCAAGAGGCGTACGAGCGCGGGCGGGCAGATG
>Ga0196963_10000475_pt1 | contig 36518 bp, 39 predicted proteins | sample S1_5metaG_FD_148600 | JGI IMG/M metagenome (GOLD analysis project Ga0196963, IMG submission 148600) | Soil microbial communities from Anza Borrego desert, Southern California, United States - S1_5 | ecosystem: Environmental > Terrestrial > Soil > Desert | place: USA: California | collected... | reverse complement strand
CGCCGAGCTTACCTTCCGTACCCACCTCGCGCGCCACGCGAGTGACTTCCCCGGCGAACGCGTTGAGCTGGTCCACCATGGTGTTGATGGTGTTCTTGAGCTCCAGGATCTCGCCCTTCACGTCGACCGTGATCTTCTTCGACAGGTCGCCACGCGCCACGGCGGTGGTCACGTCGGCGATGTTGCGCACCTGGCTGGTGAGGTTCGCGGCCATCAGGTTGACGTTGTCGGTCAGGTCCTTCCACGTGCCCGCGACTCCCTTTACCCGTGCCTGGCCGCCAAGCTTGCCTTCGGTGCCGACCTCGCGCGCCACGCGCGTCACCTCGGCGGCGAACGAGCCGAGCTGATGAACCATGGTGTTGACGACTTTGCCGATGCGCAGGAATTCGCCCCGCAGCGGTCGGCCCCCGATTTCCAGCAAGATCGTCTGGGACAAATCACCCTTGGCGACAGCGCCAATGACTCGCGCGACCTCGGTGGTCGGCTGCACCACGTCGCCGATCAGCGAGTTGACGGAGTCGATGCACGCCTCCCAGGAGCCGGCAGCCCCGAGCAGCTTGCCACGCTGGGAGATCTTGCCTTCCTTGCCGACGACGTTGCTGATCCGCTCGAGCTCTCGGGCAAGCAGATCGTTCAGTTCCACGACGTCGTTAAAGGCCTCGGCGATCGCGCCATCGACCCCGGCGATATTGTCCGGCAGCCGCACCGAAAAGTCTCCGCGCTTGAGCGCGCGCAAGGCCCGCAGGAGTTGCGTCGGCTCCAGCGCGGCAACGGCGGATGACGGCCCGGCATCGCGCGTCTCGGCATCTCCATTGGTGCCGGACTTGCTGGCGGCACGGCGGCGGGACGTGAGCTGAGAGTCCATGGTGATGAACCTGGAGGCGCTGTAACGGGACGGTTCGAGTCGACGGATGCGCATGACAGAGACCGGCTGGCTAGGACGGGCGGTCCCTCAGATCGAAACGCGGTTTGATCGGATTCACGCTATCCGTCCCGCAAACCAAGACAGCCCGACCGGCGCGGACCGACACCGGGCCCCGCGCGGCCCGCCGATTTTACCCAGCGGGCGCGAACGCCCCTTATCGGGAGAACCCCCTAAATGGCATACGGAAACTACCGACCGGGGAACCTATGGACGGCTCAATCGGCGATCACTTCGGCGCGCTGGCCGCCGGTCCCCTCGACCACGACGCGGGAAGGCTTGTTGCGGGCATAGAAGATATGGTCGCCAATCTGCCGGACGCGCACGAACGTGGCCGCCCAGTCCGGCTGGACCCAGATGGCATGAAAGAAGGTGCTGCCCCCAACCGGGTCGGCATCGCGGTCCTCGAGAGCGATGCGGGCCACGCGCTGGGCGGTTTCCCAGGCGTTGGCTTCACGGGCCGATTTGACCCGCCGCTTGGCCGGATCGCTGGTCCACGAGAAGTCACGCCCGCGGAAGACGACATCGCAGATCGATGCGGAGCCGAGCGAATCTTCCATCCGATTGAGCGTGACATGCGCTACGGCGAGTTGCCCCTCGAAAGGCTGGTTGCGTGCCTCGTGATAGACGTTCAGCGCCAGGCAGACGATATCGCGCTCGTTCGGGATTTCGGTGTTGCGCTCGGCACGGGCCGCCGGGCTCGCCGCAGCAGCGACGAGCAGGAGGGCGGCGGCCGCCCAGCGCCGGAGGCGCTCTAAGGGGCGAGATCGGGCCACAGTACCGGCGCCTGCGGGCGCAGTATCGGATGTCCGGCGATCGTCTCGAGCGTGCTGGCCCGGCGGCGCGGTCCCCGTTCCGGCGGCGCCGGCGCGATTTCAATGGCGGAGGATGAAATCTCGCGGTCGGCGACGGGCCGGCGATGCGCCCGGGCAAGGCCGGACAGGAATGCGTGATGCCAACGCTGCGCGTCGTTGTGCAAAAGCTTGATGACCATGCGCCGCCAACGGTCCTGACGTTCACCCAACGGCATGGCGAGCGCCATGCGCAGCGCGTCTGCGACCTGCGCGGGATCGCGGGGATCGACGAGGAGTGCCTCGGTCAGAAGCTCGGCGGCGCCGGCGAAGCGCGAAAGCACGAGAACGCCGGGATCGGTCGGGCGCTGGGCAGCCACATACTCCTTGGCGGCGATGGTCGCGCCGTCACGCAACGGCGTGACCAATCCGATCCGGCTCGTACGGAACAGGGCGGACAGCGCGGCGGTGCTCAGCGACCCGTAGACGTCGTAAACCGGCATCCAACCGGCAGCACCGAACCGTTCGTTGATCCGCTGGGCGGCCGCCTTCTGATCCGCCCTCAATTCCAGATAGCCTGGAACCTTGGAACGCGACGGCGCCGTCACCTGGACCAGGCAGACCTGCCGATGCAGCTCGGGCGCCGCGTCAAGAAGCCGTTCGTAGCCCTGGAAACGCTCGAGCAGGCCTTTCGTGTAGTCGAGCCGGTCCGCGCCGATGATGACCTGCCGGCCGCTCAAGCAGCGCGCGAACCGTTGGGCCTGCTCGCCCGCATCCGGGGTGGACGCCGCCGCCATGGCGCTGCGCGTGGCGATCCCCACCGGCAAGACTTCGGCCACCGGGGCGGAGCCCACGCGGCGGCTGAACCGGCGCGTGGTCCCGACAGCGCGGGCACGGCGCATGAATTCCTGGAAATTCGCCAGATCGCGGTGTGTCTGGAAGCCAATGAAATCGTAGGCCGCGAGGTCCTCGGCCAGCTTGCGCCGCCACGGCGCGGTCTGCAGCTGATCGGGCGACGGGAACGGCACATGGAGGTAGAAACCGAGCGGCGCCCGGACGCCGGCCTGGCGCAGCATCCAGCCCAACGGAATGAGGTGATAGTCGTGGATCCACAAGCGGTCATCGGCGCGCAGCATCGGCACCAGTCGCGCGGCGAACATGCCATTGACGGCCCGATAGACGGCCAGATCGTCCGGGTTGAAGCGCACGCGCGACGGCAGCTCATGGAACAGAGGCCAAAGCGTGCCGTTCGAAAACCCGTTGAGATGCCCTTCGTACTGGCTGGCACTGAGATCGACCGCGACGCAGGTCAGGGAGCGTTCACGCCGGACGGAGACCACAGCGGCGGGATCGCGCGTGACGCGCCCGCTCCATCCGAACCACAGAGTTGGGGCGCTGCGGTCGTCGAGATCGAGAGCCGTCATCGCCGGCAAGCCCGCGGTCGTCCCGGAAAGGAGCGGTACGCGATGCGAAACGATGACCAGCCTGCCCGTCATACCGCTCTGTCTCCAAGCTGCCGGCACGCCAGACGCGTGCGGAGTCTCTCGGCTGCTGGGAAACGTAGCGGTGCGGTGCGGGAATCCTTATCGGGACTCCCCCCTAGTCATTGCGCGGGATTCTACGAAATAGCGCGGAACGGCCCCGATACCGGAGCACGCTCAGCCAAGAGAGGTAGGACGAAAGCGCCTAGCGGGATAAGTCTGGGGATAACGCAGACCCCGACTCGGCTCACTCTTCGGACGAGACCAGACCGTGGCGAATGGCGTAGCGGACCAAGCCCGCGACGTCGTGGATATCGAGACGATCCATGAGGCTCGCACGATGCGATTCGATGGTCTTGACGCTCGCATCGAGGAGCTGAGCGATCTCCTTGCTCGACTTGCCTTCGGCGATGAGCTGCAGGATTTCGCGCTGGCGTGGCGTGAGCTGCTCGATCGAGCTGCTCTTCTGCTCGTCACCGCGGTTGAGATACCCCTCGATGACGTGCTTCGAGATCGCCGGGCTGAGGAAAATCTCGCCGCGGGCCACGGAGTCGATAGCCAGTTCGAGCTCGCGCGGCGTCGAGCCCTTGAGCACGTAGCCGGAAGCGCCGGCACGCAGTGCCTGGAGCACGAAATCGTCGCGGGTGTGGGCCGAAAGAACGACGACCCGCACCTTGGGATGGTCCTTGACGATGCGACGGGTCGCATCGAGGCCGTTCAGGCCCGGCATGGTGATGTCCATCAGCACCACTTCCGGGCGATGCTGGGCGATGAGCTCAAGCGCCTCACGCCCATCACCGGCTTCGGCGACCACCTCGACCCCCGCAAAATTGTCGAGCAGCGACCGCAGGCTGGCGCGAACCAGGCGGTGATCTTCGGTCAGCAGAACGCGAACAGGGGTCATCTCACACCGGTTACGTGGGCGTCCACGAGTGTGGCCGGTTGCATGGCCCGATACCGCAGATCATGAAAGCTCCCCACCGCTCCAGCTTAAAGACCCCGAGAAAGGCCAGTTTAGCTGGTATTTTAAGCGACTAGCCGCGATTACTGCTAGAAACTAGCAGAATAAATCCGGAGCGTACACCACGACGAAAAGCCGTCAGGGTCGCGGCCGGTGCTGGCAGACAGACATGCGCATCGGCTGGAAGCCGACGCGCACGCTGTTGTCTTTGATCTGATCCCCCGGGGGAGGCGATCAAACCGCCTCTTTAAGATCCTTGGCGGGGCGGAAGCGAACCTTCTTACTCGCCTTGATCTTGATCGGCTCGCCGGTAGCCGGGTTGCGGCCCATGCGGGCGGCCCGCTTGGCGACGACGAAGATGCCGAGACCCGGGATACGGATCTTCTCGCCCTTCTTGAGATTCCGCGTCAGCGCCTCGACGAACCCCTCCAGGAGTTCGAGGACCTGCTTCTTCGGCAGCTCCTGCTTTTCGGCGATGCCGGTGGAAATGTGCTTCAGTGTCACGACGGGCATAGGTCCCTCATTGGTTGAAAACCCCCGATTCGGGCGCCCTGCAGCGCCCGCTAATTCCTCGCTCGCGCGGCTGGCCCTGTCAATCGCAACGCTGCGATTCATCAAGAAAAACGGCCAGACCCGAAGGTCTGGCCGTTTCCCCAAAAAGCCCGAAACCGTGTTAGCGAGTCGTGCCGCTGCCCGAGCCGGAACCCGTGGTCGAGCCCGAACCGGAGCCCGAGCCCGGGGTGGAGCCGGTGCTGCTGCCGCTCGGCGAGCTGCCGGTCGACATGCTGCCGGTCCCCGAACCCGACGGGCCCTGCGCATTGTTGAGGCAGCGGGTCTTCTCGGCTTCACTGGTCAGCGCCGAGCAGTCCTGACCGCGCGACTGGGTACCGGATGCGCCACCCGACCCCATTGTGCCCGACGACGAAGCGCCCGAGCTCATGCCCGGCGAGGACGGGGATGTCGAGGGCGACGTCTGCGCCAACGCCACGCTGCTGACCAGAGCGGCGGCGGCGACCATCATCATTGTCCTGTACATACGTTTACCTCCAGCGAATGTGTTGCACCGCGAGGGAAACGGCATCTCGTGCGCGCCGTTCCAGCGTGACCGCAATGATTCCTTTGACTCTCTCGCGACGGCTCAGGCGGGAGCGGAACGATTGCCGGCGCATCCCATTTCAGATGCACACTGCAGCAAAGGTTCGTCGATGACCAAGACCACGCCCCTGCTGAGGCCGCGCCAGGCGACCGCCCGTCCCCTGACGCTGACCCTGATCGGGACGGCTCTGGCGGCGCTGGCCTTCCTGGTTTCCCGCGCGTTGCGTCAGGCCCGGCGCGACACGACGGCTCCGGCCCTGTCGCACAGCATCACCATCGATAAGCCGCGCAAGGCGCTGTACCGCTACTGGCGCGATTTCTCCAACCTCCCGGACGTCATCGACGGCCTGCAACGCGTCGAGAAGCTCGACAGCCGGCGCTGGCGCTGGGTGATGGATGGCCCCTTGGGGCAGACAGTCGAGTGGGAGGCCGAGATCATCGACGACCAGCCGAACGAGCGGATAGCCTGGCGAGCCACGGATCGTCGCCTCGCCAACGGCGGCTGGGTCGAGTTCCGAGATGCCGGCACACGGCGCGGCACCGAGGTGCGGGCATTCCTCGTCGGCGAGCCGCCCGCCTCTCAAGTCGGTCCGACCCTCGCGGATCTGTTCCGCCGGGACCCGGCGGAACAGATCCGCGACGCGCTGTGGAACCTCAAGAAGCGCCTCGAGGGCGAAAGCGCGGACGCTTAACGTAAGCGGCGACCGACCTTCTGGGTAAGGCTGTCCGCGTCGAAGGGCGCATGCACCTTCCTGTCGTTGTCGAAATAGACGTACACATCGCGGGAGCGTCGCCGCGGCGCCGGGCGGTCGATGACCCGCTTGGCGTCACGGGGCTCTTCGCCGGTTGCCCACGCCGCCACCCGTCTCGCCCATGTGCCAAGATCCCGGGGCGTATAGCCGCTGGCATAGAGCTCTTCCGAACCATGCAGGCGGCAGTAGATGAAGTCGCTCGTGAGATCCATCAATCGCGGCCACGCCACCGTATCGGCGCACACCAAGGCTACGCGATAGCGACGCAGCAGCCGGATGAAGGCCGGGTCAACGAAGCTCTCGTGACGAATCTCCATGGCGTGTCGCACCGGGCGGCGCGATTCCACCTTGAGCCAGGAGCGCCCCTTCATCCGCGGACCGTGGCGCCGGGCGGCTCGTGCCATACCCGTGGTATCGCGCGGCAGCAGCTTGAAAAAGGTCTCCAGACGGTCGGGCTCGAAGCGGAAATTGGGCGGAAACTGCCACAGGATGGGACCCAGTTTCGGACCGAGGCGCAGCACGCCGGAGGCGAAGAAATTCGCCAGCGGCTCCTCGACCTCGCGCAGGCGCAGCATATGCGTGATATAGCGCGGGCCCTTCACCGCGAAGACGAAATCATCCGGGGTTTCAGCCACCCAGGCGGCAAAGCTCTCGGGGCGTTGCAGTGAATAGAAGGTGCCGTTGATCTCGATCGAGCGGAAGCGGCCGCTCGCGAAGGCCAGCTCGCGCTTCTGAGGCAGGTCTTTCGGGTAGAAGACCCCACGCCACGGGCTGTAGCGCCAGCCGGATATCCCGATACGTATGTCGCCGACCCGGGCCACGCTTCCTCCGCGGCGCCGCGGAACCTTGGCGCCACACTTCCCATTTAACAGAGGTATCCTAATCGCGGTTCCGGGCTATCCTTGCATGGCGACGTCTCTCAAACGCAAACGCGCCGCCCCCAAGCCGGCTTCCGGCCCCGGCGGCATGCGGCTCACTCATCCCGACCGGGTGATCTTCGCCGCCCAAGGACTCACCAAGCGCGACCTCGCCGAGTACTACGTCGAGATCGCTCCCCACATGCTGCCGCATATCGCCCGTCGGCCCCTGAGCCTGGTGCGCTGCCCGACGGGAACCGGGGACAAATGCTTTTATCAGAAGCATCCCGTCGTCGGCATGACCGATGCCATTCGCCGGGTAAAGGTCCGAGAGAAGAATGGTTACGAGCAGTATGTCCACGTGGACGACGCGCGCGGCCTGCTCGAGCTGATCCAGTTCGGCACCCTGGAAATCCACCCCTGGGGCTCGCGCGCCGACGATCTCGATCACCCCGACCAGCTGATCTTTGATCTCGACCCGGATCCTTCCGTTCCGTGGAAGCGGGTCGTTGAGGCGGCGCATGAAACCAAATCGCTGCTGGAGGAAATCGGCCTGCGCAGCTTTCCGAAATCCACCGGCGGCAAAGGCCTCCACGTCGTCGTGCCGATCAAGCCCACCGTGGAATGGGCGCCGGCCAAGCAGTTCTGCCGCCAGCTCGCCGAACTCATGGTGTCCCGTGCGCCAGACGACTACACCACGAACATGTCAAAGAGCGTACGCAAGAATAAGATCTTCGTCGATTACCTGCGTAACGATTTCGGCTCGACGGCGATCGCCGCCTTCTCGACCCGCGCCCGTGAGGGCGCACCGGTCGCCGTACCCCTGTCGTGGCGCGAAGTGACGGCCGATCTCAAGCCGGCCTCCTTCACCCTGGCGGCCGTGCGCGAGCGCCTCAAGCGCCAGCGTACCGATCCCTGGAAAGATTTCTGGAAGCTCCGCCAGGAGCTGAAGCTCTAGGCGCCTTCCCGGCCGGTATCCTTCGGACGGGCCGCCTCCGCCCGACGCTCCGGTCCCTTCCTGTCCTCGCGCCGCCCGCCCTGCCAGGGCGTGCCCGCGTTCGTCTGCTCGGCCGATGGCATCGCGTCGCTGCCGCCGTTCCGGTTTGCCACGCGGGCCGGCGGCTCAGCCGATACGGGTGCGTTCTGCGGCCGGCGCCGATGCGGCTCGGCTTCGCGGCGCTGCTTGGCTTTGAACTGTTTCAATTGACGCTCCGCTGCTTGAAAGGCCCGGCGCAACGACGCGAACACGTCGGTCCGGGCGAATTTCTGGTTGGCGTGGTGAGGTTCCTGGGACACGACGATGTCCGGTCCATCGACGGACATGAGGATGTGGACCTCGATGACATTGCCGGTCTTGTGCTGCTGGTGCAGCGCCTCGATCGAGACACGGCAGCCGATCAACACGCCATGGCGGTCCAGTTTTTCGACATGTCGGCGTATCTCCGCCTCGATGGGCTCGGACGGAGGAAAATTGTGAAAGCTGATCTCGAGTGGACGCTCCACCGGCTCCTCCTCTCAAAGTCGATCAAAATCGCAGGATGGCAACGGCCAATGCCTGCCGCGGCAACAGATCGCGGGCCGCCGCGAAGGCCTGCCCGCCCTTCGCAAGGGTCTGGATCACGATCTCATTCAGCAGCTCCTCGTCGTTGGGCGTGGGTGTCGTGTGTGCGACCACGATGCGCGTCTGGGGATCGAAGCGGCCCCACACTTTCTGGTCAGCGGCAATGACGACGGATTCAATCCGTCCGTCATGCGCCGCGGTCACGACATCGTCCAGACGAATGGCGACCGTCGGCAGGTTCGACCCCAATCGGGCATTGACCTGCTCGATCACCGCGCTGATCGCCGTCTCGTCGGGATCGCCCACGATCTCGCGCGCCTTGGCGACGAGTTCGGCATCGCCTTGGCCGTTGGGAAACTTCAGCACGCCATCCGGCAGGAGACCGGGCAACTTGGTAAGCTTGCGGAAATGACCGGCGGTCTCGGCGTCAGCGACCAACACGACGGGCCGCCGGTCGTTCTTCAGCTCCGCCTCGACGGCGGCGGTCAGCCGCCGCAGATGGGTGATGAATTCGGTCTTCGCGACGTCAGGAGGCGATTCATAACTATGCGCCGCCGCGGCAGGACTGGGAGCGCCGCCATGCGGACGCCCCACCGGACTCTGCTGCGACCCGGGATCGAGCTCGGTTACGGCCAGCACGTCTTCGAGCTTTTGGCGCAGCGCGGGCGGCGTGCGGTCGTTCCAGTGATATCGGCTGCATTCAAGCAGCCGAGCCCCTTGTGCGTTGATCGTCAACACGAAGAAGGAAGCGTCGCTCAGGATGCGCAGAAGCGGCCTGATGAAGAAATGGTGGCCGACAACCGCTTCGTCCCCCACCGCTTCGGGCAATGGCAGCACCTGCGTGCTCTCGGGCGTCGCCAGAACCGCAAGGCCCGGGTCCCGGTGCTTTCGCAGATCCAGTTCGCCGAGGGCCATGCGGACGCGGTCGAGGATCGGCGCCTGGTCGCGCTTTGAAACCCCGCGCCGGGTCAGCGCTTCCTGGGCATTACCCAGGAGCGTCTGCGCCCGTCCTTCGGCGCCCCGCAGATCGCGTTCTTGGGGCTCCAGCCCCACGTAAAGTGAAACAGACAGCTCGCTTGAATTCAGCAGGAGATCGCGGTTGAGCGCGAGAGTCATGGGTCCTCTCGTATGTTCGTGGCGGGTGCAGGTCGACGCAGCTCTCTGCGGCATTCCACGGTTGGCGAGTGTTGGATAGCGATGCGTTTCAGCAGGCCTTTCCGCCGGGTGGCTGTGACAGCTGATAATCAGGAATGCCCAGCTACCTCTTTGGTTCCGCCCTTAATGGCTGCGAAACCAATCGTTAAGGGCCACGTTGTGTCCCCGTCATGCCCCCTAAATCCGCTCGTTCGGGCCCCCGGTGGCGCCGCATCCTGATATGGATTGCTGCGGTACCGGTTGGGCTCATCGCTTTACTGGCGGTGGCTTATTTCGCCTTCTGGGACTGGAACTACGTGAAGGGCTACGCCTCTGACCGGGCCAGCACGGCCAGCGGTCGCAAGATCGAAATCGGCGATATCGACGTCCATCTCGGCCGGGTTACGCGCATCATTGTTAGCCAGGTCGATATCGGGAATGCCGATTGGGCGCAATCGCCGTCGCTGGCCAAGCTCGAGAAGGCGGACGTGATGATCGAGCTTTTGCCGCTGCTTCGCGGGCGTGTTGTACTGCCCAATATTCATCTCGTGCGGCCCGAAATTTCACTCGAGAAAAGTCCCGACGGCAAGAGCAACTGGGATTTCTCGCAAAATCCGGGGGGCGTCGCGGCAGCGGAAGCAGCGGCTCCGGACGAACGCAGCGAGTTTCCGATCATCGGCTCGATCCAGATCGATGAAGGCAAGACACGTTACGTCGATCAAGCTGCCCAGATCTCCATCGACCTCGACGTCAGCACCGCGGTCGGCACCGGGGGCAAGGAGGACACGGTCAAGTTCGAAGGAAATGGCCGCCTAGCGGGAGATCCGTTCCAACTCCACTTTGTCGGCGGCTCGCTGCTCAGTCTGCGCGAAGAGTCGTCCCCTTATCCAGTGTCCATCGCCGCGATCGTCGGCGAGACCAAGATTGGGGTCGAGGGAGTCGTCAAGGATCCCGTCGCATTAAAAGGCTTCGACGCCCAACTGAAGCTTTCCGGACCGAGCCTCTCGAAGCTGTTTCCGGTCCTTGGCGTGGCTCTCCCGCCGACCCCTAATTACAGCCTTGAAGGGCGACTGACGCGCGACGACACGGTGTGGCAGTTCAACAAATTTGCCGGACAGGTCGGCGGTAGCGACCTGCGCGGTGACCTGAAATTCACCGCCGGCGATGATGACAAGGTGCGCCCCAAGTTGGAAGGCCAACTGGCCTCGGCAAAGTTGAATTTTGCCGACCTGGGCGGCTTGGTGGGCAAGGGCAACAACGAGAAAAGCAATCCCAACCGCGCTCTTCCCGACGCGCCCATCGACCTGGAGCGGCTGCGCGCCATGGACGCGGACGTGCGCTTCGAGGCGAAGAGCATTACCGGGACCGGACTGCCGATCGACAATCTATCGACTCATGTAAAGCTGACCAACGGCGTCGCCACGCTCTATCCTTTGCGCTTCGGCGTTGCCTACGGCGAGATCAACGGCGCCCTGAAGCTCGACGGCTCGAAAGACGTTCCCTTTGTCGAGCTCAAATCGGAGATACGTCGAATCAGCCTAAACCGATTGCTTCCGCAAAGCCTGGGGAAGGAGAGCGCCGGCGAGTTCGCCGGTCATATCGACATTCGCGGCAAGGGCCGTTCCACGGCGGAATTGCTGGGTCAATCGGATGGCCGTGTATCGCTTTTCATGGCGGGCGGTCAGATCAATCTGGTGTTGGCTGAGATCGCTGGTCTCGACGTCGCTGAAACCCTGGGTCTACTCCTCGGCGACAAGCAAAAGACCGTGCCGATCCGCTGCGCCGTGACAGATTTTGAGGTCCGCCAAGGCGTGATGCTGGCCAATACTCTCGTCTTCGACACGACGGACACCAACATCGTCGGCAACGGGTCTATCTCTTTGGGCGATGAAGGCCTTGACCTCGTCATCCGGCCGCATCCGAAGGACATCAGCCTGTTCTCGCTGCGCACGCCGATCCTGATCCAGGGATCATTCAAGAAGCCCAGTGTGCTACCCGATCCAGGCGCCCTTGCTGCGCGCGTGGGCGCCGCCACGGCGCTCGGCGTCGTTCTGACTCCGCTTGCCGCTCTGATCCCGTTGCTCGAGTCGGGGCTGGGTAAAGACAGCGATTGCCACGGGTTGATCACGCAGGTCACGCAAGCTCGCTGAGGGCGGGACCACTTGCCGACGCAAGCGTCCCCTACCTTTTAAGAATGCACGATGAACGCTGAGCATCAGAAGATGGTGCGGGGAGAACTGTACGACCCCATGGATCCGCATCTGGTTGCGGCTCGAGCCTACGCGCGCGATCTCTGCAAGGCTTTGAACGATACACGCGAGACAGAGAAGGAAGAACGGCGCCGTATCCTGCGTGACCTGTTTGCCACAGGCGGGGACTCCGTATGGATGCAACCGCCATTCTTCTGCGACTACGGATCGAACATTCAGCTCGGCGAGCGGGTATTCTTTAACTTCAATTGCGTTGTTCTGGACGTGTGTCCCGTCCACATCGGCAGTTTCACGCTCTTTGGGCCGGCCGTGCAGATCTACACGCCCATGCACCCGTTGAATCCCGAGCTACGCCGGCGACGGGAGTTTGGTAAACCGGTAGAGATCGGATCGGACACATGGGTTGGCGGCGGGACAATCATTCTGCCAGGCGTTCGTATCGGATCCCGGGCAGTGATCGGCGCCGGAAGCGTGGTGACTCGAGACGTCCCAGGGGACATGTTTGCTGCAGGCAATCCCTGTCGGGTGATCCGCGCGATCACGGAATAAATGACGTCGGCATCTGCATAGCGTCATTTCCCGATACACCGGCAGCACGGGCATAAGACTGTTAGTGCGCCCGCGGCTCGCCCTTCGAACCAAGGAGCGCCTTCCACAGGTAGTCGAAATCGAGGGGCCGCGGCGGATCGAGCAAACTTTCGCCGAACGGCACGGAGTCCGGCACAACATCCTCGACATAAGGGCGCAGGCGCCGCGGGCCGTGATTCAGGTGATCGATGGTGCGAACCAGCGACTTCGTCCGGGCTAGCATAGCGGTCACTCGGGCCGTGGACATACCCAGATGCTCGGCAACCAAACGGGTCCGGAAGCGGCCGATGGCGCGGCTTGTCGCGTCACCCTCGGCCTCCAGGGCGACATCGCACTCTGAGTCCAGACCCATCGAGCGACTGTTGAGGTTGGAGGAGCCAATCCGCAAGCACGAATCGTCGACGATCATGAGTTTAGAATGGATATGGATCTCGTATTCGCTTTCCGCGACTCCCACCGGATAGCAGAGGCGAAGTCGCCGGTGCCGGTCGGCGCGACGCAGCTGGGCAAACAGGTAGTCACGTTTCTGCGCCATGACATACTGCTCGATCATGCCGCTCGAGCGCCGGTTGGCGACGATGACGACCTCGGGCCCTTCGTCCATCTCAAGTTTTCCGGCCAGCACCTCGGCAACCTCCGGCAAGGCGAAATATTGCGCCTCGATGTAGATCGTCCGCCGCGCGGCTTCGAGCGCCGCCAGGTTGAAGCGCTCGATCTCACGCACCTCATACCGCTCTTCATAAGTCGGCAGGGTCCGCAGGATACCGAGGCGGGCGTCACGGACCATCGGGCGCACCGAGGGCGGCCACGGCGCGCGACGCAAGGGCAATTCCGGCAGCATCTCCTTCGTGTTGCAGTGCCAGCGCTCGCGGAAAATCTCGGCGATCGTCTGCGCGGCCTGGCCATCGAATACCGCCTGGATATCGTGCACGGGATCGTGCTCGTCACCGCCAATGCGCCGGACCTTGTCCAACGAGTGCCCTGGATCGTCCCAGCGCTTGCGGGTGAGATCGATGCCGCCGACAAAGGCAAGGTTGTCGTCGATACACAGCATTTTCTGATGGTGCGAGCCGCCGAGCGGATGGCAGTCGTCGTAGACGAAGTGAATGCGCTCGTGATCGCGCCAGCTGTGGCCAAAGAGAGGCGGGAACTCGGCGCTGTCGCCGTAGAAGATGGAGCCGCGCCACACCAGCAGCCTGATGTGAAGTTCGGGTTTGGTCTCGACCAGCCGACGCAACGTCTCTCCCAGCGTCGCGCCGCTCTCCTCCAAGTCGGGAGTAAGGCGGATCGAACTGTCGAAATCCCAGCCCACGATCAGAATCTGGCGCTCCGCGCTCTCCAGCACCTCGGAGAGGGCGGCGTAATAACTGCGGGCGTCGATCAGCGGGCTGAAGCGGTGGCTTGGCGCCAGGCGCCAGCACGTCATTCCCGGCACGAGCACGGCCGGAGCGATGGTGCCTCGGATATCCGGCATACCAATGGGCTAGTGTTGAAAGCGGGATAAGCAGACCTACCTCTAACGGCATCCCATGAGTCCGGTTCCCCCGGAACCGCCGAAGCACGGACCCGTTCCGAAAACCATGAGCTGGCGCCTGATTTCCGCTGCACTTGGGGCGTTGGCTACCCTTCTGGGCCTCTATCTGCTTTATCGGGTCTTCCAGCGCTACGAGATGAACGATCTCGTCGCTGCGTTGCGTGAAATGCATCCCAGCGCCGTGGCGTTGGCAGGGCTATGCACGATCCTGACCTTCCTCGGCTTCGGTGTTGCCGAGTATCTGGCGGTTGGCTACGCCAAGGGCAAGCCGCCGGCAGCGCTGACGGTCCTGCGCGTGGCTGTGGCCGGCCTGGGTGTTGGCCATAGCATCGGTCTCGCGGCATTGAGCAGCGGCGCGATCCGCTATCGCATGTACACGCGGCGAGGGCTTGATCTCGTCGACGTCGCGAAAGTCATCTTCTTCTCCGGCGTCACCGTGGCACTTGGGATCCTTATCACGGCGGCCACACTGATCCTGCTGCGCACCGAGCTCGTCGCTGAGCTGGTACAGGTGCCGTCCGGCACGCTCGTCCTCATGGCCGTCGCGTTCGCGGCCCTGGCCGCGGCATATCCGGTGCTGTGCGCCATTCGCCGGCGCCCGATCCGGCTGCGTCACACGTCAATCCGGTTACCCAAGCCCCGGCTGGCCCTGGCCCAGATGGGGATCGGCGCTCTGAACCAGATGCTGATCGTCGCGACTTTCTATGCCTGCCTGGCACCCTTCACCAAGGCGAGCTTCCTGCCGATCGCCGCGCTCTACGTCGGCGCCGACGCTACCGCCGTCATCTCGCACGTGCCCGGCGGCTGGGGCGTTCTCGAATATATCGTCCTGCATTTCCTCAATGAGCCGCGGCTGATCGCCGGCATCGTGGCCTTCCGTGCCATCTACTACCTCGTGCCGCTCTTCGTCGGCCTGACCGTCTTCCTTGCCGACGAATCTCTGCATATGCTCAAGGATCGACCGCGCCGGCGGGCGGCGAGCATGGCCCGTTGAGCGGACGGCTGGAGAGCAAGCGATGACGGCGCCCACCTTCCGCGTTGCCAGCTACAACATCCACTCCTGCGTCGGCAACGACCGGCAGTGCAACGAGGAACGGATCGTCCGCGTGCTGCGCGAGATCCAGGCCGACATCGTCGGGATGCAGGAAGTCGGCGGCAGCTCGCTGATCGACGAGATGGAACAGTTCCGCTTCCTCGAGAAGCATCTATCGATGAACTCGATCTCCGCCAGCAACCTGCGCTGGGGCCGCTTCGAGTTCGGCAACGCGCTGTTCACCAGCGGAGAGATCCTCGAATCGCGCCTCGTCGACCTGACTGTGCACCCGTTCGAGCTGCGCGGCGCCATTGACTGTCGCATCCGCCTGCGCGGCACCGATGTGCGTGTGGTCGCCACTCATCTCGGCCTGTTCCCGCATGAGCGCCGGCAACAGGTGGGGCGCATCCTCAGTCTGCTGGAGGAGAACCCGGCCGAGGTGACGGTGGTGATGGGTGATTTCAACATCTTCGGCCTCGAGCGGCGCCTGCTGCGGCGGATCGGTGCACCCAAGGAGCTGCCGCGGCTGCGCACCTTCCCGGCGCGTCGGCCGCTGATGTCGCTCGACCGTATCTGGACGATTCCCAACAACCGCCTTCACAAGATCCACGTGCACCGAACCAGCTTGTCGCGCGCGGCGTCGGACCACCTTCCGATCGTCGGTGACGTGTTGCTGACGCCCGCCACCGGTCTGACGCCGAACCTTGGCCTGCCGGAATCGCCCCGGCCGCTGGCGGTACCGAACTACTGGCTCTGAGGCTCAGCCCCCCTCGCAGCTTGGACCCGCTGGAAACTACCGGCCAACCCCATGAAGTCTCTGGAACCGGCGCCCGGCGGCCGCGTTCGACAGGGGCGCCCCCCGCTGGGGCGACACGAATTCCTTGTGTCAACGGAGGTATGCCAATGAGCGACGCTGCGGTGAAACCGTCACGCGAGGCGATCCCGGTCAAGACGGGCCTGGAGCGCGAGGACTGCAAAGGCCTGGCGGAGTTGCTCGAGAAGGCGCTGGCCGATACCTACGTCCTCTACGCCAAGACGCAGGGTGTGCATTGGAACATCATCGGCCCGATGTTCTACGGCGTGCACAAGCTGACCCAGGAACAGTACGAGGACATGGCCGAGAGCATCGACGAGATCGCCGAGCGCATCCGCGCGCTTGGCTATCTTGCTCCGACCAAGCTCTCGCATCTGATCCAGATCGCCGACGTGCAGGAGGTCGAGGATGTCAATTCGGCCCTCATGGTCGAGATGCTGGCCAAGGACCATCAGCGCGTCGCCACCAGCCTCCGCGAGGCGGTGCAGGAAGCCGACAAGCTCGACGACGTGTTCACCGCCGACCTGCTCACCGCGCGCATCGGCAAGCACGAGCAGTACGCCTGGATGCTGCGCGCCCTGGCCACCAAGCCGACGGCCTGACGACGATGGCCCGGGCGCGCGCCAAGACCGTTGACCGGCCGCAGCGCCGGCTTCGCGACCTGCGCACCGCGCGTGCGCAGCGTCGTCAGCCGGGGCGGCAGCACGCGATGCAGCCGAAGGTCCAGGGCAACGCCGAAAATTACAAGGCCGCGGGCAAGCTGGCCGGGCGCGTCGCCATCATCACCGGTGGGGATAGCGGGATCGGGCGCGCGGTCGCCATTGCCTTCGCCAAGGAGGGGGCGGACGTCGCCATCCTCTATCTCAACGAACGGCGCGACGCCGAGGAGACCGTCCGACTGGTCGAAGAAACCGGACAGCGGGCCCTGGCGATTGCCGGCGATGTCGGCGACGAGCGTTTCTGCCGCAAGGCGGTGCGTCAGGTCGTGGACGAGTTCAAGCGCCTCGACATCGTGGTCAACAACGCGGCCGAGCAGCACGTCATGGACGATCTCGAAGAGATCACCGCCAAGCAGCTTGAGCAGACGTTCCGCACCAACCTCTTTGCCTATTTCTACCTGACGCAGGCGGCCCTGCCCCACCTCAAGGAAGGAGCGGCGATCGTCAACAGCACCTCGGTCACCGCGTTTCGCGGCAGCAAGCATCTGGTCGACTACGCCTCGACCAAGGGCGCCATCCTCGCCTTCACCCGCTCGCTCGCCCAGCAGCTCGTCGACAAGGGCATCCGGGTCAACGCCGTCGCGCCGGGCCCGATCTGGACGCCGCTGATCCCCGCCTCGTTCAGCGGCAAGGAACTCAAGGAGTTCGGCAAGAAGACCCCGATGGGCCGGCCGGGCCAGCCCGATGAGGTCGCGCCGAGCTACGTCTTCCTCGCGAGCGACGACGCCTCGTACATGACCGGCCAGACGCTGCATCCCAACGGCGGCGAGATCGTCGGCGCCTAACTAGCGATAGAAATCCCCGCCGACCTTGCCGCGGAAGACCCAGTAGCTGTACGCGGTGTAGGCGAGGATCAGCGGAATCAGCAGCACGACGCCGACGAGCATGAAGATCTGGCTCTCGGGCTGCGCGGCGGCGTCCCAGATGGTCATCTCCGGCGGCACGGCGTAGGGCCACAGGCTGATTCCCAAGCCGAGGAACGAGAGCAGGAACAGGCCGATGGTCAGCAGGAACGGTGCAAGCTCCCGCTCCTGCCCCAATCCCCGCCACAGAAGAAGAGCGAGCGTCCCGGTCACCACGGGGACGGGCGACAGGTAGAGCAGATTCGGCCAGGCGAACCAGCGCGCCGCGATCGCTTCGTGACTGAGCGGCGTCCACAGGCTCACCACGGCGACGAAGAACAGCACCGCCAGCAGCAGGACCCGCGCCCGCTGGCGGCTCCAGCGCTGCAGCCCGCCCTCGGTCTTCCAGATCAGCCAGGTCGAGCCGAGCAGCGCGTAGCCGGCGACGAGGCCGAGGGCAGTCATGCCATTGAACGGTGTCAGCCACTCGAACGCCCCGCCGACGAAGCGACCGTCGATTACGCGAATACCGTCGATGAAGGCGCCGAGCACGAAGCCTTGCGCCAGGGCGGCCAGGGTCGAGCCGGCGGCAAAGGCGATGTCCCAGAGGAAGCGGCTCTTCTCCGCCTTGAAGCGGAACTCGAAGGCCACCCCGCGCAGCACCAGGGCCAGCAGCATGACGATGATCGGAATGTAGGTCGCCGACAGGATGACGCTGTAGGCGAGCGGGAACGCGGCGAACAATCCGGCCCCGCCGAGCACCAGCCAGGTCTCGTTGCCGTCCCACACCGGGGCCACCGAATTCATCATCGTGTCGCGGTCGGCATGCGACGGCGCGAAGGGAAAGAGGATGCCGATGCCGAGATCGAACCCGTCCATGATCACGTACAGGGCAATAGCGAAGGCGATGACCAGCGCCCAGATTACCGGCAGGAGATCGGCCTGGATCACGAGCGCCCCGCCATCTGGAGTTTCGGCTCGGGTGTGTCGCCTTCGGCCTGCGGTCCGCGCGCCACGAGCTTGCCGGCGTAGGCCAGGAAGGCGACGAGCAGCCCCAGGTACACCACGATGAAAGCGGCGAGCGAGGCGGCGATCGGCCCGGCCGTGACCGGCGACACGGCATCGGCGGTGCGGAGCAAGCCCTGCACCACCCAGGGCTGACGCCCCGCTTCCGCCACCACCCAGCCGGCCAGCACCGCGACCAGCCCGCTCGGCCCCGTCCAGGCGAGGAGACGCAGGAAGCCCCGGCGCTCGAGCAGGGTGCCACGCCACAGCAGCCAGCTGCCGATCCAGGACACGGTCAGCATGATCACACCGAGACCGATCATCAGCCGGAAGGCGAAAAACACCAGCGGCACGTTCGGCCGGTCGCCCGGCGGCACCGAGCGCAGGCCGACGACCTCGCCATCGGGATCGTGAGTGAGGATCAGGCTGGCCGCTTTGGGGATCTCGATCGCGTAGCGGTTGGTCTCGGCCTCCCTGTCGGGCCAGGCGAAGAGGACCAGCGGCGCGCCGCGCGTCGTCTCCCAGAGCCCCTCCATCGCCGCAACCTTGATCGGCTGGTGCTGCTTCACGTTGAGGCCGTGCAAATCGCCGATCACCACCTGCACCGGGGCGAGCAGGGCCGCCAGCACCAGCCCGTAGGCCAGACCATAACGCACCGCACGCTCGCGCCGGCCCCGCAGGATCATCGCCGCCGACACCGCGGCCACGACCAGCGCCGTCGTCAGGTAGGACGCCACCGCCATGTGGGCGAAGCGATAGGGAAAGGACGGGTTGAAGATCACCGCCTGGAAATCGACAACATAGAAGATGCCGTCGCGCAGCGTGTGTCCCTGCGGCGTGTGCATCCAGGAATTGGCGGCCAGGACCCAGAAGGCCGAGAGGAGCGTGCCCAGCGCCACCATCGCCGTGGCCAGCAGATGCACCCCTCGGGGCACGCGGTTCCAACCGAAGAGCATGATGCCGAGGAAGCCGGCCTCGAGGAAAAACGCCGTCAGCACCTCATAGCCCAGCAACGGGCCGATGACGTTGCTGGTTGCGGTCGAGAAGCCGCCCCAGTTGGTGCCGAGCTGGTACGACAGCACGACGCCCGAGACGACGCCCATGCCGAAGGCGAGCGCGAAGAGCTTCGACCAGAAGCGGTAGAGGCTCTTCCATTCGCCGTCGCCGGTGCGCAGCCAGCGGATCTCGGCGAGCAGCAGGAAGCTCGCGAGGCCGATGGTCAGCGTCGGAAAGAGGATGTGGAAACCGATGGTGAAGGCGAACTGGATGCGCGCGAGGAGGACCGCATCGAGATCCATAGGAGGCTTTCTCAGCGCGAGCCCGGTCCGGAACCTTCCGCCACGCGGCGCGCTTTACAGACAATGAGCATTATACCATTTCCCCGCCGCTGGACCGTGGCGTCCCCCGCCGCCGTCCTTGCCTCCGACCCCCTGGCCCCGCCGGACCCGAATATCCCGCCGCCCGGTCCCCCGACCACGCCGGCCAAGGAACCGCCCCCCGAGGTGCCCCCCGCGCATCCGCCGATCGAGCTGCCGCCGGTCGATCCCACCCCCGCCCCGCAGCGGCTGCCTCCCTCGGCCTGAGGGAGGAGGCCGTGCGTGGGACGCCGCCTACATCGGAGGCGGTGAGCGGCCGCGCCGCACCAGACTGGTGACGAGCGTGACCAGGAACAGCACAAGAAATACGAAGAACAGAATCTGCGCGATGGACGTCGCAACCGAGGCGACGCCACCGAACCCCAGCGCGCCCGCAATCAGGGCTACCACCAGGAAAATCAGGGCGTAATAAAGCATTCCGGACCTCCGCCGTTGGGAAATCGCGTCTTTTCAACTCGCTGCGACGCGGGAAAGTTCCTTGATCCAAGCGCTACGGCAGAGCACCATCGGCTATCAGCGCCCATAAGAGGTAGCCGGGGAACGCAATGGCGACGATCAGCGCCCAATCCGACAGTGCCATCCCGACGCGTGCCGAGCTCTTTGCCCGAGCCGAAGCCATGGTGCCGAAACTGGCCGAACGCGCCGCGAAATGCGAAGAGCTGCGCCGCGTTCCCGACGAGACGCTCGAGGAGTTCCACGCGACCGGTCTGTTCCGCATGCTGCAACCCAAGCGCTTCGGCGGCAGCGAGCTCGACTACGGCGATATCGTCGAGCTGGGTGCGGTCACCGCGCGCGGCTGCGGCTCGTCCGGCTGGGTGTTCGGCAATCTTGCGGTGCATCACTGGATGCTGGCCATGTGGCCGGCGGAAGCCCAGCACGAGATCTGGGGTGAGTCGCCCGACGCCTTGATCGGCTCGGCCTTCGCCTTCCCCTGCGGCCGCGCCACCAAGGTCGACGGCGGCTACCGCGTGCGCGGCCGCTGGCCGTTCTCCAGCGGCATCGATCCCTCCACCTGGGTAATGGTCGGCGGCATGGTCGATCCGCCGGAAGGCCAGACGGCGCCCGAGGCCCGCATGTTCCTGGTGCCGATGAAGGACTACACGGTCATCGACAACTGGTTCGTCGCCGGCCTGCGGGGCACGGGCAGCAAGGACGTGCAGATCGACGATGTCTTTGTGCCCGATCACCGCACGCTTGCCGTAGCGGAGGCGAAAGGCGGCCCCAACCCGGGCACCGCGCTCAACCCCAATCCCTCGTACCAGCTGCCGCTGATCGCGACGTTCGCTTACACGCTGACCGGTGTCGCGCTGGGCATCGCCCAGGGCGCCATCAATACGTTCTGTCAGAACACAAAGCAGAAGGTCGCCAAGTACAGCGGGGCGCGCATCGCCGAGCTGCAGTCGGTGCAGTTGCGTATCGCCGAAGCCGCCGCCTCCGTCGATGCCGGCGAGTTGCTGATGCTGCGCAACTGCGCCGAGGCGCTGCGCACCGCCAAGGCGGGCGAGGCGCCGACCATCGAGCAGCGAACCCGCTACCGGCGCGACGGCGCCTTCGCCGGCCGGCTGGCGGCCAAGGCCGTCGACCTGATCTTCGAATGCTCGGGCGGCGCCGGCCTCTTCGACACGCATCCGATCCAGCGTTCGTTCCGCGACATCCACGCGTGCACGTCGCATATCGCGCTGGTCTTCGATGTCGCCGGCACGACCTACGGCAAGGTGATGCTTGGCCTGCCCTGCGACAATCCTCTGATCTAGTGCCCTCGCTGGTCATCCCCTACGGGACGAGCACGCCGCTGCCCGGTGGGCCGGCGGTCACCATCGACACCGGCGCGCACGATCCGCTGCGGCTCAACGACGGTCCTTACAGCTACGACGACGGCACCCAGGGGCCGGGCCCGACAGCCGCCGAACGGCTCGACTTCCTGCGCGAGCATCTGACGGAGCTCTGCGACTTGTGGGCCAAGCGGCCGCGGCAATTCGTCGCCCTCTACTTCCAGATGATCGAACGCGTGATGGAGCGTGACCGCGCGGCCATCGGCGACCGGACGCGCCGCCTGGGCGGGCTGTTCAGTCCCGCCGACTACGCCTTCAGCGCGTTGCGCCCGCTGCCACGCGCTCATCTCAACACCGTGCGCGTCGACTTCGCCTTCTGGACCGGCGAAGCAGTGATCGCCGTCGATATCACCGGCGATGATGCGCGCTCGCCCGCGTGGCAAGCGCGGCGCGACGCTCTCGCCGCGGCGCGGGCTCAGCCGCTGGAAATCCCATCAGCCACGATCGCGCGCGCCGATCCGGCGGCTCTCGAGGCTCTCCTGCCGCCGGAGTTCACCGCCTTCTGGCAGGGCGAAGCGCTGCCCTCCAGCCCGTTCAAGGCGAGCGGGCTCGACACCGTCAGCGCCGCACCGGATTTCTAGACTGGCCCCTCTCCCGCACAGCGGAGAGGGAGGACCGACGCGTCAGCGTGGGAGGGTGAGGGTTATCCGGCAGCGACTCAAAGATCCTCACCCGGACGCTTCGCGTCCACCCTCTCCCGCGGGCGGGAGAGGGGGCTAAGTCAGGGCTTTCGCGGCCTTCTCCGTCGCGGCGCGCCTCTTGGCGATGAAATCCGCCATTTTCTTACGCACCTCGGCCAGCACTGCCGGCGGCGCGCTGAGTGGCGTGCCGGCATTGAACGGCGGCTTCGGATCGTATTCGAGCTGGAGCTGGATCGCCTCGGCCGCCTCGCGCCCGACCATCTCCGACACCAGCGCCAGGGCGAAGTCGATGCCCGAGGTGACGCCGCCACCGGTCATCCGGTTACGGTCGCGCACGATGCGCTCGGCCACGGGCTGCACGCCGAGCAGGCTGAGCTGGTCGATCGAGCCCCAGTGGCAGGTCGCCTTGTAGCCTTTGAGCAGGCCGGCGGCACCCAGCACCAGCGACCCCGTGCACACCGAGGTGACCCAGCGGCAGCCCGGCGCCACGCGGCGCAGGAAATCCAGCGTCTCCGCGTCGTCCATCAGGTCGACCTGCCCCGGCCCGCCCGGCACGCAGATGACGTCGAGCGCCGGGCAATCCGCGAAGGTCGTGGTGGGAACGATGGCAAAGCCCTTGTCCGACGCCACCGGTTTCAGATCCTTCCACAGCAGATGAACCTGGGCCCCGGGGACGCGGCTGAACACTTCCAGCGGGCCGGTCAGATCAAGCTGCGTCAGCTTCGGAAAAAGAACGAGACCGATGGAAAGAGCGCCCATACCTGCCTCATCTGTCATACGCGGACTTAAGCCGAAAGCACAGTGTCACCCCGGCGAAAGCCGGGGTCCATCTCTCTCTCAAGAAAAAACCTCATGCTGAGGAGGCGCGCTAGCGCCGTCTCGAAGCATGACAACGTCTTCACCCTTCGAGGCTCGCCCACTCTTCGGCGCCCGTCGCGGCCCTTGAAGGCCCGCAACGCAGTGCAAGGCTCGCACCTCAGGGTGAGGTCCGCTGAAGATGGACCCCGGCTTTCGCCGGGGCGACGCCGCTTTGTTGGCTAGACCGTCATCTCCAGAATATAGAGGCCGCCGCTGAAGCGATCCTGCGAGTAGACGATCCCATTCTCATCCACATAGACGTCGTTGATCTGGATCGGCTTGCCCTTCGAGCCCGGCGGCGCATCGGCGACATAATAGGCGATCTCCTTCGGCTGGAAGGGATCGCTGATATCGTGGACGCGCACACCGCCGCTGAAATAGGTGCCGTACACCCGTGTGCTTGAACGATACGACGGCCCCGGCCGGTTCTCGTGCAGGTTATGCGAGCCGTAGCGGCCGCCCTTGGGCGCGAATTTCTCCACCGACGGCAGCGGCAGGGTCGCGATCGGCACGAGGTTGTCCTCCTTGCGCATGTCGACGATCCAGGTGAGCTTCGGCCAGTCCTTGCCGTTGTCGTTGACGCATTCGTCGCTGACGATCAGCAGGTCGCGATCGAACAGCGGCATGGCCGTGTGGCTGAAGCCGTTATGCGGCGGATGGGGATTCCAGGCGCTGACCACCTTCGGATGTCCCTTGTCGCCGATATCGAGGATGAACACGCCGCCGTCGATGTAGCCCAGATAGGCGCGGTCCGGGCGCTCCGGATAGACGTTGGTGTTGTGGACGCGGATGCCGGCGTCGAACTTCGGGTGGCGCGGCGGCGGCGGCACGTTGTCGCCTTTGCGCGTGCCGGGCATCCACCAGCGACCGACCTCGGCCGGCTTGCTCGGATTGCGCACGTCGACGATGCGATAGATCTGGTCATCCTTGGGATTGGTCGGCTCGAAATCGGCCGCACCGCCGGCGAAGTGCACGTATTCGCCGTCGACGAACCAGACTTGGTGCACACCGCGCGAATGCGGGCCGGAGCAGTCGAACAGCGATATCGATTTCGGCTTCTCCGGGGTCGAGATATCGAACAGCTCGAAACCGGCCGGCTGCAACCCGGTCTGCGACGTCTGATAGGCGACGGCCATGATATCGCCGCAGATCTCCAGCGAATTGGAGCGCACCTGGCGGTGCGGAAGATCGGTCTGCACGACCATCGTCGGCTTGCGCGGGTCGGTGACGTCGACCGCGGTGAAATTCTTGGGCGCGGATTCGTGCGCCATCCACAGGATGCGCCGGCCGTCCTTCGCTACCTGCAGCGACATGCCCTCGCCCATATTGCCGGCATCGCCGCAGGGCTCGTGGGCCAGCAGCTTCATGTTCAACGCCTCGATCACGTATCCTCCCGGTATCCTGGCGGAGCTTTACTGCCGCCATTTATCAGCCTATCAATTAGCCGTATCCGTGGCCATGTGCAACCAGACCCGCCTTCCCGTAACCGTGCTGACTGGCTTCCTCGGCAGCGGCAAGACGACGCTGCTCAATCACCTGCTGCGCGGGCCCGCCCTCAGCGACGCCGCGGTCATCGTCAACGAGTTCGGCGAGATCGGCATCGACCATCTTCTGGTCGAGCAGGCCTTCGAGGACGCGGTGCTTCTCAAGAGCGGCTGCATCTGCTGCACGGTGCGCGGCGATCTCGTCGACACGCTGGAGACGCTATGCGCGCGCCGCGACAACGGCGCCATTCCGCCGTTCAACCGGGTGGTGATCGAGACCACGGGGCTGGCCGAGCCCGGTCCGGTGATGCGCACCATCATGGCCGACCCCGCCGTATCGGGCCGCTTCCGCCTCGACGGCGTGGTGACCACGGTCGACGCGGTCAACGGCAGCGGACAGCTCGACACTCATCCGGAGTCAGCCCAGCAGGCCGCCCTGGCCGACCGGCTTGTCCTGACGAAGACGGACCTGACCGATGCCGGCACGGTCGACGCGCTGATCGCGCGCCTGAGGCAGCTCAATCCCGCCGCGCCGCTGATCCGCGCCGTCCAAGGCGAGGTGGAGGCGAGCGCGATCCTCGATGTCGGTCTCTACGATCCGGTGAAGCGCGAGGCCGATATCCAGCGCTGGCTGCCGGCCGAGGCCTACGACGACGATCACCACCAGCATGACGTGAACCGCCACGGCGATATCCGCGCCTTCTGCATCACCCGCGACACGCCCGTGCCCTGGCCGGCCTTCCGCCAGTGGCTCGACGCGCTCGCCTCGTTACGCGGACCGGACCTGCTGCGGATGAAAGGCGTGGTCAACGTCGAGGGGGAGAGCCAGCCGATCGCCCTGCACGGCGTGCAGCATGTCTTCCACCCGCCCGCCAAACTGCCGAAATGGCCCGAGGGCGATAGCCGTCAGACCCGCCTGGTCTTCATCGTGCGCGGCATCGAGAAAGAAGCGGTCGAGAAATCGCTGGAGGCGGCGCTCCAGCACTGACCGTCACCCCGGACAAGGCACGTCCTCGTGCCGCGATCCGGGGTCTATCGCGCCACCGGCACGATGGATGCCGCATCAAGTGCGGCATGACAGAAAAGAGCGCCGCGCCCCCTTGAACTATCCAATTCGTCTACCCATGTCGTGAGGTTGGTTCTTTGACATGGTGAGTTTATTCGAACGCAGGCGAGCCCCGCCCGCGATTGCGGCGCAACCGTGACTTTGTGTCATCCGTTCGGCAGCGATACACACCGTCCGCAGGGCCTTGGAATCGCTCGGCTTGATACGGTACACCCGCGATACACCGCAGAATCTGTATCGTATCTGTACCGTATCGCGCCAATGTCATGCCCGCGAAGGCGGGCATCCAGGGCGAGTGCGCGCGGCTGGGCTCTGGACCCCCGCCTGCGCGGGGGTGACGGATCAGCTGTCAAAGATCGCCACCGCCCGCGTCCAGCCGGCCGAGGCGCCGCGGATCTTCACCGGGAAGCAGGCGATGGTGAAGCCATCGGCCGGCAGGGCCTCGAGATTGTGCAGCTTCTCGAGATGGCAGTAGCCGATGTCGCGCCCGGCCTTGTGGCCTTCCCAGATCAGGCCGGCGTTGCCGGTTTCAGCGTATTTGCCCCTGGTGTGGACGAAGGGCGCGTCCCAGCTCCAGCTGTCGGTGCCCGTGAGGCGCACGCCGCGCTCCAAGAGATAGAGGGTGGCCTCGCGGCCCATGCCGCAGCCGGCCGAGACGTAATCCGGCTGGCCGTAGGCCTTCCCCGCCCGCGTGTTGACCACGACGATCTCCAGCGGCTTCAGGCTGTGGCCGATCCGCGCGAGCTCCGCCTCGACGTCCTTCGGCTGGACGACATAGCCGTCCGGGAAATGCCGGAAATCGAGCCGGACGCCGGGCTGGAAGCACCAGTCGAGCGGCACCTCGTCGATGGTGATGGCCCGCTCGCCCCCCTTCTTGGAAGAAGAGTTCATCGTCGAGTGGAAATGATAGGGCGCGTCGAGATGCGTGCCGTTATGGGTCATCAGGCGGATCCATTCGATGGCCCAGCCCTCGCCCTCCGGCAGGTCGCTTTCCTTGAGCCCCGGGAAGAACGCCACCACGTCCTTGGCCGTGTCCTTGTGGGTCAGATACTCGATCCGCGGCTCATAGCCCGGCGGGTCGGACTTGACGTCGTTCTCCAGGTGCATCGACAGGTCGACGAAACGGCGCGCCATGGTTCTCCTCCGGGCCACGACGGTAGCCTGTTTCAGGCAGCGAAATAAGGAAAGAGGTGAGTCGCCGTCCCACCGCCCAAGGGAGAGATTGCCCGCCTCATTCTTTATCGCTAGCTTATTTGCAACCAACGAGACGCATAGGGAGCCGAGAGAACAGCATGGCCGCACCCCGCAAGAAGGTCATCATCACCTGCGCGGTGACCGGTGCCATCCACACCCCGGCAATGACGCCCTATCTGCCGATCACGCCCAACGAGATCGCCGAGGGCGCTATCGGCGCCTACGAGGCCGGCGCCTCGATCATCCACCTGCACGCGCGCGACCCCAAGGACGGCCGACCCACGCCGGACACCAAGGTGTTCATGGAGTTCCTGCCGCGCATCAAGCAGGCAACCAACGCGGTGGTCAACATCACCACCGGCGGAGGCCACAACATGACGGTGCAGCAGCGCCTCGAGGCGCCGCTGGCCGCGAAGCCCGAGATGTGCTCGTGCAACATGGGCTCGATGAATTTCGGCCTCTTCCACATCGCGCCCAAATACCAGGGCAAGTGGAAACACGAATGGGAGGCGCAGTACCTCGAGAACACGCGGGACTTCATCTTCCGCAACACGTTCAAGGACATCGAGTACATGATGCGCGAGCTTGGCGACAAGCACGGCACCAAGTTCGAGTTCGAGTGCTATGACGTCGGCCACCTCTACACGCTGGCCCATTTCCTCGAGCGCGGCATCGTCAAGCCGCCGCTCTTCGTGCAGACGATCTTCGGCATCCTCGGCGGCATCGGCGCCGATCCCGAGAACCTCGACCACATGAAGCGCATCGCCGACAAGCTGTTCGGCGACCAGTATCACTGGTCGGTGCTCGCCGCCGGGCGGCACCAGATGGCCTTCACCACCATGGCCGGGATCTACGGCGGCCATGTGCGTGTCGGCCTCGAGGACAGCATCTATGTCGGCAAGGGCCAGCTCGCCAAGACCAATGCCGAGCAGGTGAGCAAGATCCGTACGATCCTCGAGGCCCTCGGCCACGAGATCGCCAGCGCCGACGAGGCGCGCCAGATGCTCGACCTCAAGGGCGCGCACAATGTCGGGTTCTGACCGGACCTGAGCGGGACACGAGGGGGGACCGCCGGCCATGGACCTGACACTGAGCCTGCTCATCAACGCGATCGTCGCGGGCATCCTGCTCGGCGGCTTCTACGCCGCCGTCTCGATCGGCATCTCGATCTCCTTCGGCATGCTCGACATCGTCAACATCGCGCATCCGGCGTTCATCATCCTCGGCTCCTTCGTCGCCTACACGGTCAACCTGCACCTGGGTATCGACCCGATCCTGGTCAATTTCATCCTGTCGCCGGCCTTCTTCCTTCTCGGCATCGCCATGTACCGCTGGTACTACGTGGCCTTCGAGCGCCGCGGGCGCGAATCGCTCTCCGGTCTCGCCTTCTTCTTCGGCATCCTTTTCATCGGCGAAGTGGCCCTGCTGCTGATCTTCGGCGCCGACTATCGCACGGTGCACGCTCCCTATATCGGCCCGACGCTCGAATGGGGGGCGATCAACCTGCCCTTGCGGCTCTTCGTGCCGTTCCTGGTCTCGGTCGGCGTGGTGATCGCCGTGCAGCTCTACCTGACGCGGACCTTCACCGGCCGCGGCATCCTCGCCGTGTCGCAGAACCCGGTGGCGCTGCAGCTCATGGGCGCCAATCCGCAGCGCATCAAGGCCGTGGCCTTCGGCCTGTCGATCGCCACGGCGGCCGTGGCGGGCGCCTTCCTGATCATCATCCAGCCGGTCGAGCCGTCGATCGGCCGCGAGTATATCGGCCGCGTCTTCGCGGTCTGCGTGCTGGGCGGCATGGGCTCGATCCCCGGCACCCTGCTCGCGGCGATCATTCTCGGCGTGGCGGAGAGCTTCACCGCCACCTTCTACGGCCCGTCCTGGGCGCCCGCGGTTTCGTTCGGCCTCCTGCTGCTGACGCTGGCCGTGCGGCCCGCCGGCCTGCTGGGGCGCTGAGCATGGGCCCGCTCCCCTTTCTCGGCGCCGCCCTGGCCAGCGCCGCCGCGGTCTTCGCCGCCGGTGTCGCCATCGGCAATGAATACGTCTATTTCGCCAGCTACACCGTGGCGCAGTACATCGTGCTGGCCACGGCGTGGAACATCCTCGGCGGCTACACCGGCTACGTGAATTTCGGGGCCGCCGGCTTCTTCGCCATCGGCGCCTACACCAGCGTCGTGCTGCACAAGACGATGTCGCTGCCGCTGCTCCTGATGATCCCCATCGGCGGCCTGGTCACCGGGCTGATCGGCCTGATGATGGGCTATCTCACCTTGCGCCTGCGCGGCGTGTTCTTCGCCATCGCGACCCTGGCCCTGGCCATCGTGCTGCACACCCTGATCATCAACTGGAGCTTCGTCGGCGGGGCGCGCGGCGCCTATATCATCCGCCCGCGCGAGGTGATGCTCTTCGCCTCCTATTCCCAGTATCTGTTCGCGATCATGCTGCTGCTCGCCGCCCTGGCCGTGGCCACCGCGCGCTGGGTCGAGCGCAGCCGGCTGGGCCGCGGCCTCGCCGCCATCCGCGACGACGAGACCGCCGCCGAATGCTCGGGCGTGCCCACCCTCAAGCTGAAGCTGGTCGCCACCACGCTCTCGGGCTTCCTCATGGGCATCGCCGGGGCGCCCTTCCCCTACTACGTCAGCTATGTCGATCCGGCCGGCGCTTTCAACCTCGCCTACGGCGTCAACTCCATTGCCATGCCGCTGATCGGTGGCATGAGTTCCTGGATCGGGCCGCTGATCGGCGCGCTGCTGCTCGGCACCCTGCAGCAGGTGGCGACGGTGACCATCTCCTCGTCGGTCAACCTGCTGCTGGTCGGGGTGCTGCTCGTCGCCTTCGTCACCCTGGCGCCCAACGGGATCGTCGGGCTGTTCGAGAAAGCCCGGAAGAAGAAGTCCGATGGCTGAACCCATCCTCTCCGCCGTCGGCGTGTCCAAGACGTTCGGCGGCTTCGTCGCGCTCGACAGCGTCGACTTCACCGTGCATCGCGGCGAGCGCGTCGGCCTGCTCGGCCCCAACGGCTCGGGCAAGTCGACCCTGGTCAACTGCCTGACCGGCACCTTGCGCAACGAGACCGGCGAGATCATCTTCGGCGACGAGCGCATCGACCGGCTCAGCACGCACCAGCGCATCCGCCGCGGCCTCGCCCGAACCTTCCAGATTCCGCGCCCCTTCGCCAGCATGACGGTGCAGGAGAACGTCGAGATCGCGCTGCTCTACGCCGCCGCCCCGGCGGGGCTGGTGCACCAGCGCATCCCGCACGGCGCGGGCCCCGACGACGCGATGCACATCCTCGAGGAGGTCGGCCTGCACAAGAAGGCCGATGAGCGCTCCGGCGCCCTCACCCAGGTCGACCTGCGCAAGCTGGAGCTGGCCCGCGCCATGGCGGCGCATCCGCGCCTTCTGATCGCCGACGAGGCGATGGCCGGCCTGTCGACCGGCGAGGTCGACGAGATCCTCGCCTTGCTGTTGCGTCTCAACCAGGCCGGCGTGTCGATTGTGATGATCGAGCACATCATGTACGCGGTGATGAAGTTCGCCCAGCGCATTGCCGTGCTGGTCGCCGGCAAGAAGATCGCCGACGGCGACCCGCAGGCGGTGATCGCCAACCCCGACGTGCAGAAGGCCTATCTCGGTGAGTAGCCTGACCGCCCACAACGTCACCGCCGGCTACGGCAACGTGCAGGTGCTGCACGACGTGTCGATCACCGTGGGCGATGGCGAGACGGTGGTCCTCCTCGGCACCAACGGCAACGGCAAGAGCACGCTGATCAAGTCGATCATCGGCCTGGTGCAGCCGAAATCCGGCGCCATCCGGGTGGAGATCGACGGCACGCTGCACGATCTCAGCGGCAAGCGGCCGGAAGAGATCGTCGATCTCGGCATCGCCATCGTGCCGGAGGGCCGCCAGCTCTTCCCCAAGCTGACGGTGGAAGAGAACCTGATGATGGGCGCCTACCGACCCAAGGCGCGCAGCCTGATCGACCAGAATATGGCCACCTGCTTCGAGACCTTCCCCGTACTGGCCCAGCGCCGCCGGCAGCTTGCCGGCTCGATGAGCGGCGGCGAGCAGCAGATGCTGGCACTGGGCCGCGCGCTGATGGCCGCGCCGAAGATGCTGCTGATCGACGAGCCCTCGGTCGGCCTCGCGCCGATCATGGTGACACGGGTCATCGAGGCGATCCGCACGCTTAAGGAGAAGCATCGCCTGACTATCCTGATGGCCGAGCAGAACTTCACCCAGGCGGTGAAGATCGCCGACCGCGGCTATGTCATCGTGCACGGCCGCATCGCCCACCAGGGCACGGCGACCGAACTTAACGACAGCGACCTTATCCGGCGCTTCTATCTCGGCTTGTAAGCGGCGCTTACGAAGCGGCGGGCGTGGCGCGGACGTGGCGCGGACGTGCGCCCATGGCGCAGGGCTGCGCCACCGGCATGACGCGTACGAGCGGGGCGGCGTCGTTGGCCGCGACATCGCGGATGCGGATCAGCTCCGGGTGCTTCTGTTCCTCGGTCGAGGCCAGCATCGCCTCCTCCGCGAGCCAGCCCCGCAGGGCGCGCACCTTGGCGTCGTCCTTGCGCTCGGGCAGCGATACGAAATGGTAGGCGTAGCGTGTCGGCACCGCGTAGGGCAGCGGGCAGACCAGACGACCGGCGCGCAGCTCGGCGCCCAGCAGGCTGGTGCGCAACAGCGCCAGGCCCATCCCGGCCGCTGCGGCGTTGAGCACGAGGCTCGCATCGGTGAAGCGAGGGCCACCGCGGCATTCGAGGTCGGGCGCGCCGACACCGGCGAGCCAGGTCTGCCAGCCGGCGCCGCTGGCGTCCTGCTCGGCGCTGCGGTCGTAGATCAGCGGGAACTTCGCCACGTCGTCCGGCGTGCGCAGCGGGCCGAAGCGCCGCAGCGTCTCGGGGCTGCAGACCGGGATCGTGTTGTCGGGCATGAGGAGGGTCGAGTGCAACGCGCGGTCGCCGCCGGTGCTGAACTCGATCCGCGCGTCGATATGGCCGGAGGTCATGTCGGCCGGCCGTTCCTCGGCGCAGACCGCCAGCTCGATCGCGGGAAAGCGGGAGCAGAACCGCGGCAGGCGCGGCGTCAGCCAGTGCACGGCAAAGGCCGACTGCACGCTGACAGTCAGGGTCTTGCCGGCGGAGCCGTTATCGGCTTCCTCAATGGCGGACCAGATTTCCTCGACGCCGCGGCTCACGCCCGAGGCCAGGGCGGCACCCACGGCGGTGAGCTCGAGGCCGCTGGCGCAGCGCCGCAGCAGCCTCTGGCCGAGGGTCTGCTCCAGGCAGCGGATGCGGTGGCTGATGGCGCTCTGCGTCACGTTCAGCTCGCTGGCGGCCTTGGTGAAGCTCAGATGCCGAGCCGTGACCTCGAAGACGCGGAGAGCGTCCAACGACGGCAAGCGGACGCGGCGGCGGGCGGCTGCAACCATGACGGCGGTTCCTCAATTCGAGTATCGTCGACTCGTCTTATGCGTGTTTTACCGCGCTGCTCCTTCAACCGTATGGTCCGGGATTTTCCTATTCTTTCTTTTCGGAGCGTTTTCTCAAGAGATAAACTCATGTGAAAGACAATACGAAAGCCGGGAGTCGTGGCTTTCGGCACCGGTCCTGGGTTCCCTGGTACCGCAGCGGAGGTTTGGAGCCGCAGCGCGCCTCCTCTCCCGCAACTTCTTCTCATCGCAAAACGCGCTCTTCATTTTTCGCTTTTCGTCCGAATTTGCCTGTATTTTAAGCGGGTTGCGAAATATGCCTTCCCTTGGAAGGCACCACGGAAACCATGACCCCTGAAAAGCAACTTGCAGCAGTGGTGAGGGATTATCTGGCGCGCGAGCGTCTCTCGCGCGAACAGCTGTCCTTCCGCACCAAGCTTGGCAAGTCGACGATCGACAAGCTGCTGATCGGGCTCTTCTCCGAGCGCACGCTCTCGATCGTCGAGAAGCACACCAAGCTGCCGTTGCGCGCCATGCTTCAGTCCGGAGCTTCGGCGGACACGGCATCACCCGTCCCGCAGACCGACACGCCGGCTATCGCGGTCATGCCCTTCACCAATCTCGGCGGCAACCCGGCCCAAGACTACATCGCCGACGGCATCACCGAAGACATCGTCACCGCGCTCGCGCGCCTGCGCTGGCTGTTCGTCATCGCGCGCAACTCGACCCTCGCCTACAAGGGCAAGGCCGTGGATGTGCGGCACGTCGCGCGCGAGCTTGGCGTGCGCTACGTGCTGGAGGGCAGCGTCCAGACCGCCGCGTCGCGCATCCGCATCACCGGCCAGCTGGTCGACGCCCGGACTAGCAAGCATATCTGGGCAGAGAAATACGACCGAGAGATGAGCGACGTTTTCGCCGTCAATGATGACATCACGCAGCGCGTTGTCGCCGCGGTGGAGCCGCACCTTTATGCAGAAGAAGGAGTCCGCGCGGCCAGCAAGCCGCCGGAAAGCCTCGGCGCGTGGGAGCTCGTCGTACGCGCCCTGACCCTGCTGCGCCAGATGGGCCGCAAGTCCAACGAAGAGGCGCAGGGACTGCTCAACCGCGCCCTCGCGCTCGAACCTCATTACGCCCGGGCCCATGCCCTGCTTAGCTGGGCCCTGTGGTGGGCCGCGCATTGCTACTGGGCCGAGGAGGCGCCGTCCCTCCGCCAGGCGGTGACGCATGCCCAGGCAGCCCTGTCCTCGGATCCCGCCGATCCCTGGGCGCGCATGGCCTACGCCCTTGCCCTCAGCACGGGCGGCCAGCACGACCGCGGGCTTGGCGAGCTGCGCACGGCGCTCGACCTCAACCCCAGCTTTGCGCTCGGTCGCATGGCCTATGGATGGGTGCTGCTTCGCGCCGGGCAGTTCGAGAAGGCGATCGAGGAATCGGGAATGGCCCTGCGCCTCAGCCCGATGGACAGCTTCTCCGGCTTCTACACGTCCATCCATGGGCTGGCGCTGCTGGGATCGCGGCGCTTCCAGGAGGCGCTACCCTACTTGCGCGCCTCGGTGGCCGCCTTCACCGAGTATCCCGGCCACTACAACAGCGTCATCAGCTGCTGCGGCCATCTCGAACTGTACGACGAGGCCCACGAATTCATCACCGCGCGCAACCGCGTCGGGCCGCCGATCTGCATCAGCGTCCTCGCCGGCAATCTCGCCACCTACGCCCATCGAGACGTCTTCCTTGAAGGCCTTCGGAAGGCCGGGGTGCCGGAATAGAAAGCGCGTCAGCGCGGCATGGTCCTCACCCATGCGACAAGCGCTAACGCACCTGCCGGACGAACGCGTCGAAACTGTCGAAGGGATCGAACCACAGCCCCGGATCGTCGCGCTCCTCGAGCCCGGCGGCGCGGTGATGCGTGTTGCATTCGGGCGTGTAGGCGCCGATCAGCGCGCGCTCCAACGCGCGGCGCTCCGACGACGTGCCGCTGAAGGGCATGGCGTAGATCTCGCGCGCGCCGAGCGTGCGGGCTTCGGGCCACACCTCGTGTCCCGGCAGACGCGCGGCGAAACTCGTCGTCTCGCCGATATAGAGCACTCGACCCGGCCAGGCGACGAAGGCGTAGAGGCCGGCGACCGGATTCCATTTGAGGCCCGCGAAGCAGCGACGGAACTCGTAGGTCGCGACCCCGAGCTGCAGGTGAAGAAAGAGTGTGGGTGTGCGGCGCACCATCGCCCAACTTTACCCAAATCCGGGCCGGAACGGGCTATACTGGAGTGTGCCATCGCTCCCCGCTACGGGGGGTGACACCGCCCGGCCTTGAGGCCACGGTGCGTTTCCAACAACCGTTTTCTCTTGCGGCGAGGTTTCCATGCAGTCGCCCATCGACCCGTCGCCGCCGGCCGAAGCCGATCCGCGTACGGTCGTCTGGATCGACGTGCAGAAGGCGCGGCTCTTCATCTCGACCGCCGGCAACAGGCTCAGCAAGATTGACGTGCAGTCGGACCGGCGCACCGGCAAAGCCTCGGGCGGCAACGTCCGTTACAGCGGCGACGACAACAAGTTTCTCGATGCGGTGATCGCGGCGATTCCCGCCAGCGGCGACATCCTGATCATCGGCCCGGCCGGCGCGATCAAGGAGGAACTGCTGGCTTACATCCATCGCAACAATACGGCGATGGTCGAGCGCATCCGCGGCGTGGAGACCAGCACCGCGACCTCGGACGGCCAACTTCTAGCGCGTGCCAAGGCGTTCTTCCACGCCGACCAGGCAGCGGGGCGCCCCTCTCGCTAGGCGAGAGAGGGGGCAGCGATCAGGGATATTTTTAGTGTAGCGAGGGGCGCCGAAAAGCAGGCGCGCCCGAAATCAGAACCGATTCCCGCCAACGAGGGCGCAGCCATGCCGCGCCCTCGCCGCGGGATATCAGATCACTCGGCGCGGAGATTCGCGGCCGAGCTCTTGCCGTTCTTCGGGTTCTTCTCGACCTCGAAGTGCAGGCGCTGGCCCTCGTTAAGAGTCGACATACCGGCGCGCTCGACCGCCGAGATGTGCACGAACACATCCGCCGAACCGTCTTCCGGCTGAATGAAACCGAAGCCCTTGGTGCCGTTGAACCACTTTACAGTGCCAATCATGGGGAAATCCCTTCCATATCTTACGCTCCGCTCGGCGGATGCCGGACGGGTCAGACAACGATGTGGAGGGAAACCTTTTACGGGCCGACCAAACGTGGCGACCCACCGATTATGGCCGGGGGACGACTCCGACACAAGAGCAACTGTCACGGGGGGACTGGACCGGGCGGACCCCCTAGGCGTGGGCCCTATAGGTCGCCGTCCAGAGGTACCCGATCTCTAGATATCGTCGACTAGACATCCCCGGAAAGCCGGGCAAGGTCGGCCAAGGTCCCTTCGATCAGCTTGACCCGGCGCGGATCGCGCGCCTCGGGGGTCGAGGCGAAAAGATTAATGAGGTAGCGCGCCTTCTCCGCCGCTTCGTGCCAATTCTGAGCCGGAGCCGCGTTGAGCAGCGTCTCGAGCTCTTCCTGGCGCAGGCGCAGGCGCTCGTATTCCTCCTCGATCGCCTGGCGGTGACGGCGGATCTCGGTCGATTTGAGATCCTGCATCCCGCGATGCGTATCGAGCTCGACGGGCCTGTCGATCGTCATAGGACGCGGCCGCGCGGAGACGCCGCCACGGCTCTCACGCGCTGGCGACCTTGACCTTCTTGGCGCGGGTCTTCTTGACCACGGGGGCCGGTGGCGGCATCGCGGCGTCGCGGGCTATCCGGGCGGCGCGCAGCTTCTCCGAGCGGTCGGAGAACTTCGCCTTCTGCTGGTCCATGATCTGCTTCCATTCCGGGACCTTGCTATCGGCGGCCATGACTGAGTGCCTTTCGCTTATGGGGATACAGCCTAGCATTTCCGCCCCTACCCCGCTGTAAGCATTATCGGGCAAGCGGGACTCGCTGAGATGCCTCGAAAGCGGTAATCCAGCGGTACTGCAAAGGTGTTAGCCGCCGGGGGTTATCTCCTTCCGGTACTGCACGAATCCCGAACGCACAGCGACCTTGTCGTAGAGCTGCATGGCCGTCGCGTTCGTCTCGTGAGTCATCCAGTAGACGCGCGAGGCGCCCGCCTCCCGCGCCGCCGCATAGACTCCGTCGATCAGTGCGCGACCGACACCTTTGCCGCGTGCCTCGGTCACCGTGAACAGATCCTGCAGGTAGCAGGTCGGCCCGATCATCGTCGTGTTGCGGTGGAACAGATAATGCGCGATGCCGAGCAGCGCGTTGCCCCTCTCAGCGACGAGGCAGTGCATCGGCTCGTAATGATCGAAGAAT
>Ga0196963_10000474_pt1 | contig 36655 bp, 39 predicted proteins | sample S1_5metaG_FD_148600 | JGI IMG/M metagenome (GOLD analysis project Ga0196963, IMG submission 148600) | Soil microbial communities from Anza Borrego desert, Southern California, United States - S1_5 | ecosystem: Environmental > Terrestrial > Soil > Desert | place: USA: California | collected... | reverse complement strand
CTCGGAGTGGCGATACCCGAGGCGCGCGTGATCGGCTGCGAGGAGACGGAGACGGGTTGCCTTGCGGCCGCCGCGATCGAGCCGCTGCTCGAATGGGCCGCGGACGCCCAGGCGATCATGATGGGCTGCGGGCTCCAGCACGGGCCGCCGCTCGAGGAGATGCTCGACGCCCTGCTCGGCAGCGGCCTCGACAAGCCGCTGGTGCTCGACGCGGCGGTCCTGGGATGCCTTGCTCCGCGCGCGTCCACGCTGAGGGCGTGGAAAGGCGGCTCGATCCTGCTGCCGCACGCGCGCGAGATGGCGAGCCTGCTCGAATGCGGGTTCGGGGAGGTGAAGGAGAACCCGCTCGACGCCGTCCGGCGCGCGTCGGAGCTGTTCGGGTCGGTGGCGGTGATCAAGGGCGAGCACAGCTTCGTCGCCTCGCCGGACGGGCGCGCCTTCCGCTTCGCGGGCGGCGGCGTCGGCCTCGCCACCTCGGGCTCAGGCGACGCGCTGGCGGGGATCGTCGGCGGCCTCTGCGCCCGCGGCGCCGATCCGCTCGCCGCCGCCTTGTGGGGAATCCACCTTCACGGCGAGGCGGGGCGGATTCTCGCCGAGCGGACGGGCCGGATCGGCTTCCTCGCGAGGGAACTGCTCGACGAGGTGCCGGCGCTGATGGAGGCGTGATGCTCCCCGTCCCGGGGAGGATCTAGCGCCCCTTCTCCTCCGCCTTGCGGTGCCGCTCAAGCTCGTCGCCGACGAGGCGGACGATGTGGATGACGTTGGTCGAGCCGGGAGTCCCGAACGGGACGCCGGCGATGATGACAATTCGGTCGCCGGCCCCGGCCACTCCGTGGCGGAGCGCCATCCTCTTGGCCTTGGCGATCATCTCCTCGAAATTGGCGATGTCGCGGGTCCTCACCGCATGCGCGCCCCAGAGCAGGCCGAGCTTGCGCGCCGTCCTCAGCGACGGCGTGAGGACCAGCAAAGGCACCGCCGGCCGCTCGCGCGACAGGCGCCGGGCGGTCGAGCCCGACGAGGTGAAGCAGACGATCGCCTTTGCGTCGACCGTTCCGACGATGCTGTTGGCGGCCTGGGCGATGGCGTCCGCCGTGGTCGGGTCGGGAAGGGTGCGGGTGAAGTGCACCCGCTCCGAATAGGTCGGGTCGTTCTCCGCGCTGGTGGCGATCGAGTTCATCATCGACACCGCCTCGCACGGATATTTGCCCGAGGCGCTCTCCGCCGACAGCATCACCGCATCGGCGCCGTCATAGACCGCGGTCGCGACGTCGGAGACCTCCGCGCGGGTCGGCGTCGGCGCCTCGATCATCGATTCGAGCATCTGAGTCGCCACCACGACGGGCCGGCCGAACCGTCGCGCCTTCTCGACGATCATCTTCTGGAGCGGCGGCACCGCCTCGGGCGGCAGCTCGACGCCGAGGTCGCCGCGGGCGACCATCACCGCGTCGGCCAGCTCGAGGATGCCGTCGAGCCGCTCGACCGCGGCCGGCTTCTCGATCTTGGCGAGCAAAGCGGCGCGCCCGGCGATCAGCCGCCGAGCCTCGGCGACGTCCTCAGGACGCTGGACGAAGGAGAGGGCGATCCAGTCGACATGCTGGTCGAGCGCGAAGGCGAGGTCGGCCCGGTCCTTGTCGGTCAGAGCGGCGAGCGGCAGCACCACGTCGGGGAGGTTGACTCCCTTGTTGTTGCTGAGGTGGCCGCCGACTTCGACCACCGTCTCGATGCGGTCGGCGGTGACGCTCACCACCCGCTGGACGACCTTGCCGTCGTCGAGCAGAAGCCGAGTGCCCTTCTCGACGCCGCCGAATATCTCGCGGTGCGGCAGCTCGACCCTCTTGGCGGTGCCGGCGGCATGATCGCGGTCGAAGACGAAGGTCTGGCCCTTCTCCAGGTCGACGCCGTCCCCCTCGAAGCGGCCGACCCGCAGCTTCGGCCCCTGCAGGTCGGCGAGGATGGTGGTCGGCCGGTCCAGTTCCTTCTCCAGCCCCCGGATCGTCTCGATCAGCTTCAGATGATCCTTATGGGTGCCATGGCTCATATTGACCCGGAACGCGTCGGCGCCGGCCTCGGCGAGCTTGCGGATCATCTCGGGGGTTCGGCTCGCCGGCCCCAGGGTGGCGAGGATGCGGACCTTGCGGCTGCGCGGGACGAAGCGGCTGGGAAGCGTTTCGGAACTGGCCATCGCTTTCCGCGAATAGTCTCTCCTACCGCCAGTTCAACCCGCCGCGGCCTAAACCCTCTCCCGCAAGAAACGCGGAGGGCGAACAAACCGTCAGCCGCCCAGGCCGCGCTCGACGATATAGTCGTTGTCGAACAGCGCGCGGTCGGCGGCCGTGGGCAGGACCCGCCGCCGCGCCGCCAGCCATTTGTCGAGATTGCCGCCGTAGGCGGCCTTGACCCGCCCGGGCGTATAGCCGTTCACCTTGCCCCAATGCTGGGTGTAGGCGATGCCCTTTTCCTCGAGCCGGTCGGCCGCGGCGGCGAAGAAGCGTCGGCTGAGCGCGCTGTCGACGCCGTCGATGCTGACCATCAGGCCGATGTCGAAGCGGTTGAAGGCGAGCAAGGCGGGCGACTTCCTGACATAGCGGCAGCCGAGCACGACGGGGATAGGGCCGATCTCCCTGTAGAGCGCGATCAGCGCCTCCAGCGCCGGGCGGGCGTCGGCGAGCGCGACCGCGACGCTGCCGCTGGCGACGTGGAGCTGCGGCGCCTTGTAGCCGTAGATCATCCCGGGCGTGCCGGTCTGGACGGTCATGTCGAACAGCTGCGCGGCCGCCGCCTTGCCGAAGGCGGGAATGAGCTTGTTGAAGCGGTCGAGGATCGCGCCGACCAGCGAGAGGCTGTCGAATCCCGGGCCCAGCGCATGGTCCTTCTGGGTAAGGCCGTAACGCGGCTGGAAATCGGCCGGGCAATCCTTGCGGTAATTGGCGCTGAGCAGCACCTCGTCATTGCTCGGGTTGATCACCGCCTGGAAGAAATAGGGACGTCCCCTGCCGGCGAAGAACGGGTGGGCCGAGAAGTCCAGCCCGCCGATCACCTTCCAGAGCGCCTCGTCGAGCCTGGCGGTGCCGGGACGGGTCTCGAGCAGGTAGCGCGGCACGGTCTCGATCACGACCGCCTGGATGAGGCCGAAGCTGCCGAACGAGACGACGGCCGCGTTGAACAGATCGTCGTCGTCGCGCTTGAGCTCGGCACCGAGCGCTGCCACCCATTCGCGCTTCATCACCGGCCGGCTTTTGCGCTCGATCCAGACATGCTTGCCCGCGGTCGGGACGAGATGGATCGCGACGACATGGTCGTGCAGCGCGCCATGGTCGAGCGCCGAGCCGTGGGTGCCGCACGCGGTGGCGCCGGCGATCGTCTGGCCGTTGGCGGCGCCGGAAGTGAACAGGGCGCGTCCCTGCGCCGGCGATTCGAGGATCCGGTTCACGTCGGCCACGGTGTTGCCGCACTGGAAGAGGTAGAGGCCGTCGTCCGGGCCCGCCGCGCCCGGCCCGCCCTGCAGCTCGTCGGCGGCGATCTTGCGGCGGCCGATCAGGCGGTTCGTCTCGATCGCCCAGCCGCGCGTCGCCGGCGCCGTCGACAGCGACCAGCGCGAGCCGACCGCGCGCAGCGGCACCGGCGGGACCGGCTTGCGCGCGGCGGCGATCAGGCCCTGGAGCTGGCGGGTGGTCTCGGCGAGGTCGGCGATCGAGGTCCGGTTGTCTCCTTCTAGGTCGGCGAGATGCACCTCCCAGATGCCCCGGGTCGGCACCGCATAGCTCTTGTGGAAGTTGGTGAAGCGCTTGGCGGCCTCGAACACCGGGGCCAGCGCCATCACCGGTCTCCGCCGCCGCCGTCGAGCTCCGGCTGGCGGGCGTTGGCGCACTGGTAGACGACGGTCGCCGGCGCGACCATGCCGAAGGTCAGCCAGCTGACCAGTCCCTGGCCGAAGTTGCGCCTGACGAGAACTCGTCCGAGCTGCTCCTCGCCGACGCATTTCTTGGCGAGGACATAGGGCGGCGACTGGAGCTCGGACCCGAGATAGGATTGCGCCTCGACCCGGTGCTCAGCGCCGGCGAGGCTCGGCGCCGGCGGCTGGACGAGATATTGCATGCAGCCGCCCGTCGCGGGCATCAGCGCGAGCGCCGCCAGGAATCTCCTTGTCATCGCGTCTCCCCTTGCCCGCCGAGAGCCGACTCGGCCGGTCCCCAATGTAGCATCAAAGCCGCCGCTCGGGCGCGCCGTCTGGTCCGAACAGGAGCGATCGCTGCGGCCCTTGAGCCGCGGCGCGCCAGCCCCTAGACGCGCGGTTCCACCCGGACGGACGGAGAGACATGGCGGAAGGAACCATCGCGGCGGACGAGCTTAGACTCCTGATCGAGCGGATCGAGCGGCTCGAGGAGGAGAAGAAGGCGATCGCCGACGACGTCAAGGACGTCTACGCCGAAGCCAAGGCGCGCGGCTACGACACCAAGACGATGCGCACGATCGTCCGGCTGAGGAAGATGGAGGCCCACGACCGCCAGGAGGCCGACGCCCTGCTCGAGACCTACAGGGCGGCGCTCGGCCTGGCCTGACCCGGCGGCCGAAATCGCTGGACAGACGGCGGTTGCCCGTCGGATCAGGGGCGGGACGGGCCGAGGGCGGACAATGGCAGGGTTATCGGGGGGCTCGGGCGGGCTGGCGCGCTTTTTGGGCGAGGCGCTGGCGCCGCTGCTGACACGGCGGCTGCTCGGTCCGGTGCTGCTGCTCGCGCTGCTGCTCACCCTTTCCAACATCGTCCTCATGCTCAATCCGCCGGCCGAGGGCGAGATGCCGCCGGCCGAGTTCCTCGTCGCGGCGTTCGTCCGGCTGTTCGGCCTGTTCGTGATCGCCGTCGCCCTCCTTCGGCTGATCAATCATAGCCCACGCCCGCCCTGGCGGCCCGACGGCGCCTTCTGGCTCTCCGCCCTCGTCTTCCTCCTCCAGCTCGGATTGAGCGTGGCCGTGGGTGTCGCGGCGCGCGTCGTCGTCGGACCCGATCTCGCCACTCAACTGATCCTGGATGCGCTCGTCAGCGTCCTCACCCTGCCGCTGGCGGCATGGTTCACGGCGATCGCGGTTGAGCGCCCGCTCGCCTGGCGGCCGGGCCGGTGGCTCCGCGCCTGGTCGGCGTGGCTCCCGCATCTCGTCCTCTGGACGGTGCTGCTGACCGTCCCGCTCGGTACGCTCCACGCCGTGATCGACCTCCGGCTGGTCAGGAATGCCGGCTCCTGGTTCTGGCCGCTGGCGCTGATCGACGGGCCGCTCAGCCTCGTCATCCTGCTCTCCGCGCTGGCGCTCGCCTCGGAAGCCTACAGGCGCGTTGCGCGAAGCTAATCCTCTCGGCTATCCGCCGGTATCCACCCACAGCAGGATCGCCCGCACCGAGATGGCCGGCCACAGCAAGTTCAAGAACATCATGTATCGCAAGGGCGCGCAGGACAAGAAGCGCTCGGCGATGTTCTCCAAGCTCTCGCGGGAGATCACGGTCGCGGCCAAGATGGGCCTGCCCGATCCCGACGCCAATCCGCGCCTGAGGGCCGCGGTCACCGCCGCGCGCGCCCAGTCGATGCCCAAGGACAATATCCAGCGGGCGATCGACAAGGCCGCCGGCGGCGACGCCGAGAATTACGAGGAACTGCGCTACGAGGGCTTCGGCCCCGGCGGAGTCTCGCTGATCGTCGAGGCGCTGACCGACAACCGCAACCGCACCGCCACCAACGTTCGAACCGCCTTCTCCAAGAATGGCGGCAATCTCGGCGCCTCGGGCTCGGTCAGCCACGGCTTCGAGCGGCTCGGGCTGATCGCCTATCCCGCCTCCGCCGGCAGCGCCGACGCGGTGCTCGAGGCGGCGGTCGAGGCGGGCGCCGAGGACGTCGAATCGGACGAGGACGGCCACCAGATCTGGACCGCCCAGGAGGATCTCCACGGCGTTGCCCGCGCCCTCGAGGACGCGCTCGGCGAGCCCGAGAGCGTCAAGCTCGCCTGGCGCCCGTCGACCCCGGTCGAGGTCGGGGCCGACGATGCCGGCCAGCTGCTCAGGCTGATCGACGCGCTCGAGGAGGATGACGACGTCCAGACCGTCTGGGGCAATTACGAGGTTCCCGACGAGGTGATGGAGAAGCTCTCTTGATCCTCCCCGGAACGGCCAGCGGGACCATGCGCGCCATGGTGGAGTGGTCCCGCCTGTTCGCCGCCCGCACGCCGGGCCGCTTCCGCCGCGCCGCTTCGCGTCGCGGCCCCGCTCGCCGCTACGGGGACGAGGCGAGATGATCATCGTCGGCCTCGATCCGGGCCTCGGCTGCACCGGCTGGGGCGTGATCCGGGCCGAAGGCAATCGCCTGACCCACGTCGCCAACGGCCAGATCCGGACCGATCCGAAGGCGGCCCTGCCCGACCGGCTGCTCGTCCTCCATGGCCAGTTGCTCGCCGTCCTCGCCGACCATCTGCCGCAGGCGGCCGCGGTCGAGGAGGTGTTCGTCAACGAGAATCCGCAGTCCACGCTCAAGCTCGGCCAGGCGCGGGGAGTCGTCCTGCTCGCCGCCGGCAGCCTCGCCATTCCGGTCGGCGAATATGCCGCGCGGCTCGTCAAGAAGGCGGTGGTCGGCACCGGCGGCGCGGACAAGGCGCAGGTCCACGCGATGGTCCAGCGACTGCTGCCCGGCGTCAGGATCGCCGGGCCCGACGCGGCGGACGCGCTGGCGGTGGCGATCACCCACGCCCATCATCTCGCCGGCAACCGCGCGCTGGGGAGTCACGCCGCATGATCGCGAGGCTGCGCGGCTTGCTCGGCAGCTTCGCGGCCGACCATGCGGTGATCGACGTCAATGGCGTCGGCTACCTCGTCCATGCTTCGACCCGCACCCTCTCCGCCCTGGGTCCGGTCGGAGGGGAGGTGGTGCTGCACACGGTCATGCAGGTCAGCCAGGACGACATCCGCCTGATCGGCTTCGCCAGCGGCGAGGAACGCGACTGGTTCGGCCTGCTCACCTCGGTCCAGGGGGTGGGCACTCGGGTGGCGCTGGCCATCCTCTCGACCCTGCCCGGCGACGAGCTCCACCGCGCGGTCGCGGCCGGCGACCATGCGATGATCGCGCGCTCGCCCGGAGTCGGCCCCAAGCTCGCCCAGCGCATCGTCCATGAATTGAAGGACAAGGTCGGCGGCCTTGCCCTCGGCCCCGCCGCCGCATCGGCGCCGGCGCCCGGCAGCGCCGCCGCCGATGCCGTCTCCGCCCTCCTAAACCTCGGCTTTCGCCCCGGCGAGGCGGCGGCGGCCGTCGGCCGGGCGGAAGCCGAGCTCGGGCCGGACGCGACCCTCGACGCGCTGGTCCGGACCGCACTCAAGAAGGCGGCGCGCTAAACCCGCTCGACAGCCCGGACGCTTCGGCTAAAGCTGCCGCTCGTGGAGCAGGAGCGGATCATCACCGGCGAACGGCGCGCGGAGGATGTCGATGCCGCGCTGCGCCCCAAGACGCTCGACGATTTCGTCGGCCAGCGGGCGGCGCGGGAGAATCTGCGGGTGTTCATCGATGCCGCCAAACGCCGCGGCGACGCGCTCGACCACGTCCTCTTCTTCGGCCCGCCCGGCCTCGGCAAGACCACGCTCGCCCAGATCATCGCCCGCGAGCTCGGCGTCGGCTTCCGCGCCACCTCGGGCCCGGTCATCGCCAAGTCGGGCGACCTCGCCGCCTTGCTCACCAACCTCGAGGACGGCGACGTCCTGTTCATCGACGAGATCCACCGCCTCGCGCCGGCGGTCGAGGAAATCCTCTACCCGGCGATGGAGGACCGCGCTCTCGACCTGATGATCGGCGAGGGCCCCTCCGCCCGCTCGGTCCGGATCGACCTGCCCAAATTCACGCTGGTCGGCGCGACCACCCGCCAGGGGCTGATCACAACCCCCCTTCGGGACCGGTTCGGCATCCCGGTGCGGCTCAATTTCTACTCGGTCGAGGAGCTCGAGCAGGTCGTGCGGCGCGCCGCGCGGCTGCTCGGCCTGGCGCTGACCGAGGACGGCGCGAAGGAGATCGCGCGCCGATCGCGCGGCACGCCGCGAATCGCCGGCCGTCTGCTCAGGCGGGTTCGCGATTTCGCCCAGTCGGCGGGCGCGGCCGAGGTCGACGCCAGGGTCGCCGACGGCGCGCTGACCCGGATGGAAGTCGACCAGCTCGGGCTCGACGCGATGGACCGGCGCTATCTCACCATGATCGCCGACATCTACAAGGGCGGACCGGTCGGGGTCGAGACTCTCGCCGCCGGCCTTTCCGAGCCGCGCGACACGATCGAGGAGGTGATCGAGCCCTTCCTGATCCAGCTCGGCCTCGTCGCCCGCACCGCCCGCGGCCGCTGCTTGAACGGCCGCGGCTGGAGCCATCTCGGCCTGCCGCCGCCGCGGAGCGCGCAGGACGGCCTGTTCGACTGAGAAGGGAAGGGCATGACCATTCTCCACACGATCGCCGCGGCCGCCGCCCTGTGGCTCGCCGCGCCGGCCACCGCCCATGAGGGCCCGCATTACGAAAGCGATTCCACCTGGCTCTGCCTGCCGGGCCGGGCGGATGCCTGCGGGGGTCCGCTGCCGACCACGGCGCTGAATGCCAACGGCTACGGCTCGACCGGCCAAGTGCTGCCCAACAGGGAGGCGAAGGCCGACTGCTTCTACGTCTACCCGACCATTTCGCGCGATCCCGGGCTCAACAGCGACCTCGTCGCCGGCCTCGAGGAGAATGCGGCGGCGGCGGTGCAGCTTGCCCGCTTCGGCAGCGTCTGCCGCTCCTTCGCGCCGATCTACCGGCAGGTGACTCTCGCGGCGCTGTCGCGCGCCTTCGCCGGCGAGGACCTCAGCGCCAATTTCGCGCTCGCCTATGGCGACGTGCTCGCCGCCTGGAAGGAATTCCTCACCCATCGCAACCAGGGCCGGCCCTTCGTCCTGATCGGCCACAGCCAGGGTTCGATCCACCTCCTCAAGCTGCTCGCCGATGAGATCGAGGGCCGCCCGGAGGCGAAAAGGATGCTGTCGGCGATCCTGCTCGGCTGGCCGGTCGAGGTGCCGGAAGGCAGGCGGGTCGGCGGCAGCCTCAAGTCGACGCCGCTCTGCGCCAGGGCCGGCCAAACCGGCTGCGTGATCACCTACATGACCTTCAGGGCCGCCACGCCGCCGTCGGTCAACGCCTTCCTCGGGCGCGCGGCGCGCGCCGGCATGACGGCCGGCTGCACCAACCCGGCCGCACTCGGGGGCGGCAGGGCGACGCTCGACTCCTACTGGTTCGCCTTGTCGCCGGTGCAGCCGGGCGCCGAGCCGGTCATCTGGTCGAGCCAGGGAAATCCGCCGACGCCGTTCCTGCGCACCGAGGGTTTCGTCACCGGCGAGTGCCGGCACGACGGCCAGGCCGGCTATCTGGCGGTCGCGGAGAATGCCGATCCCAACGATGCGCGCACCGACCGCATTCCGGGCGACGTCTACACGATGGGCAAGCTCAACCCCGGCTGGGGCCTCCACCTGATCGACATGAACGTTGCCCAGGGCGACCTCATCCGCCTGGTCGAAGCTCAGGCCGAGGCGAAGCGCTGAGATGCTCCCGGCGAAAGCCGGGGTTCAGCGGGGGCAGGCGCCTCACCTCCACTCCAGCACGCCTCGTCTCGCACGCCGGCTTTGGGGTTGCGGCGGCGAATCCGCAGCCGATAGAGCCGGGACGATGGGCGGGGACGGACCGAAGCCGGCGGACGGCGTGATGCGGGGGCGCACGCATCATTTTCCGGTGCGCGTCTATTTCGAGGACACCGACGTCGCCGGAATCGTCTATTACGCCAATTATCTGCGCTTCATCGAGCGGGCCCGCTCGGACATGATCCGCTGCGCCGGAATCGATCAGCGCGCGGCGCTGGAGGACGGCGAGGGCGTCTATGCCGTCGCCGAGCTGAGCATCCGCTACCGCGCTCCCGCCAGGCTCGGCGACGAGCTCGTCGTGCGCACCGAAATCGAGGCGGTGCGCGCGGCCAGCGTGCTCATTCATCAGCGGGTCATGCGCGGCGATGAACTTCTCGCCGACGCCCGGGTCACGGCCGCCTTCCTGACCAGCGACGGCCGTCCCCGGCGCCAGCCGCGCGCGTGGGTTGAAGCGATCCGGCGGCTGACAGGAGAAGGATGAGCGTGAGCGATCTGGCGATGACGGGAAGCAGCATGTCGCCCGTCGCTTTGTTCCTGCAGGCTGACATCGTCGTGAAAGCGGTGATCGTCGGCCTTCTGATCGCCAGCATCTGGACCTGGGCGATCATCGTCGGCCATGCGCTGAGGATCAATCGCGCGTCGCGCGACTCGCAGGCCTTCGAACGCGACTTCCGGAAGGCGGACGACATCGATCGCTTCTACGAGACTCGCGGCCAGTCCGACGTGCCGAGCGCTCGGGTGCTCGCCGCCGGCATCGCCGAATGGCGCCGCTCGACCGGCGGCAAGACGATCGACCGCGACGGCGCGCGTTCGCGTCTCGCCGCGGTGATGCACTCGGCGGTGACCGAGGAGGTGGACAAGCTCGCGGTCCGGCTCAACATCCTCGCCACCGTCGGTTCGGTGGCGCCCTTCGTCGGCCTGTTCGGCACCGTCTGGGGGATCATGCGCAGCTTCAACGCGATCGCCGGCGCCAACAATACCAGCCTGGCGGTGGTCGCGCCGGGCATCGCCGAGGCGTTGTTCGCGACCGCACTCGGCCTGTTCGCGGCGATCCCGGCGGTGATCGCCTACAATCGGATGAGCTTCGGCATCAACCGCCTCGAGGCCCGCCTCCAGCGCTTCGCCGACGGATTCCACGCCACTTTATCCCGCGAGCTGGAGATGGAGGGATGAGGGGGGCGATCTCCACCACCCTTCGGGTGGTCCCCCTCCCCGTCTCCGATGGGCAGGCCAGGTAGTGGCGCTCGCCCCCATCCTCGGCTCGCAGCGGCGGGCGCGGCGGTCGCCGATGGCGGAGATCAACGTGACGCCGATGGTCGACGTGATGCTCGTCCTCTTGATCATCTTCATGGTGACGGCGCCGCTTCTCGTCGCCGGATTGCCGGTCGACCTGCCCGAAAGCAAGGCGGGGGCGCTCGACCAGGAGCGCCGGCCCGTTCAGATCTCGCTCGAGGCCGACGGCACGCTCTACCTCGACGACCGGCCGGTGCCGCCGGCCGAGCTCGGCCCGCGCCTCGCAGCGATCGCGGCCGGTTCGCGCGAGCGGGGCGGCCCGCGCATCTTCCTCCGCGCCGACCGCGCCCTCGATTATGGCCGGGTCATGGCGGTGCTGGGCGAGATCGACGCGGCCGGCCTGCGCCGGGTGGCCCTGGTCAGCACGCAGGGACGCGAGCGCTGATGGACCGGGCGGAGGCTACCGGCTTGGGGGTTGCGACGGTCAGTCATGCCGCCCTTCTCGCCGCCCTGTCGGTCGGCTTCGCGACCACGCGCCTGCCGACGCCCCGGAACGACCCGCTCGAAGTCTCGTTCGTCGAGGAAGTCGGCCTCGAAAGCACCGCCCCGGCGCCCTCCGCCGCCGAGCCGGCGCCGCTGCGGGCGGCCGACGATGGTTTGCCCGCACCGGCGCTGCCGGCGCCGCCCGGCGTTCAACCGGTTCCGGCTCCGCAACCGGCCGCGCGAACCGCGCTTCCGAAGCCGAACCCGGCTCCGCCGAAACCCGAATCGGCCGCGAAGCCGGCCGTCTCCCGACCGACGGGCCGTTTGTCCGGGCTTCTCTCCGGCGTCGCCGACCGCGACAGCGACAGCGATTCGACCCGTCCGCCCGCCGCCGCGGCCGGGCCGGCGGTGCAGGCCTCCCTGCAGGCCGAGGTCCGGCGGCAGCTCAAACCGCACTGGAAATCGCCGAGCGGCGCCGATGCCGAGCTGCTCCGGACCGAGCTCAGCATCTGGTTGGCGCGCGATGGCTCCGTCACGCGCGTCGAGGTGATCCGAACGACCGGACAAACCGCCAGCAACCGCCCACAGGTGAAGCTTCACCAGGAGCAGGCGCTCCGCGCGGTCAGGCTCGCCTCTCCGTTCAACCTTCCCGACAAATTCTATGACGAGTGGAAATATCTGAGCCCAATCGGATTCGACAGGAAACTCTCCCGATGAAAAAGCTTCTGCCGGCGGTCCTTGCCGCCCTGTTCGCCTGCCAACCCGCCGCCGCCCAGCTCAGTGTCGATGTCACCGATGAGAGCGGCGAGGATCTGGTGATCGCCGTCCCCGCCATGCCCACTCCGCAGAGCGCGGACACGCCGGCCGGTACGACCGAGGCGCTCGGCCGGCAGGTGGCGGAAGTGGTCGCGGGCGACCTTCGGGGCAGCGGCCTGTTCCGTCCCGTCGGCCCCGGCGGAGTCCGCGCGGTCCCGTTCGCCGAGGTGACCGCGCCCGCCTTCGCCGAATGGAGCGGCGCCGGTGCGGCGGCGCTCGTCCAGGGCTTCGTCCGCGCCAATCCGGACGGGCAGCTCACCGTCGGCTGCTACCTGTACGACGTCGCGCTCCAGACCGAGCTGACGCGCCAGGGCTATGTGGTCGCCCCGCGCGACTGGCGGCGGGCGGCCCACAAATGCGCCGACGCCATCTATTCGCGCCTGTCGGGCGAGAGCCCGTTTTTCGACAGCCGCATCGCCTACATCGCCGAGAGCGGACCCAAGGACCGCCGCGTGAAGCGGCTCGCGATCATGGATTCCGACGGCGCCAACCACCGTTTCCTGACCAACGGCCAGTCGACCGTGCTCACGCCGCGCTTCTCGCCGGACTACAAGCAGATCGTCTATCTCTCCTACGTCGAGAAACGGCCGCGGATCTACATTTACGACATCGGCACCGGCCGCCAGCGCATCGTCACCGAGAGCGCCAACCAGACCTTCGCGCCCCGCTTCTCGCCCGACGGCCGCTGGATCCTCTACGCGATGGCGGTCGGCGGCAACACCGACATCTACCGCGTCTCCGCTCAGGGCGGCCAGCCGGTGCGGCTGACCAATTCTCCCGGAATCGACGTCGGCGGCAGCTATTCGCCCGACGGCTCGAGGATCGTGTTCGAGAGCGACCGTTCGGGCAGCCAGCAGCTCTACGTGATGAACGCCGACGGCTCGAACCAGCGTCGGATCAGCTTCGGCGGCGGCGGCTATGCGACGCCCGAATGGAGCCCGCGCGGCGACCTCATCGCCTTCACCCGCATCGCCGGCAATTTCCGGATCGGAGTGATGAGCCCCGACGGCTCGGGCGAGCGTCTCCTGACCGACAGCTGGCAGGACGAGGCGCCAAGCTGGTCGCCCAACGGCCGGGTGCTTCAATTCTTCCGCACCACCCAGGGCCGCGGCGGCAGGTCGAGCGTCTGGCAGGTCGACCTCACCGGCCGCAACGAGCGCCGAATCCCCACCCCCCTCGACGGGTCGGACCCCGCCTGGGGCCCGATCCTCCCGTAATTCGACCCAAGGAGAGAGCGTATGAGAACAACCCCCCTGAAGGTCGCGGCGATCGCCGCGGCGCTGGCGCTAACCGGCGGCTGCGGCAAGAAGGCCCCCAAGGAGCTGCCCCCGCCCCCGCAGGAGAGCGCGGACGCTTCCACCGACAGTGCCGGGGACGCCGCCACCTCGGGCGGCGTCGGCACCGAAGCGCTGCCCGGCTCGCGCGAGGACTTCCTGCGCTCGGTCGGCCTCGAGGGCGATCGGGTGTTCTTCGACACCGACCAGTACGACCTCGACGACCGCGACCGGGCGACACTGGACGCCCAGGCGGCGTGGCTCCAGCGCAACGCTGGCGTTCGGGTGACGGTCGAGGGCCATGCCGACGAGCGCGGGACGCGCGATTATAATCTCGCGCTCGGCGACCGCCGCGCCAACGCCGCCAAGAACTATCTCGCCGCCCGCGGCGTCTCGCCGTCGCGGATGACGGTGATCAGCTACGGCAAGGAACGGCCCGAGGCGCTCGGCTCCGACGAGACCGCCTGGGCCCAGAACCGCCGGGCGGTGACGGTGCTTCCGGAATAAGCCGCGTCGTCCCGGCGAGGCTGGGACCCCGGGGAGTGAAGAACTCAAGCGCCATTCACCGGCTGGGACCCCAGCCTTCGCTGGGGTGACGGAGAAGCCTCACTCGTCGGCGTAGATCGCGACCCGGCGGCCCTCCGCCGACGCGATTCCGCGATACATGCCCGGCGTATTGAACGCCCACGCCGCGTCGCCGGCCGGAGTCACCAGGATCACCCCGCCGCTGCCGCCGAGGGCGCCGACGTCGGCGATCGCCTGATCGGCAGCGACCCGGGCGCTCTCGCCGAGCATCCGCAGCCGCGCGCAGATTTCGTGCGCGGCGGCGGCGCGGATGAAATATTCGCCCGCCCCGGTCGCCGAGACCGCGCCGGCGCGGTCGTCGGCATAGGTGCCCGCCCCGATCAGCGGCGTGTCGCCGATCCGGCCCCAGCGCTTGCCGGTGAGGCCTCCGGTCGAGGTCGCCGCGGCGACATGGCCGTTAATATCGACCGCGACCGCGCCGACCGTGCCGTATTTCAGCTCCTCGTCGAAATAATGGTCCTCCTGCGAGCGCATCACCTCGAGCTGGCGCCGCCGCTCGGGGGTCGCGAACCATTCGGGCCCGACCTGCTCCAGACCGTGGTCGCGCGAGAACTGGTCGGCGCCTTCCCGGCTCAAGAAGACGTGGGGGCTGTGCTCCATCACCGCCCGGGCGAGGCTGACCGGGTTCTTGGTCGCGGTGACCCCGGTGACGGCGCCGGCGTCGCGGTCGCGGCCGTCCATCACCGCCGCGTCGAGCTCGCTTGTGCCCTGAAAGGTGAAGACCGCCCCGCGGCCGGCGTTGAAATGGGGATCGTCCTCGAGCATGCAGGCCGCCCGCTCGACCGCGTCGAGGGCGTTGCCCCCCGCCGCCAGGATCGTCGAGCCGGCGTCCAGTGCGCGGTCCAGCGCGGCCCGGATCGCCCCGTCCTCCTCAGGCGTCAGCCGATCCCGCTCGATGACTCCGGCGCCGCCGTGGATGACGAGCTTCCAGGGGACTTGGGTCATTCGCACGGCTCCATTCGGCGCGGCAACGCACGGGAAGCCGTGCCCTATCCGCCGGGCGTTCCGGCAGCAAGGGCTTGCGCCGGCCGGACAATATAATTATGATATCATCATTACAGGAGGGTTCAATGGCGACTGCACACCGCGATTCCCCCGATCATCAGGCGCTTCGGCTGTCGCGCGAACGGCCGGCCGTCACCTATAGCGGCTATGTCATGCTGCTGGTCCTGCTCGCTGTCATGGCGGCGGCGGTGATCGGCCTGCTGTTGATCGCCCAGGGCGCCGAGAGCGTCGGCGGCCTGCTGTTGGTGCTCGGCACCGTCGCAACGCTTCTGGTCCTGTTCGGCTTCTACCTGCTCCAGCCCAATCAGGCGGCCGCCCTGCTGCTGTTCGGCGACTACAAGGGCACCGACCGCACCGCCGGCCTTCGCTGGCGCTGGCCGTGGCTGACCAGGACCAAGATCTCGACCCGGGTCCACAACGTCACCTCGGAGCGGCTCAAGGTCAACGACCTCAGGGGCAATCCGATCGAGATCGCCACCAACGTCGTCTGGCGGGTGACCGACACCGCCCAGGCCCTGTTCGACGTCGACGACTACAACAAGTTCGTGTTCGTCCAGATCGAGAGCGCGGTGCGGGCAATCGCCGCCAAATATCCCTATGACGACATCGAGCACCAGGAGACGACCCTGCGCGGCCATGCCGACGTGGTCAGCGAGGAGCTCAAGCAGGAGCTTCAGGAGCGGGTTCGGGTCGCCGGGATCTCGATCGACGAATGCCGACTCACCCACCTCGCCTATGCGCCCGAGATCGCCCAGTCGATGCTTCGGCGCCAGCAGGCCGAGGCGGTGATCGCGGCCCGGCAGAAGATCGTCATCGGCGCCGTCTCGATGGTCGAGAACGCGCTCCAATTGCTCTCCGAGAAGAACGTCGTGGAGCTGGACGACGAGCGCCGCGCGGCGATGGTCTCGAACCTGATGGTCGTGCTCTGTTGGGAGCGCGACACCCAGCCGATCGTCAACACCGGCACGCTCTACCAATAGGCGGGCGCGATGCCGCCCCCTCCCAAGAAGGCCTTTCCGCTGCGCATCGAGCCGGCCCTGTGGTCCGCGCTCGAACGCACCGCCGCGGCCGACCTCAGGAGCGTCAACGCCGAGATCGAATGCCTGCTGCGCGAGGCGCTGCAACGGCGCGGCGTCCGGCTCGCCCCGCCGGAGGCGAGACCGCGGGGGCGGCCGCCCGGAACGGGTCCGAAACGGACCAAATAGGCTCCATTTTCGAGCAAATTTGCGGCTTGTACGAAAGGACTCGCGCGACCCCGAGGATTAAACCCTCGACTCGTTGCGCCGCCTTTTGCGGCGCGAGAGCGAAGGGGTATGACCATGGCGACCATCAACGGCACGGCCGGCAACGACACCCTCAACGGCACCAACAGCTCGGACCAGATCAACGGCCTGGGCGGCGACGACACGCTGAACGGCAATGGCGGCAACGACACGCTCGACGGCGGCACCGGCGCCGACACGATGAACGGCGGCACCGGCAGCGACGTCTACATCGTCGACGATTCGGGCGACGTCGTGAACGAGAATGCGGGCGAAGGCGCCAACGACGAGGTCCGCACCACCCTCGCGGCATACACGCTCGGCGCCAATGTCGAGAATCTGCGCTACACCGGCTCCGGCAACTTCACCGGGACCGGCAACGAGCTCAACAATTATATCTACGGCGCCGGCGGCAACGACACGCTTTCGGGCGGCGACGGCCACGACACCCTCACCGGCAATGGCGGCGACGATACCCTCTATGGCGGCGCCGGCCACGACGTCCTCTCGGGCGGCACCGGGGCCGACTATATGGAAGGCAATGACGGCAACGACGTCTATACCGTCGATAATAGCGGCGACACCGTCGTCGAGGCGAGCGGCGAGGGCGTCGACCAGGTCTATTCGACACTCGCTTCCTACACCCTGCCGAGCGAGATCGAGAACGGCACCGTCAACACCGGTGCGGGCGCGTCGATCACCGGCAACGCCCTCGCCAACGTGCTCTACGGCGGCGCCGGCGCCGATACATTGAGCGGGTCCGACGGCAATGACGAGTTGCGCGGCGGCGCCGGCTCCGACACGCTCGACGGCGGCAACGACAACGACCTGATCGTCGGCGGCGGCGGAGTCGGCGTCGACACGATGACCGGCGGGGCCGGCAACGACACGTTCCAGATCGGCTATTACGAGAGCCAGACCGGCGCCTCGGCCGACCGCATCACCGACTTCGCCAGCGGCGACATCATCGACCTGTCGGGTTGGGACGCCGACATCAACACGGCCGGCAACCAGGCCTTCACGTTCATCGGCGGGTCCGCGTTCAGCAACACCGCCGGTGAGCTGCGCACCTATTTCGACGGCGTCGATACGTGGGTGCAGGGGGACATCTCCGGAGACGGGATCGCCGATTTCGAGATCCGCCTCGACGGCAACGTCAGCCTCGTCGGGGGAGACTTCATTCTCTAGCGCGATTTCCCGTAACGAGGCGGAGGAGCGAGGGTCCGCCCGCGGCCGCGGGCGGGCCCTTTTCGTTCGCGCGCCCGATTGGTTCATTTCCGACTAAAAAGCCGAATCGAAGGAATAATTAACGCTCGCCAATTGTTAAGCTGCTGAGCGCGGTCGTCCCAGCGGCGGCCGGGTCAGGGGGACAGCGGACATGGCCACCATCATCGGCACCAGCATCGGCGACAGCCTCGCCGGCGGCTCCAGCGACGACGACATTCACGGCCTCGAAGGCGACGACAGCCTCGACGGCGGCGGCGGCAACGACTTTCTCGACGGCGGCCAAGGCGCCGATACGATGACCGGCGGCACCGGCGACGATATCTATGTCGTCGACGACCAGGGCGACGCGGTGGTCGAGTCGGCGGGCGAAGGGGCGGACGAGGTCCGCACCGGGCTCGCTTATTACGTCCTGCCCGACCATGTCGAGGCGCTCACCGGTTTCTCCGCCGACTATCAGGAGCTGGTCGGCAACGCGCTCGACAACGTCATCACCGGCGGCAACGGCTGGACCAGCCTCTCCGGCGGCGACGGCGACGACACGCTCGTCCACAGCGGCGGCGGCGACACCGCGTTCGGCGACTCGGGCTACGACACCTACGTCCTCCCCGGCGGGGAAGCGGACTATGCGATCACGCTCGACGAATGGGGGATAAGGATCCGCGACCTCGCCGACGACACCGACACCTATCTGTTCGGCGTCGAGGCGATCCGATTCGCGGCCGATAGTCTCACGGTGACCGTCGACGCCCTGTTCAACCGCTACGGTACCGCCGGCGACGACGTGCTCGAGGGCAACGATTCGGACAACCTCATCTACGGCTATGGCGGCGACGACCTGCTGACCGGCTATGGCGGCCGCGATGTCCTCGACGGCGGCGCGGGTGCCGACACGATGATCGGCGGCGACGGCTCGGACGATTATTATGTCGACAATGCCGGCGACATCGTCGTCGAGGCGGCGGACGGCGGCTTCGACCGGGTATTCGTCTCGGTCGCCCAATATACGGTCGGCGCCGAGGTCGAGCTGCTCGCCACCCTGCTCAACGTCGATTCCGTCCTGATCGGCGGCAGCACGAACAATTTCATCACCGGCGGCGCCGGCGACGACCGGCTCGAAGGCGGCGGCGGCGATGACGAACTCGACGGCGGCGCCGGCTCCGACACCATGATCGGCGGCGCCGGCGACGATTTCTATTTCGTCGACGACCCGGCCGACGTGGTGACCGAGTCGGTGGGTGGCGGCATCGACACGGTCAGCACCACCCTGCTCGCCTACACGCTGCCGGCCAATGTCGAGAATCTGTTCGGTTATTCGGGCGACGTCTCGTTCCAGGGCAATTCGCTCAACAACGTCATCGGCGTCGGCCACGGCGCGGTGACGGTCAGCGGCGGGGCGGGGAGCGACACGCTCAGCTATTGGGCGGAAACCGAAGCGGTGCTGGTCGATCTCGGCATCTGGGAGCTGGGCGGCGGCGCCGCAGACGACACGCTCACCAGCATCGAGAACCTGACCGGCAGCTCCTATGACGACGTGCTCCGCGGCACCGGCACGATCAACGTGCTCGACGGCGGCGAGGGAGCCGACACGCTCGTCGGGCGCAACGGCAGCGACATCTATTATGTCGACAATGAGGGCGACCTGGTGGTCGAGGTGGCCGGCGGAGGCACCGACGAGGTCCGCATCCGCTATCTCGAAAGCTATACCCTGCCGGATTATGTCGAGAAACTGACCAACGTCACCGACTTCCCCTTCACCGGAATCGGCAACGCGCTGGCCAACGAGATCAAGGGGAACGCCGATGTCGACCATCTCTACGGGGCGGCCGGCAATGACATCCTGAACGGCGGCGGCGGCGACGACTGGCTCTACGGCCAGGACGGCCACGATACGCTGAACGGCGGCGCCGGCGCCGACACCATGGCCGGCGGCCTCAACAACGACAGCTATTTCGTCGACAATGTCGGCGACGTCGTCACCGAGCAGATGAACGAGGGCATCGATCAGGTCACCGTCACCCTCGCGGCCTACACGCTCACCGCCTATGTCGAGAACCTGACCTTTGCCGGCACCGGCGATTTCGCAGGCACCGGCAACGGCCTCGGCAACATCATCCTCGGCCAGTCCGGCGCCGACACGCTTAACGGGGCCGGCGGCGGCGACGAGCTGCGCGGCGGCGCCGGCAACGACGTGCTGAGCGGCGGCGACGGCGACGACGTGCTGTTCGGCGGCGCGGGCGCCGACCTTCTCACCGGCGGCGGCGGCGGGGACGTGTTCCGATTCGCCGCCGGGGAGACCGGGACCGGCGCCGCGGCCGACCGGATCGCCGACTTCGCCCAATTCTTCGACAAGGTCGACCTGAGGGACATCGACGCCAATGCGGGGACGGCCGGAGACCAGGCGTTCAGCTTCATCGGCACCGCCGCGTTTTCGGGCGTGGCCGGCCAGCTGCGCTACATGTTCGACGGCACCGATACCCGGCTGCAGGGCGATTGCGACGGGGATGCGGTCGCCGACTTCGAGCTCGTGTTCAGCGGCGACGTTCCCCTGGTGAGCTCCGACTTCTACCTCTAGGCCGGAAGAGGGGGACACGTACCTTTCGCGAAAAGGCACCTGTCCCGGACGGCAGGGTCCTGCACGGCGGCTCGACGGCTTGGCCGCGCCGGTTCCACGGCGCGGCGGCTTTCCCCTGAGCATTCAGATGATTATATGGGCGCGATGAGCCTCCGCCCGTGGCGCGACATTGCGCGCCGACCCTCACGCCAGATCATGGTCGGCTCGGTGCCGGTTGGCGGCGGCGCGCCGGTGACCGTGCAGACCATGACCAACACCTCAACCGCCGACGTGCGCGCGACGGTCGATCAGATCCGCCGCTGCGAGGAGGCCGGCGCCGACATCGTCCGGGTCTCCTGCCCCGACGAGGAATCGACCCGGGCGCTGAGGCAGATCGTCCGCGCGGCGCGGGTGCCGATCGTCGCCGACATCCATTTTCACTACAAGCGCGCGCTCGAGGCGGCCGACGCCGGCGCCGCCTGCCTGCGCATCAATCCCGGCAACATCGGCTCGGCCGAGCGGGTGGCCGAGGTCGTCCGCGCCGCCAAGGCCAATGGCTGCGCGATGCGGATCGGCGTCAATGCCGGCAGCCTCGAACGGGACCTGCTCGAGAAATATGGCGAGCCCTGTCCGGAGGCGCTGGTCGAGAGCGCGCTCGACCATATCCGCTTGCTCGAGGACCACGACTTCCGCGAGTACAAGGTGGCGGTCAAATCGTCCGACGTGTTCCTCGCCGTCGCCGCCTACCAGCAGCTCGCCGACGCCGTCGACTGCCCGCTCCATCTCGGCATCACCGAGGCGGGCGGCCTGGTCGGCGGCACCGTCAAGTCAGCGATCGGCATCGGATCGCTGCTCTGGTTCGGCATCGGCGACACGATCCGGGTTTCGCTCTCCGCCGAGCCGGAGGAGGAGGTCCGCGTCGGCTTCGAAATCCTGAAGAGCCTCGGCATCCGCAACCGGGGCGTTCGCGTCGTCTCCTGCCCCTCATGCGCCCGCCAGGGCTTCGACGTCATCCGTACCGTCGAGACCCTGGAGGAGAGGCTCGCTCACATCCGCACGCCGATGTCGCTCTCGGTGCTCGGCTGCGTCGTCAACGGCCCCGGCGAGGCGCGCGAAACCGACATCGGCATCACCGGCGGCGGCAACGGCAAGCACATGGTCTATTTGTCGGGAGTCACCGACCATCATGTGCGCGACGAAGACATGGTCGACCACATCGTCCGCCTGGTCGAGGCCAAGGCCGCGGAGATCGAGGCCGCTGAGGCGCTGCCGGACGCCGCCGAATGAGCGTCCGGACCCGGCTGCTCGCCTGTTTGGCCGCGGCGATCCCCGCCGGCGCGGCGGCGCAGGATGAGGGGCTGCTCGCCGTTCAGGTGCTGGCCGAAGGGCAGCCCAGCAAGGAGCGCCGGGTCGGCCCGATCCAGCCCTTTTACCGCCAGGACCTGCTGAAGCAGGCCGGGACCGTCTTTCGGCTGTCGCCTGACGCGCTCCACGCGTTCAAGCAGCGTCACGGCGTCGAAGACAACGATCCCGTAATGTTGATGGAGTGGCTCGCGCTGCCGGAGGGACAGCCGTCGCGTCACATCGCCTATCTGCATTGCGCCCGTGGAGGCCTCTACGGCACCGGCCCGATCAAGGCCTGCTTCCGCGACTCCGACGCCGACGGGCGGATCGACGCGGTCGCCGACGTTCATTCGCGCAACCTTCCCGCCGGGGGGTTGCGGTTCGTGCCGATCGAGCCCGTCCCCTACGATTACGTCCGCGGCGAGCGAAAGCCGCTCAAATGGTCGATGTACGTCCAGCCCGGCCTCGGCCTCGCCTATCGCCGCGACCGCGCGACCGGGAAGCTGCTGTTCAGGGCCCAGGCGCTGGCCGCGGGCCTTCGTGCCGACCTCGAGCCGTTCGTCGAGGTCGATCCGTCCCGGCTGCCGACGACGATCGATATCGCCGGCGCCGCGGTCGCGGTGCTGGCCTGGGACGGGAAGCGCGCCACGGTTCGGGTTGACCGGCCGATGACCGATCGGCCGGTGAGGGTGTTGCCCAAGGAGGCGTCGGGGCTGCTGCCGCCGCGCGGATCGCCGAAGGGCTGGCGGCTCGAAATCGTCGACGTCCCGCTCCCTGGGACGCCGCGATGAGCCACGATTGCTGCCACGACAAGGGCCAGGAGCTCGAGCGGATCGCACTCCACAAGGACATACGCCGCGTGCTCGTCGTCGTGATGATGCTCAACCTACTGATGTTCGTGCTGGAGTTCGGCGCCGGAATCATCGCCGATTCGGCGGCCCTGATGGCGGATTCAGTCGACATGCTCGGCGACGGCCTGGTTTACGGCATCAGCCTCTACGCCCTCAACCGCAGCCTCAGGTGGCGGGCCGGCATGGCGCTCGCCAAAGGCGGCTTCATCCTCGTCCTGGGACTGGGCGTGATCGTGCAGATCATTCTCAAGATCGTCTGGGGCCAGCCCCCGGCCTCCGACATCATGCTGATCTTCGGCGGCATGGCGCTGGTCGCGAATCTGAGCTGCGTCGGCCTGCTGTGGCCATACCGGCGCCACGACGTGAACCTGTCGAGCACGTTCGAATGCTCGCGCAACGACGTCTTCGCCAATGTCGGCGTGCTGGCCGCCGCGGTGCTCGTTTCGCTGACCGCATCGCCCTGGCCCGACATCGCCATCGCCGCGATCATCGCCTTCCTCTTCTTCCGCTCGGCGCTCAGGGTGACTCGCGAGGCCTGGCCCCAATTCCGCGCCACCGCGCCTCAGCCGGCGGAGTGATTTAGCGCTTCCTTCATCCTCGTCCGCTATCGAGCGGGGCCGTGAGAGGCTTGATCTTCTTCGTCGCCGTCGGCGTCGCCGTCGGCCTGGCCTGGCCGTCGAACCGCTCGGCAGCGCCCGTCGCTCCGGCTGTCACCGCCACCGCCGCCGACGAACCGCGCGAGACCGTGCTCGAGCGCAGCGAGGGCGGTCATTTCTACGCGAATGTCGAAGTGAACGGACAGCTCGTCCGCTTCCTGGTCGATACCGGTGCGAGCGGGGTCGCCCTCACGGAAGGAGACGCGGAGCGGATCGGGCTCGATTTCGATCGCCGCGCCTACGAGCAGGTCGGAATGGGCGCCTCCGGGCCGGTGCGCGGCAAGTTCGTCACCCTCGACAAGGTCAGCCTCGACGGCAAGGCGGCGCACGCGGTCGAGGGGGCGATCCTGGAAGGCAGCGACATCTCGCTTCTCGGCCAGGATTATCTCGGCCGCTTCTCGGTGGAGATGCGCGGCGACACGATGCGCATCTATTAGGGCGCCGTCGAATCAATCCAGCGGTCCCGGAGGCTTGGCTGGATGGTTTCGCGTCGCTTGCCGTGACGGAGCGAATCGACGGCGGCCGCGGCCGCCGCTATCGGCGGGGCATGAGCGCATCGCCCCAGCATCCGCAGCCGGCCCTTCCGTTCGCGGTGGCGGCGCTCGGCATCGCGCTCTTCTCGACCATGGACGCGCTGATGAAGGGCCTGTCGCTCGCCATTGGCACCTACAACGCCCTGCTCTGGCGGACTCTGGCCGGCGCGGCGATCGGCGGCGCCGTCTTCTTCCTGCGCCGCTCGCCTCGCCCCGGCGGCGCGGCGCTCAAGGTCCACCTCGTCCGCGGCACGATGGGCAGCGTCATGGCGCTCACCTTCTTCTGGGGGCTGGCGCGGGTGCCGATGGCGCAGGCGATCGCGCTGGCTTTCGTCGCGCCGCTCATCGCCCTCTATCTCGCCGCGGTGCTGCTCAAGGAGCGGATCGAGCGCCGCGCCATCATCGCCTCGCTGCTCGGCTTCGCCGGCGTCGTCGTCATCCTCGCCGGCCAGGCCCAAGCGGAGCTGGGCCGCGAGGCGCTGCTCGGCTCGCTCTCGATCCTCGCCTCGGCTGGCCTATACGCCTGGAACATCATCCTGATGCGCCAGCAGGCGCAGCTCGCCGGACCGGTCGAGATCGCTTTCTTCACCGCTCTGGTCATGGCTGTCTGCTTCGCCGCGGCGGCGCCCTTCCTCGCCGCGCCGCCGCCGGCCAGCCAGTGGCCGGCGATCGTCGGTGCCGCCGCGCTCGCCTTCGGCTCGCTTATCCTCCTCTCCTGGGCCTATGCGCGCGCCGAGGCGCAGACCCTGGCGCCGGTCGAATATACCGGCTTCCTCTGGGCGGCGATCTTCGGCTGGATGATCTTCGCGGAGCCGGTGCGGCCGCTCACCCTCGCCGGCGCGGCGATGATCGTCGCCGCCTGCTGGATCGCGGCACGGCCGCGTCCCCAGCCGCTTCCCGCGGTCGAGGCCGGCGCCTGATGGCCTGGCTGCTGCTCGTCCTCGGCGGCCTGTTCGAGGTCGGCTTCACCACCTGCCTGCGGTTCGTCGACGGCTTCAGGAACCTGCCCTGGACGTTGGCCTTCCTCGTCTCGGTCACCCTCTCCATGGGCCTGCTCGAGCGCGCCGCCCGCGACATCCCGATGGGCACCGCTTACGCCGTCTGGGGCGGCATCGGCGCGGCCGGGACGGTTCTGGTCGGCATCTACTGGTTCGGCGAGCCGGTCACCTCGATCCGAATCCTGCTCCTGCTCGCCCTGATCGCCTGCATCGTCGGCCTCAGGCTGACCGCGGCATGAGCGTCGACGAGGGACTCTACGCCTGGGTGCAGGAGGCGCTCGAGCCGATGGGGCAGGTGACGATGCGCCGGATGATGGGCGGGGCGACACTTTACCTGGACGGAACGATCTTCGCGATCCTCGACGCGGGGGAGCTGTGGCTGAAATCGGACGCCGAGGCCGACCCGGTCTGGGATGCGCAAGAGTGCGGGAAGTTCAGCGTCACCTTCAAGGACGGCAAGGTCGACGTGATGAACTACCGCCGCGCCCCGCTCGACGCCTATGACGATCCGGAAGCGATGCGGCGCTGGGCGGCGCTGGCGGTCGAGGCCGGCGCGAGGGCGGCGGCGAAGAAGCGGCCCAGAGCGTCATCCCGGCGAAAGGCCGGACTTTCGGGCGGATAGGCCCGGCCGATTTCCGCGAGATGCCGGGCTTCGCCGGACGACGGCTATCGCCGCGGCCTAAGATGCGGCGCGATCTCCGGGCTCTCCTCGATCGACTTGAGGAAGCGCGGCTCGACCCGTTTGCGCGACGCCTGCTCGTAGGCATAGCCCAATGAGAGGATCAGCTGGTCCGACCATTTCGGGCCGATGAAGCTGAGGCCGACCGGCAGACCTTTGACCTGGCCCATCGGCACGGTGAGATGCGGATAGCCGGCGACCGCGGCGAGGCTGCCGCCGCCGCCGCCCGATATCTGGTCGCCATTGACCGCGTCGATCGGCCAGGCCGGCGGCATGGTCGGGCCGACCAGGGCGATGACCTCATTGTCCCTGAGCAGCTTGTCGATGCCCTCCGCGCCGGCGAGGCGGAGGCTCGTCTCGCGCGCCTTCCTGTAGACCGGATCGTCGAGTCCCTTGGTCTTCTGGGCCTGCTCGAACGTCTCCTGGCCGAACAGCGCCAGTTCGCGATCGGCATGGGCGGCGTTGAACGCGATGACGTCGGCGAGGGTGCGGGTCCGCACCGACGGCGGCGTGGTGGCGAGATAGGCGTTGAGGTCGGCCTTGAGCTCGGTCAGGAGAACCGGGAACTCGTTCTGGCGGATCTCGCCGCGATTCTTGAACTCCTTGATCTCGACCAGGGTCGCGCCCTGGCCGCGAAGCACCTGCAAGGCCGCCTCGAAGGCCGGATCGGTGCCGAAGCCGCTTGCGAAGCGCATCACGCCGATCCTCTTGCCGCGAAGCGAATCGGCGGCGAGGCCGGCGGCGAAATCGCCGCGATGGCGGTCGGCCTCGGCGGTGGCGGGGTCGGCGGAGTCGCTGCCGGCAATGGCGGAGAGCACGAGGGCCGCGTCGCGGACCGTCCGAGTCATCGGCCCGGGCGTATCCTGGCTGTGGCTGATCGGCACGACATGGGTGCGGCTGACCAGGCCGACGGTCGGCTTGAAGCCGACGATTCCGTTGATCGCGGCCGGACAGGTGATCGAGCCGTCGGTCTCGGTGCCGATCGCCGCCGGTACCATGCCCGCCGCCACCGCCGAGCCGCTGCCGCTGGACGATCCGCAGGGATTGCGGTTGAGCGCATGGGGGTTGCGGGTCTGGCCGCCGACCGCGCTCCAGCCCGAGATCGAATCGTTCGAGCGGATGTTCGCCCATTCCGACAGATTGGCCTTGCCGACGATGACCGCGCCGGCCTGCCTGAGGCGCGCAACGAGGGGCGCATCGCGGTTGGTAACGTTCTGGGCCAGAGCGAGGCTTCCCGCCGTCGTCGGCAGCGGCCCCAGGGTCTCGATATTGTCCTTGATCAGGATCGGCATCCCGAACAGCGGGCCGCGGGCGCGGCGGTTCCGGTCCAGCGCCCTCGCCTGGTCCATCGCGGTGGGATCGACCGCGATCACCGCGTTGACGCGCGGGTTCAGCGCCCTGATCCGCTTCAGCGCCGCCCGAGTATTGGCGCTGGCGGTCTCCGACGAGCTGAAGGCGGGCGTCCGGTCCGCGGCGGCGGCGAGGCTGGAGACGAGGACGAACGCGGGGACGAGGGCGAAGCGCATGAACGACTCTCCTGGCGTTGTCCCGCCCCGATGCCGGGTCTGGCGGGGCCCGTCCAGCCTCGGCGCTTCCCAGCAGCGGCAAAAATGCTAAGGCCCGGCGATGAGCAAGGGCCCGCAGCGCGTAAGGGGAACCCAGGACATCTGGGGCGAGGACGCCGACCGCTTCAATGAGGTGGTCGCGACCTTCGAGCGGGTGCGCCGGCTGTACGGCTTCCGGCGCGTCGAGATGCCGGTGTTCGAGGCGACCCAGGTGTTCGCCCGCTCGATCGGCGAGACCACCGACATCGTCTCGAAGGAGATGTACAGCTTCGAGGACCGCGGCGGCGACAGCCTCACCCTCAGGCCCGAGTTCACCGCCGGCATCTGCCGCGCCTATCTGTCGGAGGGCTGGCAGCAGCACGCACCGGTCAAGATCGCCACCCATGGCCCGGCCTTCCGCTACGAGCGGCCGCAAAAGGGGCGCTACCGGCAGTTCCACCAGCTCGACGCGGAGATCATCGGCGCCGGCGAGCCCGTTGCCGATGTCGAGATCATCGCCATGGCCGCCCAGCTGCTCGCCGAACTGGGCATTGGCGGGCGGGTCGAGCTGAAGCTCAACACGCTCGGCGATCCGGACACGCGCGAGGCGTGGCGGCAGGCGCTGGTCGAGCATTTCAGGGGCCGCCGCAACGGTCTCTCGGCCGAGAGCCGGGCGCGGCTGGAAAAGAACCCGCTGCGCATCCTCGACAGCAAGGAGCATCAGGACTGGCCGATCGTCGACGCCGCTCCGGTGGTCGACGCGTTCCTGACCCCCGCGGCCGCCGATTATTTCGTCAGGGTGACCGACGGCCTCGACGCCGCCGGCATCGCCTGGACCCGCGACCCGCGCCTCGTCCGCGGCCTCGATTATTACCGCCACACCGCGTTCGAGTTCGTCACCGAGGATCTCGGCGCGCAGAGCGCGGTGATCGCCGGCGGCCGCTATGACGGCCTGATCGAGAGCCTGGGCGGGCCGCCGACGCCGGCAGTGGGCTGGGCGGCGGGGATCGAGCGGCTCGGAATGCTGCTCGAGCTTCCTGAGAGCGCCGCCGTCGATGCCGCCCTGGTCCCGCTCGGCGAGGCGGCCGAGCGGGTGGCGATCGGCCTCGCCGCGCAGCTGCGCCGTGCCGGCATCGCCTGCGAAATGGCTTTCAAGGGCAACATGAAGCGGCGGATGCAGAAAGCCGATTCCGGCGGCGCCCGCTACGCGATTATCGTCGGCGACGACGAGCTCGCCCTCGGCGAGGCGGCGGTCAAGGACCTGCGCAGCGGCGAGCAAAGGAACGTGCCGCTGGACCGGCTCGCCGAGGCGGTGCGCGGGCAATGACCTCTATTTCCGCCCAACGGATCGCCGCGATCGAGGCGCGGCGCGAGGAGCTTCAGAACGCGATGTCCTCGCCCGCGCTCGCGCCCGACGAGTTCGTCCGCCTGTCCAAGGATTATGCCGAGATCGAGCCGGTCGCCGAGGCCGCGCGCGAGGTCCGGCGGATCCGCGTCGAGATGGAGCTGCTCGCCGAGATGCTCGCCGATCCCAGCGAGGAAATACGCCAGATGGCGTCGGAGGAGCTGGCCGAGCTGCAGGCGCGGCTGCCGGCGGCGGAGCGGGCGCTGGCGCTGAAGCTGCTGCCGCGCGACGCCGCCGACCAGCGCCCGGCGATGCTCGAGATCCGCGCCGGCACCGGCGGCGACGAGGCGGCGCTGTTCGCGGGCGACCTGTTCCGCATGTACCAGCGCTACGCCGAGAGCCGGGGCTGGCGGGTCGAGCTGATCTCGGCCAGTCCGGCCGAGCTCGGGGGCTACAAGGAAGTGGTCGCCTCGGTCACCGGCCAGGGCGTGTTCGCGAGGCTCAAATATGAGAGCGGAGTCCATCGCGTCCAGCGGGTGCCGGTGACTGAGAGCGGCGGCCGCATCCACACCTCGGCGGCGACGGTGGCGGTCCTGCCGGAGGCGGAGGATGTCGACGTCCATATCGAGGACAAGGATCTGAGGATCGACGTCTACCGCTCGTCCGGTCCGGGCGGCCAGTCGGTCAACACCACCGACAGCGCGGTCCGGATCACCCATCTGCCGACCGGTCTGGTCGTCATCCAGCAGGACGAGAAGTCGCAGCACAAGAACAAGGCCAAGGCGCTCAAGGTGCTGCGCACGCGGCTCTACGAGCAGGAGCGCGAGCGGCTGGCCTCGGAGCGTGCCGGCGCGCGCAAGTCGATGGTTGGCTCGGGGGACCGCTCCGAGCGCATCCGCACCTACAATTACCCGCAGGGGCGGGTCACCGACCACCGGATCAACCTCACCCTGCACCGCCTGCCCGAGATATTGGAGGGTCAGCTCGACGAGCTGATCGGCGCCCTCATCGCAGAGGACGAGGCGGCGAGGCTGGCGAGCCTCGATGAAGCGTGAGCAAATCCGCTCTCCCGCCGTTCGCGGGAGAAGAGGGGCCGGAGCCGGGGGCCGGGGAGGTGGAGAGCGGATCAGGAACGCCCTGGCGGCGGCGGCCTCCGATCTCGCCCCCCATAGTGGCACGTTTCGGCTCGATGCCGAGCTGCTCATGGCGCATGCCCTCGGCGTCACCCGCGAGGAGCTTCTCCTGTCCCGCCTCGACGATCCGGCGCCGGCGGCGTTCGCCGGGCTCCTCGCACGCCGCGCCTCGGGGGAGCCGGTGGCCTATATCACCGGCCGCCGCGCCTTTTGGACGATCGAGCTCGAAATCGGCCCCGGCGTGCTCATCCCGCGCCCCGACAGCGAGTGCCTGATCGAAGCGGCGGTCGAGCGCTTCGGTGAGGCCGGCCCGAAACGCATCCTCGACCTCGGCACCGGGCCAGGCACCCTGCTCCTCGCCGCGCTCGACCAGTGGCGGCAGGCGGCGGGACTGGGCATCGATGCCTCCGACGTCGCGCTTGACTATGCCCGCCGTAATGCCGAGCGGCTTCGCCTGGCAGAGCGCGCATCGTTCAGGACCGGCGACTGGGCGCGGGGGATCGAGGAGCGATTCGACCTCGTCCTCTGCAACCCGCCCTATGTCGCGAAGGGCGCGCCGCTCCCGCGCGACGTGGCGGATTGGGAACCGCCCGGGGCCCTGTTCGCAGCGGCCGACGGCCTGTCCGAATATCGCCGTCTCGCGCTCGAAATGCCCCGGCTGCTGGCGCCGCACGGCGTCGCTTGCCTGGAGCTTGGCGCCGATCAGCGCGAGGCGGTGGCCGATTTGTTCGCGGACTCGGGGTTTACCATATCGTCACGCAAGGACCTTAACGGTATCGAGCGCTGCCTTCTGCTAAGCCGTTAATCCAGGTCATCATCTTTCCGCTTGGATTTCGTTGCGGGCATAGCTACATAGGGTCAGAGGGACGGGGCTCTTCACAGCGAATAGTGCGTGAGGCCATCCGTCGCCGACCCCCGATTGCTTAGACGTCTTCGGACGATCGCAGCGTGAGGTGGCGGAGGCCGCGTGTGCGGCCGCTGCCCGGGTGTCGTGCAGAATAAGGCGGCCGGGAGGGGCCCGGCGGTCGAAGTGGCTGAAAGCAGGACCACGAGGACGAGGACCTACATTTGATCAACAATCGTCAGAACGGCCGCCGTCGCGGCCGCGGTGGCGGCGGACCGCGTTCGCCGAACCAGGCGCCCAATCTGGGCAACCGCCAGGACAACCGCTCGCGCGGCAACGCCGCGCAGCTGCTCGAGAAATACAAGTCGCTCGCCCGCGACGCGCAGCTTCAGGGCGACCGCGTGCAATCCGAATATTGGCTGCAATTCGCCGATCATTATTATCGCGTGCTCAACGAGAATCGGGCCCGTTTCGAGGAGCAGCGCCGCAGCCGCGACGATTACGCCTCCGACGAGGACGAGGACCAGGACGAGACGATGGCCGCCGAGGCCGAGGAGGGCGACGAGGCGGAAGATCGCGACGGCCGTCCCGAACGCGGCGACCGCTCCGAACGCGGCGACCGTCCCGATTATCGCGATCGCCCGCGTCGCGAGTTCCGTGACCGCGACGAACGCAATGGCGAGCGTCGTCCCGACCGCTTCCGCCCCCGGCGCGAAGAGCGCGACGAGCCGCGCGCCGAAGCCTCGGAGGCCGAGGAGCGCATCTCACTCGAGGTGCTGCCGCCCGCCATTTCCGTCGTCGAGGGCGATGCGCCGGCCAAGGTGACCCGGCGCCGCACCCGCCGCCCCCGCGGCGACGACAGCGATACGGAGATCGCGCCGGCCGCCTGAACCGGTCGCCGAGCGGAATGCGGGATTGACGTCTCCACCGGCCTGGATCATGCCCGCAGCGGGCAAGTTTAGCGGGAGACGTGGTCATGAGCCTCAGGCCGAAACCGAGAAAGCCGTCGGCCAAGGCGCTTCAGAAGCGCCTGGTCGGAACCTGGAAGCTGATGTCGGCCGAGGATCGGGCCTCGCCGAAGGATCCCTGGAAGCCGGGTACGTTCGGAACGCCGCCGAGCGGCTATTTCATCTACGACGCGACCGGCCATTGTTCGGTGCAGATCATGACCGTGCCCCCGGTCAAGCTCGCCACTCCGGACAGCCCGACTCCGGCCGAAGCGCTGGAGATATTCAACGGCTACATCGCCTATTACGGCACCTATACGGTCGCGGACGGCATGATCCACCAGCAGGTGGAAGGGGCATGGGACCCGTCGCAGGTCGACACCGACCAGGCGCGGCCGTTCGAGCTCAAGGACGAGGACACCCTGATCATCGGCGACCAGGTCACCTATCGCCGGACGCTGAAGCGGGTCTGCTAGCCCGCCAGGCTTCAAGGCGTTGACGCTGAGGTGATAATGTAACATGCTGCCGGGTCTCTGAGCCAGGGAGCCGTTATGCGTCGCTTTCTCCTTCTCTCCCTCGGTTTCGCCGCGCTGTCCGCCCCGGCCTTCGGGCAGGCCGGCCAGGGCGATCTCGCCGTCACCGTCTACAACGAGAATCTGGCGCTGGTTCAGGACACGCGCCAACTGAACCTCCCCGCCGGCCGCTCCCGGCAGGAATTTCCGAACGTCTCCGGCCAGATCAGCCCGGAAACGGTGACCCTGAGCGGCGCCGACGTCGGAGTCGTCGAGCAGAATTTCGATTTCGACCTGCTCTCGCCGTCGAAGCTGATGGAGAAAGCGGTCGGCGAGACGATAACGATCGTGCGCACCAATCCGGCGACCGGCGCCGAGCAGCGGGAACGGGCGAAGGTGCTCGCCGTCAACGGCGGCGTCGTGCTCCAGATCGGCGAGCGGATCGAGGTGCTGCGCGACGACGGCCTGCCGGTGCGCGTCATCTTCGACCGCGTCCCGGAAAACCTGCGGGCACGGCCGACCCTGTCGGTCACGGTCGAGGCCGCCCGCGCCGGTCCGCGGCCGGTCACGCTGAGCTATCTCACCCCCGGCATGAGCTGGAAAGCCGATTACGTGACCTTGTTCGACGAACAGGCCGGCCGGATCGACGTCCAGGGCTGGGTGACTCTGACCAACACAACCGGCACCACCTACGGCAATGCCGACACCCTGCTCATCGCCGGCAGCATCGGCGGCCGTAACCAGCCTTATTATGACTCCCGCCGCGGCTACCGGCCGCCGACGCCCGGCAGCCGTCCCGGCACCGAGACGCCGGAGCGCGAAAGCCTCGGCGACTTCTACCTCTATCCGCTCAAGGAACGGACGACGATCGCCAACCAGCAGACCAAGCAGGTCAGCTTCCTCGACGTCAGCGGCGCCGCCGCGACCCGCGCCTATGTCTATCGCAACCCTTGGCTCGGCGCCCGCAACGAAGGCGGCAGCGCCGACACCGTCCTGCGCTTCTCGAGCTCGCGCAACCAGGGCCTCGGCGACGCCCTGCCTGCCGGGACCGTCCGCGTCTACATGAAGGACACGCGCGGCAACGCCCAGTTCATCGGCGAGAACCAGATCGGTCACACGCCCATGGGGTCCGATATCGCCCTCAAGACCGGCGAGGCGTTCGACGTCAAGGTCCAGCCGGTCGTGGTCAGCCGGCAGAAGATGAGCGACAGCCGCTGGCGTACGGTCATGCGCTATACCCTCACCAACGCGAAGCCCCAGCCGGTTACCGTCGACCTGATCCAGGACGGCCTGTGGGGCGACGTTCGGATCGTCGAGCAGAGCAAGCCGGGCGAGCGGCGGTCGGCCGACGAGATGCTGTGGCGGGTGGCGGTGCCCGCCAATGGCGAGGCGACGGTCACCGCCACCTTCGACACCCGCTACTGAACCGGCCGATGAGGCCCGGACGCCTCCTTGCCCTTCTCGCCGCCGTCGCCGCCGGGCCGGCCGCCGGCCAGGCCGTGGCGACTTCGGCCGGCCCGCAAGCGGTCGCGGTCACCGTCTATCGCGACCCCGATCGCGCCGCGGACCGGCCGTTCGATCTGCGATGGCTGAACGGCTACGCCTTGGTCACCGAGAAGCGCGTGATCGATCTTCCGGCGGGCGACGCGGACATTCGCTTCGAAGGGGTCGCCGGCGGCATCCTCCCGCAAAGCGCGATCGTCACCGGCCTGCCGGACGGGGTGGTCGAGAAGAATCGCGACGCCTGGCTGCTTTCGCCGGGCAGCCTGCTCGACGCCTCGCTCGGCCGCCGCGTCCATGTCCGCCGCACCTCGCTGGCGACCGGCGAGACCACCGAAACCGAGGCGGTGATCCGCTCCGGCGCCGACGGCGCCGTCGTCCTGGAGACCCCCGCGGGAATCGAGACTTTGCGCTGCACCGGACTTGCCGAGACCCTGGTCTACGACCGGGTCCCGGCCGGTCTGTCGGCAACGCCGACGCTGTCGGTCCGCACCCGCAGCTCGGCTCCGGCTCGGGCCAGCGTCACCCTTTCCTATCTCGCTTCCGGCTTCGACTGGCAGGCGGATTATATCGCCGAGCTCTCGCCCGACGGGAAGAGGATGGACCTGTTCGCCTGGCTCACACTCGCCAATGGCGACGAGACCGGTTTCGTCCGAGCCGACGCGCAGGCGGTCGCCGGCCGCGTCCAGCGCGAGCCGGACGGCAGCTCCGAGCCGCGGGCGCCTCGGCTGCGGCTGCGATGCTGGCCGCAGGGGACCACCACCAGCGACCTGCGCGAGTTCCAGCCGCCGCCGCCGGCGCCGCCGCCCTCGCTTGAAATCGCCGTGACCGGCTCGCGGGTGGCGCGCGCCAATCTCGAGTCCGCCTCGCCGGTGACGGTGGTCATGGCCGAGCAGCTGGAGCTGGGCGATCTCAAGCTCTACCGCATTCCCGAGCCGGTGACCGTGGCGGCGAAGAGCCAGAAGCAGGTGGCGCTGCTGCGCCACGAACGGGTTCCGGTCGACATCGTCTATCGCTACCGGAGCTGGCGCGGCGCCGTGTTCGCGACCTTGATCACCCGCAACCGTCGCGAGGAAGGGCTCGGCGTTCCGCTGCCCGCCGGACAGGTCGCCTTCTTCCAGACCAGCGGCGGAAGACGGGTGCTGGTCGGGCGGGGCACTCTCGCCGACCGGACCGTCGGCGAGGACGTCGAGATCGACATCGGCGCCTCCGCCGACGTCCAGACCGAGATCGAGGAAGTGGAGCGCCGGCAGGAGGAGAAAGCCTGGATCCTGAGCTATCGGCTTACGGTCACCAACGCCAAGCCGCGCGCCGTGCCATTCGAGGCGTGGATCGCCTCACCGGCCAACCAGGTGGCCGCGAGCAGCGCGAAGCTGATCACCCGTGACGGCGCGGCGATCTGGCGGATCCGGGTGCCGGCCAAAGGCCGCGCCACCCTCCGCTACACGCTTCGGCAGGCGCGCTAGGCCTCGCGGCGCACCGGCCGCGGCCGGTGGCTCTCGTCCAGGGCGACGAAGGTGAACAGGCCTTCCGTCACCTTGACCTCGCGCGCGCCGCGGTCGCGGCTGGCGATCACCTCGATGCGGATCGCGATCGAGGTGCGGCCGATACGCTCGACCTCGGCATAGACCGAGATGAGGTCGTGGAGGAGGATCGGGGCGATGAACTCCATCGCGTCGACGGCAACCGTCGCCACCGGCCCTTCCGCCTCGCGCGAGGCGACGATGCCGGCGGCGATGTCCATCTGGCTCAGCACCCAGCCGCCGAAAATGTGGCCGTTCGAGTTGATGTCGCCGGGCCGCGGCACCACCCGCAGGATCGGCTCGCGCGCCACGCCGCTCACCGCCCACTCTCCCGGCCGGAGGCGGCCCGATCGCGGGTTCCCATCGACATGGCATTGCGATGGGCGCCCTCATCGTGGCCCGTGCGGTCGGACAGGAAGACGAGGCCCATCAACGCGGTGCCGAGCAGCACCGACAGCCCGACGCCGGCGACCGCCGCCAGCACCATCGGCCAGGGCATTGAAACGCTGGTCGCCTTGAGCCAGGCCACGGCCAGCGCCGCCGCGACCGCCGAGGCCAGCGCCATCCATTTCATCATGCTCCGGTAGCGGGACCAGGCGAGCGCGGACGATTCGGGTCGGCGAGGCACGGGATCGTGGCGGGGCATGTTTTGCATTTGGGCGCTCCGCATGGGATGATTCAAGCCGAGTCGGGCGAAGTTGGGAAAAATAGGAGGAGCTCCATGACCATCGCCGCCATTCTCGAGGGCAAGGGCCGCGACATCGTCAGCGTCGAGGCGGGCACTCCGGTCCGGGACGCGGTCGCCCTGCTCGCCGAGAAGCGCATCGGCGCGATGCCGGTGCTGGAGGGCGAGCGCGTGGCCGGCATCATGTCCGAGCGCGACATCATCTACTGCCTCAACAGCGACGGCGCCGCCATGCTCGACTGGCCGGTCAGCCGGGTGATGACGGCGCCGGCGATCACCATCGAGCCGAAAGTGTCGGCGCTCGCGGCCCTGTCGCAAATGACCAAGCGCCGGATCCGCCATCTGCCGGTGGTCGAGGACGGAAAGCTGATCGGCTTCGTCTCGATCGGCGATCTGGTCGCCTACCGGATCAGCCGCATCGAGCAGGAAGCCGAGGCAATGCGGGCCTATATCCAGAGCGCGTGACCTTTTCGAGCGGCGCCGGTTCGGGCCGGTGCAAGCCGGTCGAGCCGCCAGACCGGCCCCGAGGGCGGCCGGCGCCTCCCTTCGCGAGCTAAGCCGCTGGCAATATTTGAAAGTTTCTTTCGACAGGCCTTGAAGGCGGAACTCGCTCTGCCCAGATAGGCCGCTGAAGGCGCGGCCCGCGCGGGCGGCGTTCTTGGGGAAACCTTCCCGCTCGCGCACATCGTGCCGAGCCTGGGGAAAGTTTCCCAAAAAAGCCATTGACGGAGGCAGGTCGTCTCCATATATGGCCCTTCACCGGCGGGGCGGCTTTGCCCGACCCGTTTGCGTCTTCTCAATCGGTAACCCGGTTGCCCCGGTCATAGGGGATAGGAAGTCGCGTCGGCTCTTTGACATTGTCGGTTTAGATGAAGGGACATGTGGGCGGCGGCCCCGGTCAGCGACAGCCTCTGGGTGTCGTCGATCGGTTAAAGTCAAGCCGTTCCAAAGGTTTCCTCGGAGTTCACGCTCCGGTGGGATCTACATGTCTCGTTACATATCCACAGTATATGTGAAGTGCAGGAACGGCTCCCAGAGATGCCGGCCTCCTCTTCGGGTTTTCCCCCGGAGTGGTTGTCGGACATTAACTTGAGAGTTTGATTCTGGCTCAGAACGAACGCTGGCGGCATGCCTAACACATGCAAGTCGAACGAGACCTTCGGGTCTAGTGGCGCACGGGTGCGTAACGCGTGGGAATCTGCCCTTAGGTTCGGAATAACTCAGGGAAACTTGAGCTAATACCGGATAATGACGAAAGTCCAAAGATTTATCGCCTAGGGATGAGCCCGCGTAGGATTAGCTTGTTGGTGAGGTAAAGGCTCACCAAGGCAACGATCCTTAGCTGGTCTGAGAGGATGATCAGCCACACTGGGACTGAGACACGGCCCAGACTCCTACGGGAGGCAGCAGTGGGGAATATTGGACAATGGGCGAAAGCCTGATCCAGCAATGCCGCGT